>Ga0160420_100787_pt1 | contig 10630 bp, 16 predicted proteins | sample CelAP2metagpilot_FD_108197 | JGI IMG/M metagenome (GOLD analysis project Ga0160420, IMG submission 108197) | Phycosphere-associated microbial communities from algal ponds in Kailua-Kona, Hawaii, USA - Cellana AP2-5-5 metagenome pilot | ecosystem: Engineered > Artificial ecosystem > Aquaculture >... | reverse complement strand
GGGGAGGAAGAGAGGGGGGGGGAAGAGGGGTGGGGGGTTGTTGAACAACGTGGTGTACAATTTGGCTATTAAGGCCTGTGATGCGGGGGGAGAATGGAAGGCGGCCGTGAAGCTGGTGGAGGAGATGAGGAGCAAGGAGGGGATCCGACCTGACTTGTATTCGTTTAACACGGCGATTGCGGCTTGCCAGAAGGCAGGGCAGGTACCGCAGATAACGCGATTGTTAGGGAGGATGGAGGATCTGCAAGTGCGACCAAACACTTACACGTTCATCATGGCAACGGCGTCTTGTTTGCACACGGCAGCATTTGATAAGCTGTTCGAAGTTTTCGCGGCCATGGAAAGGAGTGGGCTGGACCCCGATGACCGTTTTTTCCGGGTTTTGCTGCAGAAATTTCGAGGGGAGGATGCGTGGCGAGAGAGCATTCATTTATTGCACGTGATCCGGAGGGCGGGGCGGGCGAATCAGGTAGGTGGGCAAGGCGGAGGGAGGGAGGGAAAGGGACAATCTGCTCGTGTGTTTGCATTGTGCCAATCGATATTGTCCCTCCCCGGCACTCACCGCCTCTTCCCTCCTCTATTTCTCCCTTCTTCACTCCCTCTCACCCATCCTCTCTTCCTCCCTCTTTAGCTCTTCACCAAGATGGTCATTGAGATCTGCGCCCACGCAGGGGAATGGAAGACTGCCGGGTATCTTTTGATCGAAATGAGGCGGGAAGGCCAGTTGCCCGATGCGACGTCGTATGCCGTTGCCATGCGGGCCTGTCTGGAGGCGGGTGAGAAAGGACGGACGTTGGGATTGTGGGAGGAGATGAAGGAGGGAGGGGTGGAGCCCAGTAAGGAGGCGTGTGCTCTTGCCATGTCCGCGGCATTGGATTTAAGGGACTGGAATAGGGTGGATGCTATGGTGGAGGAGTTGGTGGAGGGAGGACGGGAAGGAGGGGGGGGCAACCAGAATCAACGTTTCTTTCTGGAGATGATGGGCAGTTTTGTGGCGGGCGGACGGTGGCGAAGTGCCTTGCACTTGTTGCGGGTTTTAGGGGGGGGGGAAGGAAGGGAAGGAGGGAAGGAAGGGGTGAATAGCGCGAGTCATCAGTTGTCGGCAGGATTTTATGAACAGGCCGTGCAGGCATGTGCGGTGGCGGGTGAGACAGAGCGGGCGGTGAAGACCCTTGATGAGATGGGAAGGATGGGGTTTCAACCGTCGACGTTTATCTACAACGTAGCCATGGAGGCCTGCACTAAGGCGGGAGACCTCCCGGGAGTGCTGGGCTTGAAACGTCGGATGCGAACGGCCAAGGTGGAATTTGACGTCGTTACGTGCAATACGTTATTGAACGCCTTTGCCATTTGTGGGAAGTGGGATGAAGCCCTATCTTTCCTCCAGCGCATGCCGTCCCAGTACGGGGTTCGACCGAACCTAGTGAGTTGTAACACGGCGCTCAAGGCGTGTGTGACGGGCCGTCGATGGCGCGAAGCCGTCGTGCTCCTTAATAGCATGCAGGCCCAAAACCTCGCTCCTGACGCCGTTTCGTACCGCACGGCTATGAACGCCTGCATCGAAGGGGGAGAAGCCAACCGGGCTTTGAAGATCTTTGACCGCATGCGCGAGGACGGCCTTCCTTGGGACGTGCCCACTTATAATGTGGTGCTGAAAGCCTGCGCAGAGAGCCACCAACCGGAGATGGCTTGGGAGCTCTTCCAGCAGATGCAGAGCGCGGGGTTACCGGCCGAAGTGAGGACATACACGACGTTAATGAATGGCTGGGTTGAGGCAGGGGAGTGCCACCGCGCAATCCAGGCGTTCCGGGAGATGAGGGCGGCGGGGCTGCAGCCGGATGTGTACGCATTGACGGTGGGAATCAAGGCTTGTGGCGTGTGTGGTCTGGTAACGCAGGCGTTGGAGTTTGTGGAGGAAACGTTGGCGTTACGCCCGCGGGTGAACCTGGATCCAATCACCTTTAATCTTGCCATGCAAGTCTGTGAAGAGCAAGGGGCAGGGCAGGAAGCACTGGAGGTGTTTGAGCGGATGCAGGCAGAGGCCGGCGTGGACCCGAATTGGATCACCTACACTATTGTTTTGAGGGTGTTGACGGACGAGGGACGGTGGGAGGATGTCTCGGCGCTGCTTTCCACCATAGAGGGGCGCCTTACTGCTACCTCCTCCTCCTCCTCCTCTTCTTCTTCCTCTTCGTCTTCCCCTTCCTCGTTGGCAGCGGTAGCATCAGCAGCAGCGACCGCAGCCACAGCAGTCGCCGCCGCCGAAGCCGGAACAGTCACAGCAGCAGTAGCAGGTCCAGCCGCTATTGCCTCTCCTTCCCTGCAGCACCACCCATCGTCGGACTCCTTCTTTTCTGAGGCCATGCGCCGGGCGGTGTCTATGGCGGAATGGGACGTCGTGGCTCACATTTTTCACCTCGCCGTTCTGAGTGGGGCCATAGCCCCTCCTCCTTCCTCAATACTACCGCCAGCTGCTGAGGCTGAGCCAACTGCTAGTGAGGATGGTATTGCAGCTGCTGGTGGTGGTGGTGGTGGGGGGGCTGCTGCCAGCACAGGGAGCAGAAAGCTGGACAAATATTTGTATGGGGGGGCTGTAGCCGCTGCGAAGGAGAGAGGGGACGTAGAGGAGGTGGAGAGGCTGATCACGGGGCTGTGCGAGGCATTAAGCGGGATGGAGGGAGGAAAGGAGGGCGTGAGAGAGGAGTACTTGCACACGGTGGAAGATTGTGTGCGGAGTGGAGACTGGTTCCCACTGTTGGAATACTACGGGCCAAGTTTGCGAGGGAGGGGGGGAGGCTACAGTGCATGGCAGCAAGCGCAACAGATGGAGCAGCAGAGAAGAGGGGGAGAGAGGGATCACAGGAGAAGAGGGAGGAGATGATTGTAGAGAGGGTGCAAGGAGGGAGGGAGGGAGGGAGAGGGCGTTAGTATTAAGTAGGGATGACTGAGTGTTTAACTAGAGTGACGACGGACAATGCGTGAGCGGGGCAGGTGAATGGAGGTGAGATGAGAAGACCGACGGAGCAGCAGCTATGGAAAGAGAGAAAGAGGAGAAAAAGAGATGATTATAGAAAAATGCAATAATCTATTGAAGGGGAAACGCCCGCTTAATAAGAGGGAGAGGGGTTCGAGAGAGAAGGGGAGGGGAGAAGGGAAAAATGCATAAAATGAGATGCGCGGGAGGGGAAGAAAAAAATGACATGGAGAGCTGCAGTGAGGGAGGATGAGGACGAGAAAGAGGAGGACGAGGAGGACGAAGACGGAGTGGCAACCATTGGAGGGGAAGGGGGAAAGACTGAAAAAGGAGGAACAGGAGGGGGAAGAGGGGGAAATGAGACTGAGGGCAAGAAGCTGCAGTAGGGAGATCAATGGAATAAGAAGAGGAACGGAGAAGGGAAAGGAAGGGAGGGAGCGAGGGAAGGAGGAAAGGAGAAGCTCCAGATTATATTTACGAAAGTGAGAAGAACGCGGAAGAGACACACCCTAAGGAAAAGTGTCTCGGAAAGAAAAGTTAGCAAGCACGAGAAACACCAAAGGGTGATGTTTTGATTTATTTTCGCTTTCATTTTTGGGGGCTTTGGCCGCCCACATATCCTATCGACCTACTTCCATGCTTCCCTCTCCCCCTCCCTCCCTCCCTGCCTCCCTCTACTTTAATTGCACGTCGCACATAATGCTGACGTGGTCCGAGGGGGTTTGCCAGGAGGGCAGGGCGGTGTCAGCCCCTGCTTCCTCCCGCGTTGGCATAGCCGCCACGGAAAGGACGGAAAAATCTGCAGGAGCAACAGGAGTAGCAGGAACTGTAGCAGCAGCAGCAGCAGCAGTAGGTTTAGGTGTAGGGGCGGTGGATGATTGAAGGAAGATGTAGTCCAGGGTCTCGACGAAGCCCTGGCATGAGGGAGGTAGGGAGGGAGGGAGGGAGGGAGGGAGGGAGGGAGGGAGTTAGGATCATGGACAAACATCTTCCTCGAGACCGCTCCAACTTCCTGCATCGTTTCCCTCTTTTGCATATACAAAATGACATGGAATGTATATATAAAGCTTCTATCAATTTTATATATATATATATATTTATGTATGATTATTCAGATCATTAGATCCCTTTGAACATCAACAACACCACCACATCCGCCCTCCCTCCCTCCCTCCCTCCCTCCCTCCCTCCCGCAATACCTGCACGTAATTGGTAAAGTCAGGGAAACCACACGCAGAGATGAAAGGCCGCGCAAGGGACAAGGAGGGAATGACAGTGGCATCGGGCACAAACACGCCTCCCTCCTCCTCCTCCTCCTCCTCCTCCTCCTCCTCCCCTGCCCCCTGCTTCCCGCCTTCTTTTGGCACCATCCTGGCGCTACTTTGACCTGCATTAATCTGCTTGGTGTGGCGTACCGTCCATATGCGCGGGGGGGATATGCGTGAGACATGGTCAAAATTAAGCAATCACTCAGGTAGGGAGGGAGGGAGGGAGGGAGGGAATGAAATAACTGAGGGTTGCTGCGGAATTTCAAACGACCCCAAGCGTAGATAAGACCCGCAGAGGAGTGAGGGAGGGAGGGAGGGAGGGAGGGAGGGGAGGGGAGAGAGGGAGGGAGGGGAGGGGAGAGAGGGAGGGAATGAAGAAATGTGTTTACCTTCTCGGCTACATCTGCGTCCAGGTCCCTTTCTTCTACCTCTTCCTCCTCCTCCTCCTCCACCTCCTTCCCTCCTGCAGCTGCTCCGACAGCCGTTACTCCTGCTGCTGTCCCCACCGGCTCTTCTCCCGCCTCCCCCTGCCGCTTCCCCCACCCGAAGGCATTAATCCACTTCCAGACCTCGTCACCAGGGGAAATAGTTTCCCCAGTCAGGTACCGAATGGTGGCTGTGTGCGGGGTGCTGAGGGAGGGCGGGAGGGCGGGAGGGAGGGAGGGTGAGCGACAGCAATGCTCTTCCGACCTCCAGCCTTCGTATCCCCCCATCTCTCCTTCCTTCTTTCCTTCCCTCCCTCCCTCCCTCCCTACCTGTTCAGATCTCCGCACACGACCAGGCGCGGGGAGATGCCGTACTCCTCCTCCGCCCGGGCCTGATGAGCTTCCATTTCCCTCAGAAGGGTGGCCATCTAAAAGAGGAAGGAAGGGAGGGAGGGAGGGAGGGAGGGAGGGAAAGTCACCCATTCATCCATCAAAAACAAAACACCACCCTCCCTTCTCCTTCTCCCTTCCCTCCCTTCCTCTTTCCCTCCCTCTCTACCTGCATCAGGCGGATGTGCTGTGCCTTGGGGTGATAGAATAAATGCGTGTTGCCCACCAGGAGGAGTGTGTCTCGTCCATCCCCGTCTACCGCCTGTCAAGAAACGATGAAACGAGCCATCCGAATTCAATTTTGAATCCAATTTGATTCAATGAAGCCTTTTGCTCCCTCGGCCTGAGTCCTCTCTTCCTTGCTGCATCCCCCCCGCGTATTCTCCATTCGACTTGAGGGGGGAAGCATAGGATTCATGAAGCCCCCTCCTTCCCTCCCGTCGAGCCCTCCCTCCCTCCCTCCCTCCCTCCCTCCTTCACCTTGAGGCGCAGCAAAACTATCTGTCCGACGGTTGTGAGTTTCTCCTGGAGGATGGTACGGAGGGATGGGTAGCGGGCTTGAAGGGCCTGAGGGAGGGAGGGAGGGAGGGGGGTCACGAATGTGTATCGATATGGGAGAGGGTGGGAGGGAGGGAGGGAGGGAAGGAGGGAGGGGATACCTTGAAGGGCGAGTCTTCCTTTTGAAAAGCCTCGCGCATGACAACCCGGTGGGTAGCGAGGCACGACAGCCGTTCCGTCCTATAGAAGAATGCGGCTCCTTCCCTTGTCCCTCCGCACTTGGAAAGGAAAAAACCGCGAAGGCCCGAAGCCGAGAGGATGGGAGAGAGAAGGTCTCGAAAGACGCGCTCGTCCACCTGAGGGAGGGAGGGAGATCAAATTGAATGGGATGGTACTTAAGAAAGAGGGGAAAGAAAAGCGAGGAGGGAGGGAGGAAGGAAGGAAGGAAGGGAGGGAGAGAGGAAGGGAGTACACACGCCTACCTCTTGCAAGCAGGTCATGTCTGCATTATACGACAAGAGCTCTTTCACGGTGAGGAGCGTCCGATATTCGGAGTGAAGATGGGAGGGATGCACATAGGGATACAGGTGCTTCTGTGACCAAGCAGAAGTCGCGTAGCTAGGGAAGAAGAGGAGGGAGGGGGGGAGGGGGGGAGGGAGGGAGGGAGGAAGGGAGGAGTGAATGGACATGGGGCTTCAGCCGCTTGAACATCCAGGTCAAGATATCATGCATGAAGTAGGGGAGATAACCCACTGTGATGAGACCGCGGGCGGGACGGCGCCATGTATGCGTCCCCTCCCTCCCTCCCTCCCTCCCTCCCTCCTCCCAGGACGAACTTGTCGGCCAGGATATTGTAAGACACGAGCCTTAACACCCTCTCCTCCCTCCTGGTCCGCTCCAGGCGCTCCTGGATTGATATATTCAGAAGACGGATGTATAGGTGAATATAAACTAAGCTATATCCGGCCCAAACCAATCACAAACTTCTGCAAGTAACAAGGACCTCATGCTTTCCCTCCCTCCCTCCCTCCCTCCCTCCCTCCCATCCATCCGTACCAGTGGAAGAGGCACCCGGAGGCGTGTCAGCCAAGGGGTGAGGGAGGGAGAGGAGGGAGAAGTGACGGCCTTGCAGGTGTAGCAGGTGATGGTCCTCCCCCTAACCGAAGGAGGGAGGAGGGAAGGGAGGGAGGGAGGGAGGGATCGGTGAGGGGGAGGGAGGAATGGAGCAGGCAGCGGTCTTGCCGCGAAAGGCGGGAAATAAATGAGGAGGGAGTAGCGAGTGTGGAGGGAAGAAGGAAGGAAAGAAGGGAGGGATGGCTCGAAACGGATCGTGATGGGCCCGCAATGACGTGGCTTGCTTACGCACCAGACGACTGCTTCCTCGTCCTCCCTTTCGTCTTGTCCTTTTTTCTCCCCTCCTTTGGCCCCCTCCTCCCGTTGCGCTTGTTGCTGCGGCTGATGTCGGTACGGCGTACACAGCACTCGCATCCGACAGCCCACGTGGTGGAGGTGGTGGTGGGAGGAGGAGGAAGAGGAAGGAAGGGAGGGAGGGAGGGAGGGGTAAACGACAGGAGTATCTGGGCCCGCCTCATCGGTGGGGTCGAATGGAGTCCATCTAGAGAGAACCAAAGAGGAAAGGTAAGAAGGAGGGAGGATAAGGAAGGAGGGAGGGAGGGAGGAAGGGAGAGTGGTTGGGGAATGAGTACCACAGGACAGGTATGGCCTGTGCTCCCTCCCTCCCTCCCCCCCTCCCTCCCTCCCTCCCTCCCTCCTTACTTATCCTTACTGTGCTGTCCCTCCCTCCCTCCCCCCCTCCCTCCCTCCCACCCTCCCTCTTACTTACTTATCCTCCCTCTCCACCTGCCACCGATAGTTGACGCCGTCTGCGAAGAGTGTACGGGCCAGGACGTTCACTGGGAAGCCAGCCATGATTAATCTGGTGAATAACAAGTGAGGGAGGGAGGGAGGGGAAGTGAATCGACTGAACATGTGACATCCCTCCCTCCCTCCCTCCCTCCCTCCCTCCCCTCCTACCCTCCTTACTTGCTCGAAAATCGCAGCTCGGTAATGTGAGGTGGATTTACCCTCACTTGATACCTCAGCCTGTACCGCCGTCCTCCCTCCCCTTCCTCCTTCCCTCCCTCCTCCCTTCCCTCCCACTCAGCCACGCCCTGTGCGCCCCGCAGGACCCAAAGCTCTCGCCCATCGGCCCATGCATCGGCTACACTCATCTCCTCCACGTTCAGCTCACTCGTTCCGTCCAACAGCTTCATGTGCAGCTGCAGGGGACCGAGGGAGGGAGGAAAGGGAGGGAGGGAGGGAGGGAGGGAGGGCGGGACAGATCGTGAGCTTTAATATTACCTGGCACCAAGCCCTAATCAACGAGTTGAAATTCAAATGGCCATGATGCATAATACAAGCTCCCCACCTCTAAATTGTCATTTTCCCCTCCATCCCTCCTTCCCTTCCTCCTTCTCTCCCTCTTTCCCTACCTGCGCTTGCATCCCAATTACATTCTTCTTTCCTTGCTTCTTGCCACCCTTCCCTCCTTTTCCTCCACCGCCGCCACCACTCCCCACCACCTTGGCCCCAAATCGCCGTAATGTCGCTCCTGCTGTCTCAGTCCGTGCACGACGAAGTTGACACAGCTGTTGTTGTGAAAAAATAGGAATGCAAGAGAGGGAGAGAGGGAGGAAGGGAGAGAGGGAACATGGTGAGTAGAATACCGGTGGTAAACGTTAATGCCATGAATGTTCCTCGTTGATCTTGCAGCTGGGGACTTTTCGGCACCCCTTTCTCTGCTGCCTCGTACCTTTCCATCCACATCGAAGAAGGTAAGTTCGATCTCCGCCTCGTCTGCCACGTTCCGGATGTGCAGCTGGTCCATGTGATTAGCCTGTCGCTCCACGCGGCCTTGGTCCCCTTTTGGCTCCCGGTTTTGACGGGCGGACGGGAGCTTCTTCCGTTTGCTGCTGCGACTGCTGCTGCTGCTTCTGCTGCTGCTGGTGGTGGTAGTGGTGGTAGTGCAGGTGGGGGTGGGAATGATGCTGCTACTGGGAGACGCTGCGGCGGTGGTGGCAGCGGAAGTAGCAGCGAGCGATGAACAAGACGGATGTGAGAAACGAAGGGTCGATGGCGCGTGAAAGGCAGTGCTACACAGAAAGAAGGCAGCTAGAAGCAGCAGCGGCAATGGTGGTAATGGGTTGGAGTGAGGCTCGCGGCGGCCGCTGGTGGGCATACCAGGCGGTTCAACCGAGACTGATGTTGCTGCTACCACTGCTGCTGCTGCTTCGTTACCGTTTAGTCCTCCCTGTGCTTGTTATGATGTGAATGGTCTCAGAACGGTGGAAATGAAAGAGGCTAGCCAGCTTGGGTACGCTGCAGGACATGCGGACTGCAGGACATGCGGAGAACACGGTTTGTTGCTTCAGCGAGACGCGGTCACGGGGAGGTCGACAAAAACTGCCGCGCCTTCGACTAACTAATGACCCTTACGCCCTTCCTACGCGCTCAACCATTCCTCTGACAGACCACGGGTGCAGGTGCTGGGCGGTGCGTCATCCTTTGTATCCGCTTGTGTCGTCATCCTAGTATTAAACCTCCTCTCCTCCCCCCGGCTGCACTTTACTGATTCATGTCTACTGCCGCCGCCCCTACCAGCGCGCTGATTTCTCAAGCACAAACCAAGACTGAGGCATACCTGCCAAGGATTGACAGCCAACGAACCCACACTGTGGGCTCCACGGATTTGGAGGGCGCGTTTCCTTACGAAAAGAAATACGTCGGTACGTCAAATTTTTGGCAAGGAGAGGAGGCGGGGAGGGCAAAAAGGGTGGGGGGGCATGGCCCGGATGGATTGACAGGAAAAGAAGTGTGGAGTTGAACGAGGTCTTCAAGTGGAAATTTCAGCAGCACCACCACCATCACACCACCAGCAGCAGTGACACCAGCAGCAATAGCACTGTCATTCCATAACTTTCTGCTGCTCCTTCGCCCCTCCTCTTCGTGCACACGCCACAGCACACCTTGCTCCCAGTCACCCACTGGACACGCTCTTCCGTCTCCTTCCTCCCTCCCTCCCCCTCACCCACACATCGCTCACAGGCAAAGTTCGCGATGTGTACACCACCACGGACTCCCTTGTCCTCATCTCCACGGACCGCCAAAGCGCCTTTGACCGCAATCTGGCTTCCATTCCCTTCAAGGGGCAGGTGCTTAATCTCACTTCCCAATGGTACATTCACATTAGAGGATGGCTTCTTCTTTTCCTTCCCTCCCTCTGCTCCATCTTTCCTCCTTCCGTTCCTTCACCTCTCTCTCCTGCTCTGCCGTGTGACGTCTCTCCACAGCTTCCGTCATCGCACTCCCTCCTTCCTTCCTTCCCTTCTTCCCTCATTCTCCCCCACCCTCCTTCTTTCAGGTGGTTTGAGCAAAGCAAGGACTTGGTGCCCAACCACATCTTAGCCGTGCCGCACCCCAACGCCTGTGTGGGCAAGAAGTGCACCGTCTTCCCTGTCGAATTTGTCATGCGCGGGTAAGCCCTCCCTCCCTCCCTCCCTCCCATCTTTGTGGCGATTGCTTGTCTCAACTGCCACCTCTTATCCATCGGGAAGATCGAAATCTCCGTATCCCTTACGCCCCCTCCCTCCCTCCCTCCCGCACTCCCTCCCTCCCTCAGCTACATTACCGGGTCCACGGACACCTCCCTATGGACGAACTACAAGAGGGGTGTGCGGCAATACTGCGGCCACGCCCTCCCCGACGGCCTTAAGAAGAACCAGAAGCTCGGTAAGGAGATACCCGGAGGAGAGAGAGGGAGGGAGGGAGGGAGGGAGGGAGGGAGGATACGGGTGTGTGGAGAGTCTTCGTCAGGGAATGGTTTCGGCCCTCTCTCCGTCTATCCCCCTCTCCCTCCCTCCCGCCCTCCCTCTCTCCAATTTTCCTCTTTCTCCTTCTCCGCGCGTTTCCGGCCGCCATGCCTCCTCTCTCTTCCCTGCCCCCTCCCCCTCCTTTCTTCCCCCGACTCATCTTCCCTCCCCCCCTCCCTCCCTCCCTCCCGCCCTCCCTCCCTCCCT
>Ga0160420_100786_pt1 | contig 10663 bp, 25 predicted proteins | sample CelAP2metagpilot_FD_108197 | JGI IMG/M metagenome (GOLD analysis project Ga0160420, IMG submission 108197) | Phycosphere-associated microbial communities from algal ponds in Kailua-Kona, Hawaii, USA - Cellana AP2-5-5 metagenome pilot | ecosystem: Engineered > Artificial ecosystem > Aquaculture >... | reverse complement strand
GGGAAAAGAGAGAACGCAGGGGTGGGGTGGGAGGGGGTGGGCTGAGGGAAGGGTTTAGGAGGGAAGGGGGGGGGGGGTAGAGGATGGAGAAGGTGGGAGCGATGACGATGAGGATGATGATGACGAGGAGGAGAGTAGTGAGGAGGAGGGAAGGGGCATGCAGGCACAGAGGAAGAGCTTGAGGAAGAGGCGGCAGGCGCTGGTAAGGGGAAGGGATGAGGGGGAGAGTGAAGAGGAGGATGAAGAGGAGGTGGAGGATGAGGAGGAGGAGGAGGAGGACGACGACGACGACGACGACGAGGACGAGGAGCAGCAGGTGGTGCGACGGCGAAGGGGAGGAGGGGGAGGGGAAGGGGAGGGGGTGGGGGAGGAAGAGGAAGACGGAGAGTCGAAGAAGCCGGGAGTGGAGCTGCTGCAGGAGGAGAGCAGTGACGAGGATGATGACGATGACAGCGATGATGGCGATGACAGCGACTAGGCCGTACGTGGAAGGAGGGAGTGAAAGAGGGAGGGAGGATGTGGATCCCGAGAGGGAAAAGAAGGAAGATATAAGGCGACAGGCGCGCTGGGCCCCTCTCCATCAAATGGATGGAGCAGGCAAACGATCGGGCTACGGTGAGAGGGAAAAAAAGGGAGAAGATGAAGGAGGAGAAGGTGGGGAAGAAATGGAAAAGTAAAACGAAATTCTTTCCGGTTTCGCGCGCTTTTGCTTGACAGGAAGACAAAGCAATAGGTAAAGAAAGGTAAAGAAAGAGGAAAATGGAGAAGCAAAACAGAGAGGGGCCATTGGATCGTCATCTTTATCTTTATGTTGTAGCTACCGTTGAGTGCCACCACGGACCGCAAACCTCCAAAATTCAAAAATTCAAAACTCAAAATATTTTTTTCCGCCTTCAATCAGTATGATATGAATCTCGGACCGCCTCCCTGTCTCCCTCCCTCCCTCCCGTGGGGATTGCTGCGTGGTCGTAGGTCTTCTCAGACGTACACACGCGCATCCCCCCCACACCCGCACGCTCACGCCCACCCTGCTTGTTTCAATGATACAAATTATATCCACACACTCTTCATCGTCATTTTACTTTCGTCGGCCTCTTTTTTACCGACCTCTACCTCCCTCATCCCAAGGGAAGGTCCCTGCTGTGATTGCTTCTGTCTTCCTCCCCCCCTCCCTCCCTCCCGCCCTGGTAAGTTCATGATTGGGCCTCTTATTCATACTTCAGCGTGTTTGGCATTGCCGTCACGTCACCGTCCTTGTTGTCCTCGTCAGCATCCCCATCCCCATCCTCTTCTTTTTCCATTTTTTTCCATTTCATTTTATTTTTTCGTGGTGGTGGTGGTAGTAGTGGTGTGAGTGCATCCTACCGGCCGTCTTGCGCCCAAGCGCCCCTCCTCTTTCTCCTCCTCCTCCATCCCCTCATCCTCCTCACACTCTTCTTTTTATACGCTCCTGCTCCTGCTATCTCTCTCGTGTCCGCGCTTGTAGACATCATCAAAAAGCCACGTGGGAACATCTGTCCAGCCCTCCCCATCCTCTCTCCCTTAAAAATTGTTTTTCACTCGATTTATGGCATTCGTTATACTCTCACGTCGTCCTGTGCACTCCTCGCCCTTCCACCCACCCTGTCAGCGTCCCTTCAAAATTCTGGTATGTACATTCATCCCTTCACTCATTTACCTCCACCCTCCTTCCCTCCCTCCCTCCCTCCCTCCCTCCTTGCCGGATCCCACACCGGTGCCAGGTACAGCATCAGCTCATCGAACACTCCCTCCCTCATGACCATCCCCCCCCCTTTCCCTTCCTCCCTCCCCTCCTCTGCCTTGCACTCCCCCTCGCTGGCGAGGCGGGCAAAGACCGAAGGCCGACGAGGCCGACGCTCGCTCAAGCGCCGGGAAAGCGGCTGCGGCGGCGGCTGCTGCTGCTGCTGCTGCTGCTGCTGCTGCTGCTGCTGCTGCTGGAGGGATAATGGTGCCTGTCCTCTCTCCCCCTCCTTCCCTTCCTCCTCCGGCTCGTGCGCACTCGGCGAGATTATGTACGCACACACCGCCCGCAACAGCTCCTCCCGCACCATCCCTTCCTCCCTCCCTCCCTCCTCCTCAGTCGTAGTCCACTTCATCTTCTTCTTCGCCATCCCCTCTGTTTCTTTAACCACTCCTCCTCCATCTATCCCACCGGCAGCTGCAGCAACAGCAGCAGCAGCAGCAGCAGCAGCAGCTGGCTTGACCAGCACCACAGGAAGACCCTCCCCCCTCCCCGCCCGCCCTCTGAGCCACGCCGGGAGAGCGTCGGCACACCTCTTCCTCTTCTCCTCCCTGCTGTTGGGAGCAAGCCCCGTCCCTCCTGCTGTTACACGAGCGAGAGCAACTGTCGCGTTGTTGAGTCCGCGTGCCTTGCAGAGGAGGTAGGGACGGAGGGGCTCTTGGAGCGCGGCCTGTGGATGAATGACGGGGAAACGAAAGAAAGGGGAGGGTGAGGCTTATACGTCTTTTAGAGGCATGGTCTCGGTCTCCTTTCAAACCTTTGAAACTCTGCAGCTTTTCTGGTCTCACAATTTGAGCTCCCTCCTTTACCTCCCTCCTTTCCTCCCTCACCTCCAGGATTCGGTAGCACTCCAAGTGCAAGCCTGAGAAAGCTTTCCCCATGGGTGTTCCTCCCGTTTGCTTGTTCTTTCTCATCGGATCCGCCCCTCCCTGCAGTAGGAGGGTGACGATAGGGGCTTGTCCCTCCTCGGCGGCCACCTCCAATGCGCTCTCACCCGTGGAGGGGTGGGGAGTATCGAGGATGGAGGAAGAGGCAGCGGGAGGGAGGGAAGACAAGGGAGAAGAGGAGGAGTACAGGAGGTCGTGAAGTATGGCCGTATCGCCAGTGCGAGCGGCGATGAAGAGGGATGAGAGGTGGTTTGTCTCATCATGGCCCGGCGTAGTGGCCGTGTCGAGTGTGCCTGCTCCTCCCGCCGCCCCATCGAGTGTGCCTGCTCCTCCCGCCGCCCCATCTGCAGGCGGAAAGAGCCCGAGGTCCAGCAGCTTTTTTTCTTCCGTACAATTCTTCCTTTTCTTGCTGTTCCCCTCCTTACTGGTACCTACCTCCTCCGCCTCTTCGTCGTCCTCCTCCCCTTCGGTCTCGCTGTCGCAGGAAGAGGAGGAAGAGAAGGCCTCGGCTGTCGTGCAACTCGACACCGTGGACGCCTGTTTTTCTATTGAATGCGGAGTCGGTAGATGAGGAGGAATCACGCCCGTGGATCCCAGGAGAGCGGAGAGGGGAAGAGGATGAAGCTTGCCGTCTCCGGCACTGTTATAGGGTTTCAGGTTGGCGTGGTCCTTGTCGTCGTGATTCACAAAGCGGGCAGGGGGAGGGGCCCGTCGCCCGCTTCGCCGCGGAGAAAGGGACATGGATTGTTGGACACCTTGTCGTATTGTTGGCGGTGTGGCTGTTGAGGAGGGCAAGGAAGGGTTAGGGTTAGATAGGGGTAAAGGGTAGGGTTAGCTAGGGATAGGGGAAGTGTTGTTGCTGGTGATTGAAGATCAAAGCACCAAGCACGGGCACCTTTAACCGGCACTTGATATCTGGGTATCGTCGTGATTATCATACTCTCGTTGTCGTGGTGTTGCTGGTTATGTGCGTGCTGCTCGGAAGCAGGGGCCTGGTTGTTAATGTTCGTCCATGTGTTGTTTCTCGCTACATCTCCTTCGATAAGACGACGATAGATAGATATATCCAATACATGGACGGGCGCAGGGGCCAGAATAGAGCCCCGCAGCCTGTAGCAATGCAGGGCTTGGTGAGCGTCCGCGGCGTGTGCAGGATTCGTGTGGCGGACACGCGAGAGCCCAGTCAAGGACACAACAACAACAACAACAACAACAAAAACAACAATTACCGCGTTTCCAAGAGCCTGTAATGCCGGGTATGGGAGTATAGAAAAAAGCACGGATTTTCTGCAGAAAGAATGATCGCGCTCTCGCCTCGTTGTTTTTCATCTTAACGCTGCTTCTTTTTCCCCTCAGCCTTGCGGAATGGTCATTCATTTCTCTTTTAGTTGATTTATTCGTACCTCATTCATTCTCATTTCGTTCCCTTGCCCCACTCGCACGCTTTGACTTCTCCCGTCGCCATGTTCAGCGTTGCCCGACACACTATCTCTTCCCCACCACAACTCTCTCCCCCATACATGGACATTTCCGGTCTCCAACCCACTTCCAAGACCCCCCCCTCTTTCTCCCACGCCACCCATGCCCCACTCTTTCCCAGCCCTCCCTCCCCCTGCCTCCCTGCCGCCTTCGCCTCGGGGTCTCCAAAGCATGGCACGACCACGCGTCGCGATATAGTGGTCTGATCGATTGATTTCTTGAAAGGATCATTCTGCTCGTCTGGGTCGAGGGGGAGGAAGGGAGTGAAGCGCCGTTCCAGGTGGACGCGGAGTGTATCTCGAGGGGTGGTAGTGGGTAGTGCGGGTGGGGAGGAAGGGGAGGAGGAGGAGGAAGAAGAGGAGGAGGCAGAAGATAAGGAGGCAGAAGATGATGAGGGAGAGGATGCGGTGTGCAAATCAATGAGGATCCGAGCACGGGTTTGTTCGGTGGGGAAGAAAGAGGAGGAGTTGGAGGAGGAGAAGGCAACTTCAAGGCGGGTGAAGGAACTGGTCAATCGGTCAGTGGCAAGGTATCCGGCTCCATGCGGCGCGAGATGGAGGGGACCGAGGCGGGCTTGACTTTTCTGAAAATATAGGGTGTGGATATGAGAGTTGTTTTGGATGGGAATGGAGTAGTGGGAGGTGAGGGGAAGGAGAGGAGGGGAGGAAGGGACAGGAGGGGAGGAAGGGGGATGGTGATGGGCAAGACGGCATAAGACCAGGCCAGGGTGAAATCACACATACGTACTTGTTTTCCCACATTCTCGCAGCCACATCCGGCCTCGACCATGAAGCGTGCGGCCTTCCTGTCGATGAAGGTCATCTGCATTTTCTCCTCTTCTTCCCCCTCCTCTTCCCTTGTATGTATGTTAGTGTATGACGTACGCAAATTACATCCCAAGTGAGTCAATGAGGGCCCAGTCAACGTGTGGCGTCATCTTTCTCCCTCCCTCCCTCCTCCTTTATCACTCATCACTCCCTCCCTCCCTCCTCCTTTATCACTCACCTCACATTGTCGTAGGATGTTCCTTCCCACCCCCACATCTCAACCTCCCACTCCCGCAGGGCCTCCGGCAGATCCTCGGCGGGCACTGGCAACACGTGACCGGAGGCGAGGGAGAAGTGACATTCCCAGCCTAAGGGAGGAAGAAAGAGGAGGATACATAGGAGGGATGAGAGATGTCTGAGAGAAGGGAGGGCGTTGCCGTCTCAATGAGGAAAAAAAACGTCCGCAGCTTGAAGGGGAGGAAGCTGGAATGTGCAGGACAGTCTCACGCGAAAATAAAGAGGTGGCGACTCACCTGCCCAGCCACCGTTGAAAGTATCACAGAATGTGGATGGCCTCGGTGTTGCTGCTCGTCTTGTGGTCGCGGCCCGTCTTCTTGTCGTACATGTTGTTCTGTAGACGCGGGCAGCCGGGCACTGGCCAAACGAGGAAGTGGCCGACCGGGGAAGTATCAAGAAGGATGCGGCCAGGCACGGCAGCAATAGCAGGAGGAGTGCAGGGAAGGACGTCATAACTGATGCGGCAATCAAGTGCCTGTGAGTGGAGGCAGCGGCGAGGTTGGACGGGGGTTGCTACGAGAGACGGGAGGTTTATGTGCCCCGGCTGCTCTGCCCTTGTTCCTTGCTGCTGCTACCTGCCCACCGCAATGCCTTAGATTCCAACGCTATCTACAAAAAGGATCCCGATAAGTTTTGTGTGTGCTTTTTTACGCATGGAGATTTTCTGATGCTGCCTCACGTGACCCAAATCGCCGAGAGCAATAGTATGAGAAGATGAAAGCCCGGACTGCTGTCTTGCTGAAGCAACAAAATGCGTGTTCACTCATGGCCATCATTCTACACTCTCACACTACCTGGGAAGGGTAAGGACGAGCAGGATGATGACCCTGCCTAGGGGCGAAGAGGAGGAAGAGGAGGAGGAGCAGGAGAAAGAGGTGCATAAGACGAGCGCGATGCATGCTGCAGCGGCAGCGCAGCAATGGGAGGAAAGTATGGAGCACCTCAAGCATGCGATAAACCAGTGCGATGAAGAGACCAAGGTAAGCGAGCACTGGGTAAAGGAGAGGAAGGATATAGAGAATAGAATGCAAAGTACTGACAGAGGCGCACGTCGTGGCAGGAAAGCTAGTAAACAGGCTGGAATAAAACCCCATGGCACGTGCCTTTTCTGATCCCGCATTTCCTCCTTTCCTTTCCCTCCTCTCTTTCATCTCTCCTCTTCTTACAGAGGTTTCTGGCTCCTATAATCAAGCATCCGGCGGCTCAGCAGATCCTTGTCTCCTTTCTCTCGGACTCATGCCGGTGAGTCCCGCCAGCGAGGAAGGGAGGGAGGAATTCTCTAAATATTGGTTCGCGGTGCGCGATACTCCTCTTCGCTCATAAACTGTACCAAATCACTCACCACAACCCCTCCTCCTCACCGTCTTCTATCCAGGTCCTTCCAGGATTGGGTGTGGGAACCGCGAGCCCACGAGGTCCTCGCCCGCTTCCGCTCCACCCTGCTCGAGCGAGCCGCTCAAGGTCTGTTGTCTTGACCCCTCCCTCCCTCCCTCCCTCCTTCGCTGATTCCTTACTCTTCGTATTCTCCTTCTTCTCCTTCTTTTACAATTTCACCTTCTTCACTTCTGCTCCTTCCCTCCTCCCTCACTCCCTCCCAACCTCCCGCTCAGAGGAAGGTGAGGCTATGGCAACCCGTTTCACCTGGCAGTTGAACATGGCCCGCGGGAAGACAAGCACTGTTGAGGCAACCGCGGCAGATGCACTCTTGAAGGTGAGAGGCGAGGGAGGGAGGGCAGGCGAGGAGGGAACGGAAGAAGGGCATGCAAGGAGGGAAGGGACGGTAAAGAGGATAATGAGATGAACCCCACCCTCCTGCATTCGCTCCTATCGAGCAGGAGGCGGCAGCGAAGAAGGAGGAGGCCAAAAATCGTTTTTTGCAGCGAGACTACGGCGGGGCGCTCAAGGTGGGAATGATATTGAAGCAGGCAGGGAGGGAGGGAGGGAGGGAGGAAGGGAGGGGGGGAGGGCGGCAGGGGTATGCTAACGCACCGGACACGGCGGGTGGGATGGGTGTGTTTTCCCCCCCTCTCACGACATGTTTTTTTTCCCTTCTTCCCAATAGGCCTACCTGCGCGTGGCCGATATGCTGTCCAATCAGACACTGGAAGGAGACGACCGCCAGGTGCGCCCCTCCCCCCCTCCCTCTCTCCCTCCCTCCCTCCCTCCCATCTCTCCTCCCTTCCGTCCTCCCGTCCTCCACGACGTCTTCTCTTCCTTCCCTCCCTCCCTCAGACCCTCTCCCATGAGTTGCAAGGCTCGAGCCTGACGAACGCCGCCGTCAGTGCCTGGAAAGTCAATGACATTTATGCCCTCCGCCTGGCCGCCACCAGCGTGCGTCCCCTCCCTTCCTCCCTCCCTCCCTCCGTCTCCCTCCCTTCGCATCTTCCCCTCCCTACATCCCTCTCTCTCTCTCTCTCTCTCTCCTTCTCTCTCCCTGTCCTTCCCTGGGACTCCTACTCTGCCTTGAAAAACCTCCTCATGGACACCCCTCCCTCCCTCCCTCCCTCCCTCCCTCCCTCCCTCCCTCCCTCCCGCCCTCCCCCAGGCCCTGGCATTGGACGGACGCAACTTGAAGGCCCTGTATTGGCGCGCGAGGGGAAAAGAGAAAGAATCCCTCTTCGATGCCGCCTTGGTCGACGCCAAGGTAGGGAGGGAGGGCGGGAGGGAGGGAGAGAGGGAGGGAGGGAGGGAGGGAGGGAGGGAGGGGGATGTGACCATTTGGTTCGTAAGTGTCCACACACTCCCTGACTGTACCGCATGGATGAACCTACTCACATGCACACAGCGCGCAGTCTTGTTGGGAACAATGAGAGGAGGAGGAGAAGGAGGAGGAGAAGGAGAGGGAGGAGGGGAGGAAGGAGGAGGAGGAGGAGAGGAAGGAGGAGGAGGAGGAGAGGAAGGAGGAGGAGGAGGAGGAGGAGGAGGAGGAGGAGGAGAAGTCTCAGGCCTCTCTAGGGAGGTGCGACTGCTCTACGATCGCCTGGCCTCCAAGGTAAGTCCCTCCCTCCCTCCCTCCCTCCCTCCCTTCCTTCCTTCTCAGGTGAAGTCCCTGGGAGACGCCCGTCAACGAGCCTCGGACAAGATTAAGGCCCGGCTGGAGGAGAAGAAGGCCCGCGGGGAGACGATCTACTCCTCTGACGAGGAATGGGGGGAGGGCGGGACGGAGGACGCGGGGGAGGCGGCCTTCGACGAGGAGGAGAGTGAGAACCTCGTGGTGCCGCCCGTCCCGCCCATGGCGAATCCTAAGGTAAAGCAGGGAGGGAGGGAGGGAGGGAGGGAGGGAGGAAGAGGCAAGTCTGCAGCTGGCGCATTTCTCTCATCTTCCCTCCCTCCCTCCCTCCTTCCCTCCCTCCCTCCCTCTTCAGGTGACCCCTGCCATGCATCTCTTCCAATACATCGACCGCATCCGCCGCCCGGGCCACGTAAGCACCTCTCCCTCCCTCCCTCCCTCCCTCCCTCCCACCCTTCCTTCTTCCTACCCCTCCCTCTCGCCCTCCTTCCCTCCATATCTCCTTCTTTCCCTCCCTCCAACTGAACCAGCCTCCCCTCCTTCCCTCCCTCCCTTCCTCAATTGGAGCCGGAGACACGAATCGTAGAAGGCAGCTCCTCCACTCCCCTACTCTTCGAACACCACTGCCTCTACGAACCCCTCGGCATCGGTGCGTCCCTCCCTCCCACCCTCCCTCCTTCCCCCCCTCCCTCCCAACTGACTGCTCCCTCCCTCCCTCCCTCCCTCCCTCCCTTCCTCTAGATCTGAGCGCCACGGGCACCTCCATGAAGCGGGCCAAGCAACGGACGTCCCTCCTCGTCCTCAAACGCTTGCATGAGATGTATCGAGGTACCTCCCTCCCTCCCTCCCCCCCTTCCTCCCTTCCTCGAGCACCGTCCCGCCCGTGCCGAAGTCGTCCTTGCATTGAACGACGGGTTAGGTCCTCCCTCCCTCCCTCCTTCCTTCTCACTTTCTCTTTTCCTCCTTCCCCTCACCTTCCTTCCCTCCCCTTCTCTTTCCCTCCCTCCCTCCCTCTCGAAAGAGCAACGCCCCACCCGCTCCGACCTCCCCCTCGTGCCTGAAGGATGGAATGACGCCATGGCCCGGCTGGAGGAGGAGGAGAGCAGGAAGGTAGGGAGGGAGGAAGGGAGGGGGGGAGGGAGGAATGTGGTGGGCGACGGCCCGAAGGACTTTGTTAACTTCATTCCCTCCCTCCCTCCCTCCCTCCCTCCCTCCCTCTCGTGCCTCCTCGCAGTCCACCATCCGCAACCCCCCTCCTCCTCCCCGGGCCGCGAGCTCCCTTCCCTCTCCCGATTCCTCCCTCCCTTCCTCCTCGCATCCCTCGTCCTCCTCCCACCACCAGCCGCGGGTGGCCGACGAATTTATCGAATGGGCCGAGGCCTGGCTGGCGCTGCTCTTGGAGGGAAGGGTGCCATGTGAGGAGGGAGGGAGGGAGGGACCGAGGGAGGGAGGGAGGAAAGGAGGGAGGGGGGAAAGGAGGGAAGGAGGGAGGGACCGAGGGAGCGACGGAGGGGGGGACCGAGAAAGCGACGGAGGGAGGGTGAAAGGGAGGGAGGGACCGAGAAAGCGACGGAGGGAGGGTGGGACAGACGGAGGGTAGGTTCTCATTTCCTCTTCTTAACCATGACTCCTCACCCTCCCTCCCTTTCCCTCCCTCCCTCCTTCCTCCGTCCAGCCCTTTGCTTCCCCCCTTCCCTGACGCGGGACGAGCGTCGGGCCATCCACGCCAGGTGCACGCCCCGGGGCCTTAAGAGCGAGAGCATCAGCCAGGGCCGGCGGGGAGGGACGAAGGGGGAGGGGGAGGGAGGGAGGGAGGGCGGGAGGGAGGGAGGGGGCGCGGTGCCGATGCCAGGGAGGCAGACATGGGTATTTTTCAAAGACCCGGAGAAGAGGAAAGAGCGGAAGGGCTTTGTCGAGGTGAGGGAGGGAGGGGAGGGAGGGAGGGAGGGAAGAGAGGGAGGGAGGGAGGGAGGAAGAAGAAGAAGGTGCGCCTCTGTCACATCCAAACGAAGGGAGGGGTCAGATCTACCCCCTCCTTCATCCCTCCCTTCCTCCCTCCTTTCCTCTCCCTCCCTCCTTATACCGAGATCTCCGTCTCTTCCCCCTTCTCCTTCCCCTTCCCCTTCCTTTGTCCCCCATCTGTCATGTGAGGGCCGATCCGTCGCGCTATTTCTCATTGGCATTCCCTCCCTCCCTCCCTCCCTTCCTCCCTCCCATCTTTCCCTAAGATCCCATCCCGCGACGCCTACCCCTCCCCTTCCCTCCTCGCTTCTCTCCCACTCCTCGGCCTCGAAGTCCCCGTCCTTTTCCCACTGCTCACGCAACTCCCTTTCTCCTCCTCCTCCTCCTCCTCCTCCTCCTCCTCCTCCTCCCCCCCCCCCCCCCCCCCCCCCCCCCCCCCCCCCCCCCCCCCCCCCCCCCCCCCCCCCCCCCCCCCGCCCCCCCCCCCCCCCCCCCCGCC
>Ga0160420_100785_pt1 | contig 10702 bp, 16 predicted proteins | sample CelAP2metagpilot_FD_108197 | JGI IMG/M metagenome (GOLD analysis project Ga0160420, IMG submission 108197) | Phycosphere-associated microbial communities from algal ponds in Kailua-Kona, Hawaii, USA - Cellana AP2-5-5 metagenome pilot | ecosystem: Engineered > Artificial ecosystem > Aquaculture >... | reverse complement strand
CCTCCTTCCCCCCCTCCCTCCCTCCCTCCCTCCCTCCCTCCCTTGCTTCCTTCCTCGCCCCCTAGCACCATCCTCGAGAACAGCCGCTCCATCATTCGGGACGTCTACTCCTTTATCCTCAAGACCCCTTCCCCTCCCTCTTTCCCTCCCTCCCCCCCTCTCTCCGCCCCCGACGACGCCGCGGTGGAGGTGGTGAGCGATGACATACGCCGACGGCTCAACGTCCTCTTTGCTTTCGTCCGCCAGTCCGTTCGAGAGTCCCTCATCGGCTTCTCTCCCGACTCCGACATGGCGGCGGTGCCTTTCATCAACACCACCTACTACCTCGACCCCTCCTTCCCCCAGCTCCTCGATTTGCTGTCCAAAGACGAGGCCATACGCTATGCCAGACTCTCCCCGCGGTCACGGCCAGGGGCAGTGAGTGCGGAGATTAACATTATATTACAAATTCTGGGGGCGAGGATTCAATACGTCGATGCTTTCTTGGGCAAGGTCCAGGTAGGCTTCACCCTCCCTCCCTCCCTCCCTCCCTCCCTCTCTTTCTCTTTCCGTCATATTCCCACGGTCACGACCGGGTGTGGTGGGCGGTGGACGTAGGAGTGGGAATAGAAGTATTTAGGAATAGAGTAATTAGGCATAGGAGTAATTAGGAATAGAAGTATGAAGGAAAAGGAGTAATTAGGCATAGGAGTAATTAGGAATAGAAATAAGTAAATGGATGGCATGGTGGCGGCAGATTTCACAGAGGGCGATGATGATATACCCACCCTCCCTCCCTCCCTCCCTCCCTCCCTAGGGCCATCTGGGCCGCATCACAGAGGCCCATTCGACCATGCTCCGGATTCGCGATACCCCCGTGCCTTACCCCTACCTGCTCATCCTCAACGTGGCCACCTTCATCTTCGTGTACTCCACGCCCTTTTTGTACAACACCGGCATCGAGGGTCGGTACCTGGGCGTCCAGCTTCTGGTGATTGCTTACTACGGTACGCCCGTCCTTCCATCCCTCCCTCCCTCTCTCCCTCCCTCTTTCTTTTTCATCCCTGTGCTTTTCGCTCGCTCTCGCTGTCCTTCCCAGGAGCCTTCTTCCTTATCTTTTCGATGCGTTTTTATTTCCCACCCGAGCCATATCTATACTCCCCGAGATGCCTTCCTTTGGTCTGATACATATTAAATTTTAAAACTCTCACCTTCACTCCGCCCTCCCCCCCTCCCTCCCTCTCTCCCATCTTTTCTGTTGACGCACAGGAATTCTGAGCATCGGGCAAAGCATTGAAAATCCCTACGCATGGGACACTTTCGGTAAGCCCTCCCTCGCTCCCTCCCTCGCTCCCTCCCTCAAACCCCAAGCCCCCTACGCACGGGACACCTTCCGTAAGCCCTCCCTCCCTCCCTGCCTGTCTTCCTCCCTCTCCCTAGACATTGATTTCGAGGACTTCGCGATTCAGCTCTCAAGGGACTTGTCGGCCACGGCCAGCTGTCTCAAAGATGACCGGTCGGCTTTCTTGCAGGAATTGGTGCATCCCCATGAGGAAGAGAAGGAGGAGGAGGAGGAGGAGGAGGGAGGGAGGGAGGGAAGGGGCGAATAATGTCTAGAGAGGTGCGAAAGGGGATTTGGAGGAGGAGGAGGATCATGAGGCAGGAAGATCCGATCTCCCCATCGTCCCGGCTGGAAAATCCATTATGCGGGCCCACCCGAGTACAAAACGATGATGAGGATAATGATCATGATGATGAGGAGGGTGATAATGAGAATGGTGATTACGACGATGGTCATTTAGTCCTGAAAACAGACAAGCCATAAAGTATACAAAGAATCAAAGATAAGCAAGTAATGTCTTCACTGCAGCGGCCACGGGTACAGTAAGGGAAGGACGTCCGCCCCCACAAATCCTTTCACTGCTTCCCCGGGCTTGGATCCTGGCGGCAGCGTCCGTCCGTTTCGGATTTCAAAACCCAGAACGCGTCCTCACCCCCCCCTTTCCTTTTGTTCCTGTTGTCGAAGTCCACCAACCGAGACGCCGCCATTTCAAGCCTTAATTAAAGCGAGAGTTTTAAATTTAAAATCCTAAATGGTGGGGAAACAAGGACCCTCTTCTCGTCCCACGTTGCTTGCGAAACACTGCGGCTTCATCTTCTTCTTTTCGTCGGGGAGCGATTGGGCTTGTGGTGGCAGAGCAAATCTTTGTCCCACCCTCTCTTTCAACGACACTTCCTGTTGCCTGCCATTTTCTCCATAATTCTAATATTTATGCATCGACACTCTCTCACACACAACCATACACACAATGGCACTCACACCACGACACATCTTCCTTAAACTGCCTGCAACATCGTCCTTCCCTCCTTTTCTTTCTTCCCTCCCTCCCTTCGCCTTTTGGATGCATTTCCTTTCTATCTGTATTCCGCTGCCGCTGCTGCTGCTGCTACTACTACTGCTGCTGTTCTTGATCAACCTGTTGCCAATGATCCCACCCTCTTTTTCATCCGTCCCGACATTCCTTTCATTTCCCGGCTGTGAGGAAGGCGCATACGATTTCTCCTGTACTTCCCTCCCTCCCTCGTCCTCGCCTACTTCCGCTTCCCAAAGACACCCACCGCAGTGGCGGCGGCCCCCAAGACCACGCCGAGAAACACCGCCGCTCCGTGTTTGCACACATATGCCTGTGCCTTCCCCAGCACCGAGTTTTTCCCCTTGTCGTCTAGGGCGACCTTAGCCAGCGTCAAGGCCCCCACGATGCCGGCGTTGTCTCCCCACTCGGAGGGGGTGATGTACTGGTCGATGAGGGCGGGCGTGAGGAGCGGGTGCACGATATACCCTTTCAGAATCTCGAGGGTCTTGGCCCGGATTTTGGGGTAGAGGATGGTGCGGTTCAAGACGCCTGAAGGAGGGGGGGAAAGGAGGGAGGGAGGGATGGAGGGAGGGAGGGGGGGAGCAAAAGGATGTAAACAAATAGGATTAATACCCACGAGGATGAGTTGTGATGCAGCCCCCGTCTTCCTTCCATCCCTCCCTCCCTCCCCCTCTCCCCCCTTCCTTTCCCTCACCACCGGAGATGACGATCCTCTCCACGGACACCATCAGGACCAACGTCGCGCAAAGAGAGCCCAAGGCATGGGCCACGCTGTCCCATACCGCGTCATCATCTCCGATGGTCTTGAGCAAGTGCCTGTCAATGCCCTTCTTACTGGCAATGGCGATGGTGTTGGAGAGACCCTCGATGTCCTTGTACAGGTCGTTCCCTGTGGGAGGGAGGGAGGGAGGGGGGGAAGGGAAGGGGAGAGGGAGGGTTAGGCGAGATTTGGAGCGACTGACCAATCACACTTCTTTTCCTCTTGTTGGCAGAAAAAGGCAGACGAAGGCAGGCAGACAAAGAGGAAAGGAGGAAATCATGGAGGGAGAGAGGGAGGGAAGCAAAGAACCTTTAATCCCGTCCGAAGGCAGACGGAAGGGAGGGACGTGCCCGCCCTCTGGGTGCACGAGGCCATGCACCGTCTTCCCATTGATCACCAGCCCGACGCCCACCCCCGTGCCGACCGTGATGTAGGCCACTGAGGATTGCGTAGGGGAGGAGGCATGGAAGGTGAACTCGGCCAGGGCGGGGGCGTTCACGTCTGTGTCGAAGAGAATGGGTTTGCTGCCATCTGTTGCGAATGGAAGGAGGAAGGAAGGGGGGGGACGAAGCGTGCACATTATTTACGGTGGCTCGAGGAGAAGAGGGGACGGAGGAGAGAAGGGGGGAAAGGACAGGCAGGTGGGCAGCAAGGACCGAGGAAGGGTTCAAGTACCCGTCAAGGCGCCCACGACGTCAACGTTCTTCCAGCCAGGCTTGGGGGTGGTGGTGATGTGGCCATATGTTGGCGAAGTGAGCTTAGGGTCCACAGGTCCGAAGGTGGCAATGCCCACAGAGTCGTAATTCTTGTCCTTAATCCATTCCTGAAGGGAGGGAGGGAGGGAGGGAGGGAGGGAGAGAGGGAGGGAGGGAATGAGAAAAGAGTACCAGAGGAGGCAGGCATGGCCAAGACAACGACGGAAGGCAACCGTGAAGATCATCGGTCGGCTGATGTAGCGCTGTCTTGGCGAGTCCATAGAAACAAAGAGCTCATAGTCGTGTTTGGCACAAAGGGCGAAGAAAAAGGGAGACAGGCCGAACTACATACCTTGATCTTGCCAAAGGTCTCTTCGGGGCTCGTCGTGTCAAAGCGAATGGATTCTGTGATGTTGTCCGGCTTGTCTTGGGCGATAGCCACCTGAGTTTGTGGTTGAGTCTTGGGTTTAGAACAAACGAAGGAATGGGACGAAGACTAAGACATGAAGAACAATACGGGGGAGGGACTTGAACACGACGACTTGCCTTCCAGGTGGTGCCCCCGCCTTCGATGCCCAAGTAGGTCGGCATGCTTCGGATGGTATGAAACTTTGCTGTTATCTGTGGGTGGCTCCGGTGTCAGTATGCGGGCGTGGGTTTTGTAAGTGAGGAAGCCATTGTAAAAAGACGATGCTTTCCTTCGGTATCAGCGAGATGATCGTGGAACTTAATGACGGGATTGGGTCGTAGAGGGCATTTGATTTGTGGCATGAAAAGTAGGCTTTACGAGTTCACGTGCTTTCCTTAGGCAAGTCTCCATCACGTACTGCATACTGGATACATACACGCTGTGTGACCGAGACAGGCACTCGGAAAGCGTTTCCCGTAACATCTGTGGATCCCTCACCAAAGTTCAAGAGGGCTTGCATGGTCACAAGGTGCTTTCAATATCAAATGCTTTCTTTTCGTCGACGCTAAGATGTAAAGTACGACGCATAAGGTATCAGCCGAAAAACATGCCGCTGCCATTGGTGTACAGCTCCTTTCGGGCGTGCGGGAGCCCGGAAGCCCGGAAGCCCTGTCATGTGATTTAGTTCTTTTTTGGCTATCCTACAAGCCTAGAACATCCTGCCTGCCTCTAGGCATTACAAATGAGGGCAAGCTTTCCAACATTTAAATGCTGCATATACTTCCCCTTAGTTTTTCCGAGTTTCACAGGTTTTAAATCTAGCAAAGTCCCTGGACGGCCCAAACAGGGCCAGGAGGAGAGGGGGGTAGGAGGTGAAGGTGTTGTATGTATAGTGTGTCCGCATATCCTGCCGCTGTTGACCAAACCGGAGATCATGGGGACGATCTTCTCCATGTTTTAGGTAAGGAGGTTATTTTCCGTCTGTATGAAAAGAATTTTTACTGCGAGCATCTCAGAATTACACGAGGATTCTGCTCTCAATTAGAGTTTTCATGAAGGCATAAGAATTTATCATTTCTTCTCCTGGAGATTGACAACCACGTTCTGTCATTTTTCATCGTCCTGCTAGTAATGTTATTTGTCTTTCACGCCTCTGTTTTCATATGAATTTATTAATTATTGTTTAACTTTTCAGCCTTTGTTTCGCTATGAAATAAAGATACAGTCCACCTTTCCCTTTTGTCCTTCTTACCCTCCCTCAAATCTCTCCGTTGTCGAAATCCAGCATAGTGCTCACAATTTAAACAGCATTCGGAACTCCTCCAGTGGCATATGAGTGTGCATGCGATCCCCGGTGATGAAGCGCGGCGCTTCCCACGAGCGGCGAATCTTTGGAGGAAGGACCCTCAATGCTGCCGCTGCTAGTAGCAACTGGGATAGTCAGAAGAGTTGAAGGATGATGATGATGATGGTGCTGCTGATGCTGCTGCTGCTGCTGCTGCTGCTGTTGCGGAAGGGAATGATGTCTTTGGTGAGGATGTCGGCTATTGCTGCTGCTGATGCTAGCACCACGATATCCGTCGTCGAAATCGATGGCTTCTCGCGCATTAGGGCTCGGTAGCAAGCCCATCTCTTCTTCATCTCCACTGTATCCATGTCCCTTCCGACCCTTCATCATCCCAGACATCGGCTTTTGCTGCTGTGGATGCCTCCCTGGGAGCGTCGACCGCCGCATCTCCTCCTGCACGTTCAACTCGTCCCCAACCAGAGTAAAAGTTAACAGGAACACCAGCCCCCCACATAGCACCCACAACGAAAATATCACATTAAACGCACCCTCCCTACTTCCACCCAATCGCTCCATCCAAGCATTTGCAATACTAGGCCCGAGGCCCTTCCCCAAGTTGGCAACTAGATTCGCGACCGATACTGCCGAGCCTCGGGTTTCGGGCAGATTGACATTCAGCAATAATGGGCGTACGTTGGTGCCATTTATATTGGCCAGAATCCCCGCGAGGAAAGTGCACGGGATAATGACCACAAAGATGTAAAAAGTGGAGGCATAGTTACTGTTAATCAGCACTAACATGGGCAGCACACCCAGAATAGTGCTCAGCGCCATCACAACAGGCAAAAGGCGCTTGTTCCTCTTGTAGGTGTATTGTCCCACCAACCCCCCTCCGATTCCCCCGACCGCTGAGCCGACTCCAAACAAAGAGACCAACAGCGTGGCCTGTTCGACGGGGAGTCCCTTCTCTTGCGACAGAAAATCATTCAAATAAGCAAAAAGCACGCCCCAAGGAATTGTGCCGGGAAACGCTTGGAGAATCAAGATAATGTTAGTCTTAATGTGCAACATATCCACAAAGGCCCCCCAGTCCAACTTCCGCGCGATCCGCCCTCCCTCCCACCCTCCTCCACCTCGCAGCATCTCAGCCACAGCGTTCTCACTCTGCCCACGCATGGGCTCTGAGACATACAAATATGTCAAGACTCCCGCCGCTAGTCCTGGCAGAGAGATAATGACAAAGGGCGCGCGCCACCCCATGCGAGGCCCCGTCACACCTGCTAGCACTTGGCCGATAAGGATTCCAACGCCCATCCCGGCCGTGACGAGGGTGGAAGGCAAGGAGCGATTGTCCGGTGAGTAAAGATCTCCGAGGAAAGAGAAGGCAATGGGAATGACGGCATTTGTAGCGGTTCCACTGACAACTCGTAACCAAAAGAGGGGGGAGTAACTCTCGACATATGCAGTGCAAAGCGTGGCAAAGGCACCTAGTAAGACGACACTAACAAAGAGTTGCTGCCGGCTTCCACAGTCGGCGAGCAGACCCAGAGTCATGGCCCCTGGAATCGAAAAGACGCTGTAGGCAAGGGGGAGCTCCGCCCCCAAGAAGTGGTCGCGTTCTTCCTTGTCAAAATCAAATTCCTCTGCCATACTGGTCAGATTTGGGGACATGATATTTTGGGACGCAAAGAGGCAAGCAACGCCTGCGCAAATGATTCCGAGCGTGAACGAGGTGCTCCTACAAGCATTACCGCTGGTTGGGTCTTGTTGTGCTGCGGCGGCGGCCAGGCTGGGTGCGCTGCTCACATTGAAGGAAGAATCGGGCTTGTGCAATACTGCAGGCGAAGACGGCATCTTTCCGTTGATGTGAAAGGGTGTGGACGTGGCACCTGGGAGGGGAGAAGATGCCAGGGAGGCTGCAGCTATGGCGGTGGAGGACGCGGCTGCTGCACTGTGAGTGGCCGAGGTGGAGGAAGTGGAGGAGGACAAGGACGCTCCGCCCCCTGCTGGAGGAGGCATATAGCTGCTGGTATGAACGAGTGTAAGGGATGGGTGTGAGGATTTTTGGACTCATTATGCCCCAGCTCCTCAAGAAGAAGTGCTACTGCTACGAACGTTGACAAGGTATGACAACTTCTAGGGATGAAGGAGGGCAGAGGGTGTTGCATACCTTGTGGTGCTTTGGCTGCTCTGTCACGAATCCCGCCGCGCCGTCGATCAGCTAGCTAGCTCCCTGTATTGTTGACGTCGTCGTTGTCGTCATGCACGTCCCTGTGTGGTGGGTACATTAGTCTTGGACATGCAAGCAAGGAATGTTGGGTCGTGCGTCTTCGGCGAACAAACTTTGAAAGGGGGGGGCGCTCTTCCTCCTTGCCTCCTTGCCCTTGCCTTGTCTTGAGCCTGTCCAGAGCGTGTTTTATTGGCACCATTTGTGCCCTGCATTTGCATACAGTGTCCATTTGACCAGTACCAGGCCAGGCCACAAGCGGAAAGCAAAGCTCTCTTTTTTGTCCCGACCTCCGCTCTTATGCCTTGACACTGGCTGCCTCACGCTCACGCCTCCTTTTGCATTTTCTCCCGCTCCACAGCTTACACCAATAAGACCGCATCAAGCAAGTCATGTTCAAGCACTTTTCGCTGCTGCTCCTCCTCCTCTCCCTCTTCTCCTTGACCTGCTGCGAGGCCTTCCACGGCGTGCATCCTCTGCCGAACCAGGCCAGGCTTGCCTCCCCGCGTGCCAAGACCCAAGCCCAGCCTCTTTCCCGGAGCCCCCCGCAACGAGCCGCCTTGGTGCGTCGGGAGGTCATCGCCATCATCCCCCAGGTCCTTTTCGTGGCGGCGTGTGCCGGCGGTAAGTACAGGAGCGAGAGATGGAGGGATTGACGAAGTGGATGTGTAATTGAATGAGGAGTACGCCGTGAGGTGAGCAGGGGAAAAGTGATCGAAGAACAGCTTCTAAGTCCATTTAAATGCCGCAGGGCTGGTGCGTAGGCGGTGAATGTAGAGGGAAGGAAGGATGTTGATATTTACTTGTATGATTGAATGTCTGTCAAGGGAAGGGGAGGGATTATATTGCAGTTCTAGTTTGTTTCATTTCACACTCACCGCAACTTCCCTTCACTCCTCCCCCTCCCTCTCACACAGCTGTCTTTGGATACGTCGCAACGCACATCGATGAGATCGTGGCCAAGCAAAAGGTGGCGGTTGAGAAGACGATGACTAAACAAAACAACGACTTGAAGAGCGCGCAGCAGCAGCAGAAGGATGCCATCGACGCGGCAATGAAGAAGCAACAGGACGCGATCCGCAAAATTCAGGAGCAACAGACCAAACGCTGATCGCCATCATTATGGAGGGGATGAGGTGTTTACATAATGTATGGGTCTGATTGTGTTCATAGGACGAGGGGGTATGGGGAGGAAGGGGGAGGATGGGGGGGAGGCCGATGATGATTAAGTGAGTGAACTCGAAAAGGCGGAGGCACGACATGCTCTATACGCCACCACTAAAAAAAAAGAGAAAAGCAAACAAATACTAAAGAGAGGCCACGTCCGTTTGTTGCCTCCCTCTAACGCTTTCCTTTTCGAGGCTGAGGCGGTCCAATAATACAAAGGGTCATGTATATCTCACAGGGCATCCCCAGGACGAAACTGCAATAAAATCCCGTCCGTTGCCTTCACCAAACGCCTGCAAAGGAATATTTCGGAGCCTGAGGTGGTCCACGTTGAGCACGCAGGCAGGGGGGGATATGGAAAAAATGCCCTGTGTACCGGTAGGTCCAGTATTGCGTCGACCGCCTTGCTTTGATCTTGTCTGCTTTTTACTTTCTTTCTTTTTAAAAAAAATATCTGTTGTGTATGGTCATTTGTAAAGATTTGCATCCGCCCGACCACTTCAACCCCTGTCTTTCCTGCACGCCTCTTCAACCCACCAGCCCTCCTTCCTCCACCTCCACCTCCATCTCTCGCCCTAGGTGCTCGACCTGGCCCATCTCAGCCTCCTCCCTCCCCTCTACCCCCCCTCCTCCTACTCCTCCTCCTCCTCCTCCTCCACCACCTCCTTCAGCTCCCCCTCCTTCCATTCCCATCCCTTCCTCTCTCACCATTCTCCCCACTTCCTTCCTCTTCCCCCGCGCCTCCCACTCCTCCACCCACCACCCTTCAAACCCACTCAATCTCTGGTCATACACGTCCTTGACTCTCCTCGCCCTGTCCAAAACCGACGCAGGAATCCCTATGTGTTTCGCCACCATATGCCATCCCTCCATCCCTCCCACCCCCTCCATCCCCCCCTTCCCTCCAACTACGGCCTGAAACAACTCATACAAATCGAGCATCACTCCACCTGCCGCGAATGAAATTTTAGTGCTAGTGCTGCTATTGCCCCCTCCCCCCCTCCCTCCCTCTTTACCCATGTATGACACATACTCGCGTTGAAATCCCGAGGAATCCAGCCCTCTCGCGGCCATCGTGGCCCTCCTCACGATCGCTGCCTTCTCCTGCCGTCCCTCTCTCCCTCCCTCTCTCTCTCCCTCCCTCTCCCCGTCCCCCGCCCCCACCAACGAAGGCAATCCAGCCTTACCTCTCTGCTGCGACCGCTGCTGCTGCTGCTGCTGCTGGTAGTGATGGTACAGGTGCAGCAGTTGGTCCAGCTCCTGCCCTGCCACGCCCATGAGGGAGGAGTCCAGCAACAGGGCAACCTTCACCCCCCCCACCTTCATCTTCTCCTCCCTCCCCCCCTCCTCCCCTTTCCTACCTGGAGGAGGGCGGGAGGTTGGAAGGGTCACCACCTCCTGCTTCTCCTCCCCCGCGGCCTTGGTATAGTAAAGGGCCAGCCGTTCAAATTTTTTCAAAACCAACGGACGTTTGTGCCCACAACACGTAACCGACGGCGGGGCCATCTTCTTCTTCTTTCCCTTCTCCTCCTCCTCCTCCTCCGCCGTGTTAACTCTCCTCAGGATATCAGCCAGAGACGCCGACGCCGGACCCCAACCCTGCGGCCGAATATCTAACAATCCCCCGACAGCAGAGGACGTGGAGAGGAAGAGGTCGTAGGCCCCAAGGGTCTCGTCCCTTACTGGCCAGCTTCCATCCTTGTTCTGCAGCCCCAGGAGGAAATCGCGCCCTTCTTTCAGCAGCAGTTCGATCGGCAGCGAGGAGGAGGGCGAGGAGGAGGAGGGCGGGGGGGGGGGGGGGG
>Ga0160420_100784_pt1 | contig 10715 bp, 21 predicted proteins | sample CelAP2metagpilot_FD_108197 | JGI IMG/M metagenome (GOLD analysis project Ga0160420, IMG submission 108197) | Phycosphere-associated microbial communities from algal ponds in Kailua-Kona, Hawaii, USA - Cellana AP2-5-5 metagenome pilot | ecosystem: Engineered > Artificial ecosystem > Aquaculture >... | reverse complement strand
CCCCCTCCCTCCCTCCCTCCCTCCCTCCCTCCCTCCCTCCCTCCCTCCCTACCTGCTGCCACAAGGAGGAGACAGCCCCCGGAAATCCCATGTGAAGAGTGACGTCGAGGTTTCCCACATCCACGCCTGGAAAGGGAGGGAGGGAGGGAGGGAGGGTGTCTGTCAGCTTCAATGCCATGCGAGAAGGGAGGGGAGGGAGAAAAGGAAGGAAAGGGGGTACAGGGAGGGAGGAAGGGAGGGAGGGAGGGAGGGAAGGAGGGCTTGCTTGCCTAGTTCTAAAGCACATGTAGCCGTGACTCCCAACAGTTGCCCCGCGAACAGATTTCGCTCAATGCGTCGTCGGTCCTCCTGGTGAGGGAGGGAGGGAGGGAGGGAGGGAGGGGGGGGGAAGGAGAAGGTGTGACGACAAAAAAAATTTGATTCGTGGATATGCATGAAATAAAGAGAAACAAGAGGGAGGGAAGAAGGGGGAGGAAGGAAAGAAAAGAATGGGAGGGAGGGAGGGAGGGGGGTTTACCTTGGTGTACCCCCCGCGATAGCCTTTGACCAGGGGAGCGAGGGAGGGAGCCGTCGCCTCCAGATCTTGAAGGGCATAGCCCAGCACCATTTCCACCAGCTTGCGGACCTGAGGGAGGGAAGGAGGTAAGGAGGGTGAGGGGGGGGGAAAGGGAGGGAGGGAGGAAGGGAGGGGGGAAGGGAGGGAGGGAGGGGCACCCACCTTGCAGAAGGCTAGCGTGCGGATGCGTTGCTTGACGAGGGCCGCGAGGAGCATGGCCGTCTCCACGATGGTGGACCTGCGGCGGGGAGGGAGGGAGGGAGGGCGGATGGGATCTCCTCTTCCCCCTCCTCCTCCCCCTTCTCTTCCTCCTCCTTCGGTCTTTCCTTGTTTCTCCCTTTCCACCTCTTCTTTCTCCTCTTCCTTCTCCTTCAGAATCACGCCCATCTCCCCTCCTACCCCCTCCTCTTGTGTCAGCAAGTGCAATAACTCGTTGTCATCCATTCCTTGTGCCCCTGCTTCCCTCCCTCCCTCCTTCCCACCCTTCCTCCCTCCTCCCTTGCTGCGCTTCCTGTTCCCCCTTCTGCTGCTGTCTGCAGCAGAAGGGGGAACCGGAGGAGGGAGGGAAGGTGGGGAAGGGAGCTCTTTCAGAGGAGGATTCCAGATGACGAAAACCTGATGAGATGGGAAGATGATGAGATGGGTCAATGAGGAAAAGGGAAAGTGATGGGATGGGAGGGAGTCAGGAAGGGAAAGAGGGAGATGAGAAAGCAGAGAGAAAGAAAGGAGGAAAAGAAGGAGGGAGGGTGGAGGAAGGGAGGGAAGAGAGGAAGCAGGAAAAATACGAGTGAGTGAGGGAAGGAGGGAGGGAGGGAGGGAGGGAGGGCATGACACGCACCTTTTTTCCTCGAGGAGAGGTGTCTTTGGTGATGACGGCCAGCTTCTCTTTCCCTCCCATCACCGCGTCCACGGGGAGAAGGGACGAAAAATGCTCGGCTGGATTAGCAATGGTGGCGGAGCAGCAGATGAATTGAGGGAGGCTGAGGGAGGGAGGGAGGGAGGGAGGGGAGGAGGCGTGAGTTTTGATGGAAAGTTCCTCTATTCTTTCCCTCCCTCCCTCCCTCCCTCCTTCCCCTTCGTCCAGTGGAACAATCGAAAACGGATGAGCCGTGACTCCTACACATTTCAAATACAAAAAAAACGGCAAAAAGCAAGAAGGGAAGGAAGGAGGCAGGGAGAGAGAGGAGGAAGGGAAGGTAGGCAGGACGCACCTCCCCTCTCCTTTTCCATGCAGGAGGCACAGGCGGATCAGCCGTCGGAGGACGCCCGAAACGTGCGCTCCAAAGACGCCTGTGTACATGTGGGCTTCGTCGATCACTACGTATCTAGGGAGGGAGGGAGGGAGGGAGGGAGGGAGAGGTATGCGTGAGATGTGGGCTCCAAATACGCCTGTGTACACATGGGAGGGAGGGAGGGCGGGCGGGAGGGAGATCGAGATATCTCAACCCGCCGAGTTCAACGGGGGTTGACAAGGAGGGAGGGAGGGAGGGAGGGACGGAGGGATGGCAAGAAGAAAAGCCGTACTTGAGGTGAGCGAAGAATTGACCCCATTCCTTGTGTTGCGGGAGGAGGGAGGCGTGGAGCATATCGGGATTAGAGAGGAGGATGCGGGCGTTTTCGCGGATATCTTGGCGGTCTGCGAAGGGGGTGTCACCGTCGTATGCCTAGGAGGGGAGGGAGGGAAGGAGGGAGGGATGAGGGGAAAAGGAATATACACCCCCAGCCCCACCCCCACCCACCAACACACCCACACACCCCCACCCACACCCACACCCACACCCACACCCACATATATATGCGTATATAATAAAAACACACGATATGTGAGGAAGAGAAAAGGAGGGTGAGAAGGAGGGAGGGGGAGGGTATACCTGCGCCGAGACGCGGGAAGCTAGGTCGGGATGGGCGGCGAGGAGGCAGCGGAGGGATCGGAGCTGGTCTTGAGCGAGAGCCTTCGTAGGGAAAAGGTAGAGGGCTCGCGAGGGGGTGGTGAGGGCGGCCTGGAATGAGTGGGTGAGTGAGTGAGTGCGTGAGTGAGTGAGTGAGTGCGTGAGTGAGTGAGTGGGTGGGTGGGTGAGTGGGTGAGTGCGTGAGTGAGTGAGTGGGTGGGTGGCGGGGAAGAGGCAGAGGGCTCGAGAGAGGTTGGTAGGGGCGGCCTTGAGGGAAGGAGGGAGGGAAGGAGGGAGGGAGGGAGGGAGGGGAGGAGGTATACGGACAAGGCGGGAACGGAAGGATAACGACGAAAGAAGGGAGGGAGGAAGGGAGGGAGGGAGGGAGGGAGGGTACCTGGAGCACTGGTACATTGTAGATGTAGCTTTTCCCACTGCTGGTGGCGGTGGCGACGGCCAGGTGCTGGCCGTTAAACAGGGCGTTGATAGCAGTGGATTGATGCGCAAACCAACGGGAGATGCCTTGGAGATGCGAGGGAGGGAAGGAGGGAGGGAGGGAGCATTAGAGGGATTCGACTGCCAAGGCGGGACAAGCGATGGATGGAGGGAGGGAAGGGGAAGGAAGGAGGTAGGGAGGGAGATACCTGATTGATGGATGGCTTGTTGCAGGGCTGGCTCGAGGGGAAGGTGGAGGTCACCGTATTCACCCGGAGAGGGGGGGTAGACACGGATGTGCTTAATCTGAGGGAGGGAGGTAGGTAGGTAGGTAGGTAGGTAGGTAGGGAGAGTGGTGCCTTCACATGAGAAGGTGAGATCGAATGAAAGGGAGGGAGGCTGAGACGCGAGGAAGGAAGGGAGGAGGGAAGGAAGGGAAGGAGGAAGGAAGGAGGAAGGAAGGAAGGAAGGAAGGGAGGAAGGGAGGAAGGGAAGGAAGGGAGGAGGGAAGAAGGAAGGAAGGAAGGGAGGAGGGAAGGAAGGGAAGGAAGGGAGGACAGGGAGGCAAATAGCACTTCCTGTGGCACCTGGTCTTTGTAGAAGGGCAGCGTCTGAAGATGATCGAGGAGGCCGTCGAGACCGACACACTCCCCTTCCTCCTTCGGCACCTCGCCCGCAGGAACATTATTCACGAACGACTCGTCGAAGGGCGAGGACTGGAGGGAGGGAGGGAGGGAGGGAGGGAGGGACGAGAAAGCTGAGTAAACAGTGTTTCTTTTCTCCATATCACCCACCCACGGCGCTCCAAGAAACTTACCTCCCCTCCTTCCTCAGCCTCCACCCTTTTGTCGTTCTTCCCTGCCTCCCTCCGCTGCTCCTCCTCCCCCCCTTGGGCTGTGGCCCCCAAAGGGGTATGCCGCAGGTCGGTGGGTGTAGCCTGGAGGGAGGGAGGGAGGGAGGGAGGAGGGGAGGGAGGGAGTGGAGGAGTGAGGGAGGGAGGGAGGGACCGGCCAAAGAGCGTTGGGATCAAAGCCACGTCAGCTTGGAAGAAGGGGGGAAGGGAGGGAGGGAGGGAGGGAGGGAGGGAGGGAGGACATACCTCAGCCAAGGAGGTGGGCAGAAAAGGGAGGAAAAAGTCCGCGAAAGGAATGTTTTCGACGGTGGAGGGATGGAAGGACGGGTGCCACTCCTCCACTCCGTCCTCCTGCCCCTCCTTCTTCCTCCTCTTCTTTTTTTTCGTCTCTGGCTTTGCCCCCTCCTTGTTGTCTCCTCCCCCTCCTCCCCCTCCTCCCCCTCCTCCATCTTCTCCTCCTCCTCCTCCTCGTGCTCCTCCTCCTCCTCGTCCTCCTCCTCCTTTGCTTCCTCTTCCTCCCTTGGGACTACCCCCTCGCCCTCCCTCCCCCCCTCCCTCCTCCCCCTTCTCCCCCCTCCCTCCTTTCTTCTCATTCTCCTTCTCTTCATACGTGGGTGGGTGGGCGGGAGGTGGGGATTTGGAAAGGGAGGGAGGGAGGGCGAGGAGGAATGCTGCATGGGCTTCCTTAGCAGCTTGGAAGAGACCTTTCCTGTAAAGGAAAGAGAGAGGGAGAAAGGGAGGGAGGGAGGGAGGGACCAAATGAAGTGAGAGGAGCACTTCAAGAGAGGAGATCGAGAATGACGGGAATGGGAAGGAGGGAGGGAGGGAGGGAGGGAGGGAGGGAGAAAGGGAAGGAGGGAGGACCACGACATACCTCACCCACTCTCGGCGTTTTTTCTGGTGGCCTTTTCCCGCGCCCCCAGCCGTTGGGAAGGAGAGTTCGAGACGGAAAGAGGGCGAATGGATGATGGAGGAGGAAGAGGAGGAGGAGGAGGAGGAGGGGGAAGGGGGTTGGCCTGCTGTGTGGATAGAAGAGGCCTTGAGGAACCCATTCACGCTCGTGCTCTCGTCGCGGCGCCCTCCCTCCTTCTTTCCCTTCCCCCCTCCCTCCCTCCCTCCCTCTTTCCCACCTTCCAGCTGATCAATCGTGGTACCAAAAAGTATAGCCCGAGACCTGATACCTTCCCTCCCTCCCTCTCTCCCTCCCTCCTCCTCACCTCCCCCCTCGCGACCATCGAGAGTGGGCACGGAGTGTAACGCCAGGGCCTGAGGCGCGACGCTGCAGAGACGACCCACATCAGGGAGGGACACAGAGAGGCCGTACAATTGCTGCGGAAGTAGGGAGGGAAGAAAGGAGGGAGGGGGAGGTGAGTGTCGGGGAGTGCATGCACGAGAGAGAGAGAGAGGAGCATCGCTGAAGAAACTAGGGAAGGAAGGGAGGAAGGAAATTAGGAAAAACAGAAGGAAGGAAGGAGGGAAGGAGGGAGGGAATGAGGGAGGGAGGGAGGGAGGGACGTGCCTGAACCATGGCGGTTACAGGGGGGAGGGCACAGGCCAGGCCTTGACGTAGGAGGAAGCAGCTGACGGTGTCCATCGCTGTGCACAACGACATGAACAAATAAGAAAAAAAAGGGGGGGAGGGGATAAAGGAGAAGATGAAGGACAGTGAAAAATGAGTGTATGTGTGTACGTAGGTAAGGCAATGGAATAGGCATAACAGCACTCCCCCAAAGGTGCTCCACCTCACGCTCTCCTCTATCTCTTCCCTCCCTCGCCCTCTCCCTCCCTACCCCCCTCCCTCCTTTTCTCCTTCCTCATCACCATCATAGATCTCATAGAGTTGTCCGTAGGCCCCCGGCAATCCATGCGGAGCTGCTGCGGTTTTCACTGCTCCTCCCCCTCCTCCTCCTTCTCCTCTTGCTTTTCGAGTTGTTTTTGCTTTTGCTGCTTTCGACCCTTTTGTTGAGCCTTTGTCTTTTCCCCCTCCAACTGTTGCTTCCTTGACTTCCTCGTTCCCTGCCTTCCCCTCCTCTTTATCTCCCTCCTTGTCTTCCTCCCCATCCCTCCCCTCATAGTGTGAACGTGCCCGTTTCTTCCTGCTGCCCCTGTTGGCCCTGCCCTCCGCTGGTTCCCGGGTAGGGAAAGAGGTAGAGGAAGTTTTCTCCTTTTCCTCCTCTGCATTATGAAGGGCATTTTTGCATGGCCTCGTGCGCGGACACGTGCGGTCGCTGCTGCTACGGCTGTCTACGCTTCTGAATGTAGGGGTGTTGGTCACACTGTCTAATCCCTCCTCCATCCTCTTATTGCCTCCAGCTGATGCTGGACCTGCTACCCCAACCTCGTTGTGCTCCGTGTCGCTTCCATTGGTCCCGCCAGGAGACGAAGCAGATGAGGAAGGTGATGACAAGGGCTCCCACATCCCGTCAGCGTACTGCGTGAATGAGAGAGGGGTATATTGGTGGGATGAGAGGTTTATTTTTAGTGTCTGATTTCCCCAGTTGCGGAGATCGAACATGACTAGACGCGTTCGTCAGCGAGTGCCCTACCACTCCGAGGTCGGCCATGTGAGTCTCACTAATATAAAACGTACAACGAACACACGATTTGCACAGCCTACCCTGAGACACATAAATACAGCCAGCATGACTGCTTTCTCCTCCTTGAGCAATAGCAGCGGCAGTCCCTGCAGTATTGGTGCAACCACCCTCCTCCTTACCACGGCCTGCGCCGCCACGACTGTCGCCGCCGTACTCCTTTGCAACAGAAAGCACCGCCTTTACCAGCGACGACCTTTTCTCCGTCCTCTTCCTCCGCTTCACGTTCACTTGGATCTGAAAGGTGTCTCGGTCCGTGAGAGCGACTTGGCTCTGTTCCGCTCATTATTGGATCCCTCGATCACTCTGTCACATGGCCAGGAGGTTGATCCACGGACACAGTTGTTGATAGCCAATTTCCCCACGAAAGGTGAAGAGGAGGGAAGGCGGAAGGGAGAAAACATTTATTATAGGTCGAGTAACGAGGGCGAAAGTCTGTCTATCACCTCTTATCAGAGCGAGGGAAAGACGTCTGTCTTACCGTGATTCCTTATTTCTCTCTCCATCTCCTACCCTCCCTTGGTAAAGACACAATCGCCCGCCTTCAGCCCACCCTCCAATCCCTCATCTTCCCTTTCGCCGGCGCCCCCCTCTCCTTCCTTCAGCACTGCGCCTCCGCCTACCCCTCTCTCACCCTACACAATCTCCACCACAACGCCCCTCCGACCGCCGAGATGGGCCTGGCCCTACTCCTTGCCGCTGCGAAGCTCCTCATCCCCGCCGACCAGCAGCTGCGGGGAAACGACTGGAAAGCAGGCGGAGGACCGTCGCTAGCTATCACCCTTCAAGAAGAATATGCAGGTGCGTATCTACCACCATCACCACCTTCAAAATAAGGCCAAGGACGGATCACCTCCACCCACCCACACCCCTTAATCCCTTGATCCCTTCCTGCTCATGCAGGCCAGCTCATCTTGGAAGGGAAGCAAGCCCTCATCCTTGGATATGGCGTCATCGGCCGGCGTCTTGCCCGAGGCTGCCTCTCCCTTGGCATGGCCGTCAAAGCCGTCAAGAGGGAGGGCTGGAGGGAGGGCGGGAAGGAGAGCGAGCCAGGTCAAGCCGCAGGAGGGCTAATGAGGTGGATGACAGGATTGTTCCAGCCTCTGGCAAAGGAGGGAGGGAGGGAGGAAGGGAGAGAGGGAGGGGTCGACATTATCTCGCTTGCGTCCTTGCACACCGAGCTTCCGCAGACAACGGCGCTCCTTATCGCCCTTCCGGAGACAGCAGCAACTGTAGGACTGATTGGCTCGGAAGAAATAGCTCTCTTGCCTCCTTCTGCTGTCGTGGTGAACGTGGGGAGAGGTGGTGTGGTGGACGAGGAGGCGCTTTACCATGCGCTCAAGGAGAAGCGGATATGGGCTGCAGGATTGGATGTCTGGTGGCAGGTGAGGGGGATGGAGGAAGGGAGGATGGGATGGATTTTACGCTCTATTAAAATGGATACTTTAAGTTGTCCACGCTTCTAATTCACACCCACCGTTCCTCCGTCCCCATCTCCCTTTCTTCCCTCCTTCCCTCTCTCCCTCTCTTCACTGAGGCAGTACCCCACCAAAGAGCAGCCTCGCATGCCTCCCTCCGCCTTTCCCTACCACGAGCTTTCAAACTGCGTCCTAAGCCCGCACCGAGGGGGCGCCGCCGGGATCGCGGAGAGTGAAACCAGACGCATGTATGCCTTGGCGGCTTTGATCAATGAAGGGAGGGAGGGAGAGAGGGAGGGGTGGGGGAATGTGCAGGGAATGGGGAACCGACTGTGCGTGAAGAAGGGCTACTAGATGCAAGGTTAAACAGATATGCGAAGAAATAAAGTAATAGCCATCAAGAAACAATAAACGCGTCATTTGTACGTAACGCCATGTTAATGGGCCAAGGAGAGGTATGCGTCATCCCCTACCCCTTCGCGCCTGTGCATTTTTTCTTGACTTCGACCAGCCTCCCACCCTCAAGAGGAGGAGCCCAAACCCAGCACGCCACACGATTTTCGAACACACGCGTAGCACGGCATGTCACTGTCCCGCCTTCCTTGTCCACGTGTATGCGTACCGCGTTCATTCTACCCGTCGTCGTGTTGGCCTCATCGCTAGGACCGCGAAGCATCGCCAGAAGAGCTTCCACCCCATGCCTTTCCCTCTTGTTCGTATGGCAACGCACGTATACGTGCATGAGAAGGCACGGCATGTTTATACTGCCGCGACAATAAAGATTATACTTGCATTCTCATTACAACAACACCTTTTGCCGACCCCATTATTAACATCTGACCCCATATACTCTTCTCTCCCCTTCTCCCCCCCCCCCATCCCCTCCCCGCGTTGCACGTACAAAAAGCAGGGCGAGGGCAGGGATGGATGAAAGAGATCCATTTGGAGAAATTGATGACAGCGCCCTCCTCGCGGCCGTCGCCGCGGCAGAAAACCCACAACGATATGAGCAGCAGCAACAGCAGCAGCAGCAGCAGCAGCAGCAGCAGCAGCAGCAGCAGCAGCAGCGACAACAACAACAACAGCAGCAGCAGCAGCAACACCACCACCAGCAGCAGCAATCCCAGCAATATACACCCTACCAGCCTCAGCGGCAGCAGCAGCTGTGGCAGCGGCAGCAGCAACCTGGCTTTCAGATGGACCGTCCCTGGTCAGCTGGAGCAGCTGCAGGAAGAGGAGGAGGAGGAGGAGGCGGAGGAGGAGGAGGAGTGAGTAGAGGAATGGTTGGAGGGAGAGGGGGCAGAGGGGAATGGCTTAGCAAGGGGCAGCAACAACGGCCTAGTTCCGCGGCTGCAACCACCAATCACTGGAAACGACAGCAGCAGCAGCAGCAGCAGCAGGGATATCACCCTGGCTACTTAGCTCAAGGAAGAGGAGGAGGAGGAGGAGGAGGCGAAGCAAAAGGAGGAGGAGGAGCACCCGTGCGCGACTGCTGGAACGACCCCGGCCGTGCTGCTTCCTCCTCTTCCCTCTCCTTCCTCCCTACGCCGCAACAGCAGCACCATCACGCCGAGGATGCCTACAGGGGTGGTGGTGGAGGATGCGAAGTGGCGGGCAAGAAACGAGCAGCACCAGCAGGGGGGAAGGGAGGGGGAGGGGAAGGTGTGATCCCGCCTCCTCCACCTCTTCCCAACGAACCGCCCCGGAATACGCATGCGGTAAGCCAGGGAGGGAGGGAGGGAGGGAGGGAGGGAGGACAGGGAATACATACGTGGCGACTTGTTTTACTGATCTCTTCTTTCCTCTCACCCTCCAGTCCATCCCCCCTCCCTCCCTCTCACTTAATCAAGGCAGAATAATGCCTCTTTCCCACCACTGCCACTCATTTCCCCCTCCTTCCCATCCTTCCTCCCTCCCTCCCCTCCCTCTCCTCCCCCCCTTCCTCAGACCGACCGACAGGCCCTCCAGTGCTACCTGTACCCTCACGACCCCTCCCTCCCAAGCGCCGGCGTACGTCCCTACCAGCTCGACATTGTCAGGGAGGCTCTCTTCAAGAACACGTTGGTCGCTCTCCCCACCGGCCTCGGTAAGCAAGCCCTCCGTCCCTCCCTCCCTCCTTCTCCCTCCCTCCGTCCCTTGCAAACACGATTTCTTTCCACTTCCTTCCCTTCTTTCCTCCTTCCCTCCCTCCTTGCCTCCCTCCAGGCAAGACTTTCATTGCCGCCGTTGTCATGTTCAACTACTACCGGTGGTTCCCCAAAGGTTCGCCCTCCCTCCCTCCCTCCCTCCTTTCTTTCTCTCCTCTCTGCGTCTGACCAACCCCTCTCTCTCCCTTCCTCCCTCCCTCCCTCCCTCCTTCCCCCCCTTCCTCAGGCACCGTCATTTTCATGGCACCCACTCGACCCCTCGTCACGCAGCAGGTCCAGTCGTGCTTCCGGGTACGTGCTACTCCCTGCCCTGGCTACCTCCCTTCTTTCATGTCCTCTCTCTCTGTCTCTCTCTCTGTCTCTCTCTCTCTCTCTGACTCACACACACACACTCTCTCTCTCACACCCGCTCTCTGTCTCTGTCTCTCTCTCTCTCTCTCTCTCTCTCTCTCTTTCCCTCACTCTCTCTCCATCTCTGATCTCTCTCGCTCTCTCTCTCTCTCTCTCTCTCTCTCTCTCTCTCTCTCTCTCGCTCTCTCTCTCTCTCTCTCTCTCTCTCTCTCTTTCCCTCTCTCTCTCTCTCTCTCTCTCTCTCTCTCTCTCTCTTTCCCTCACTCTCTCTCTCGCTCTCTCTCTCTCTCTCGCTCCCTCACTCTCTCACTCCCTCTCGCTCTCTCTCGCTCTCTCCCTCTCCCTCCTTCCCTATCCTCCCCATCACGCCCACCTCATCGAAACCATCATTCTAACGCCCGCATCCCCCGTTCACGCCTCACTTACCACCCTCCCTCCCTCCCTCCCTCCCTCCGCATCACGCCCACCTCAT
>Ga0160420_100780_pt1 | contig 10789 bp, 9 predicted proteins | sample CelAP2metagpilot_FD_108197 | JGI IMG/M metagenome (GOLD analysis project Ga0160420, IMG submission 108197) | Phycosphere-associated microbial communities from algal ponds in Kailua-Kona, Hawaii, USA - Cellana AP2-5-5 metagenome pilot | ecosystem: Engineered > Artificial ecosystem > Aquaculture >... | reverse complement strand
GGGTGAGGGATGAGGGAAAAAGGGGGGAGGGGCGGGGCGAGTGCTAGCAGAAGGGGCGAAAGCGCCGCAGTCCGAGCACAAAGGAGGGAAAGAGGGCAAGGGGGGAGAGGGAGGGGGGGGGGGAGGGAGGGAGGCCTACCGTTGGGCATGGTCTGGCCAAGAAGCGGAGCAAGGAGGGCACGAAGGGAGTCGAGGACGAGGAGGCGGAGATTCCGGTGCAGGGGGTGCTGTGGATTGATAGAGTAGTTCAGATGTGTTTTTGCCTTCTGCCCTCCCTCCCTCCCTCCCTCCCTCCCTCCCTCTCTCCCTCCCTCCCTCCCTCCCTACCCCGCAGCTCAGATGCTGGTCAAGGCTGTCCAAGGCCGCGAATAGTCCCTTTTCGTTACTCACTCGCAGCACCGATACCCGTGACAGGCAGGCGTCCAGCAGAGAGGGGGAAGGAGGGAGGGAGGGAAGGAGGGAGGGAGGGAAGGAGGGAGGGAGGCAAAGGGTGGAAAGTGACTTACACAAACAGACGCGCAGCTGAGCATATGTGCCCTCCCTTCCTCCTATGCCTCCTCCCTCCCCTCCCTCCCTCCCTCCCTCCCTTCCTCACCTTTTCTCCTACGATCTGACGCAGTCGTCGGGGGCAGAAGCAGCCGTTGGTGTCAAGGTAGAGCACGCTGGCCGACAGGGTGAGCGCCACCTCAGCCGCGAGGGTGAGGCAGAGCTGCAGGGGGGAGGGGAAGGGGGGGGGGGGAGGGATGGGAAGGAAGGTAGGCAAAACTCGAGATGAATCGGACAGAGTAGTAAGAAGGCCTTTCTCCCCTCCCTCCCTCCCTCCCTCCCTCCCTCCCTCCCTCCCTCCCGTCTTCACCTGCGTCTTGCCTGAGGGGGATGGCCCCACCAGCTCGGTTACTTGCGACAGAGGCACGCCCCCACCGCTGTCAGACAGCAGCTGGTCAAGACTGGATAGGAAAATTGAGAAGGGAGGAAGGAAGGGTGGAGGGAGAGAGGGAGGGGAGGAAGGAAGGAGGGGGAGAGGACAGGGGAGGGTGGATACGAGGTCGGCAAAAAGAGTGCGTGGACATCAATTAAATGCACAACCTACCCCCCTTCCTTCCCTCCTTCCTTCCCTCCTTCCCTCCCTTCTTTTGCGAAGCTTACCTCTTGATCCCCGTGCTCATTGCACCTCCTTCCCCCACCCCCTCAAGCTGGTGCTTCCAGTGAGCACACGCGCAGTCCAACCCAGGCAAAACCGCCCTTCGTTTCCTCCCTCCTCCCTCTTCCTTTCCTTCGGATTGAATCGCTTCCGTGGAACAAATGGAGGACGACGAGAGAGAGGCATGGAGGTAGGTGTCGGGGCCGGTTTTTTCTGCCACGGCAACTTGCAGGAGTTGTAGCTCCTGGACGCAAGAGAGGGAGGGGGGGGGGCAGGGAGGGAGGGTAATGGTGTGGGTGTTGGAGGGAGGGATCAGGAGAAGGAGGGATGATGACAGAGTAGGTAGTGTGTCGAGATATGAATACAGGCATTCCCTTCTCCTCCTCCACGTATGCTGAGCAGCCGCCTCCTCCTTACCTCCCGCCGATCAAGCGAGCTGGTCCATCATCCTCCTAGGCCACTGAACACAACCACAATCCACTTATAAACATTCCTCACGTCCTTATTCCCATCTATCCCCTTCCATTCTCCATACGTACCTGCTTGCCAAGCCCTGTGCCTCGCATTCCTCCTCCTCCTCCCCTGCCGCCGGGCGCCATCATGAAAAGCTCCTCGGCGGTCTCGACGTCGGATCCTAATGCCGCGCGCACCTGGGGTGTGACCCCCAGCGCATCTAGGCGCGGCATTATGAGGATGTGTTCTTCGTGCGCGTCTGCAGGGAGGCATGGGAGTAGAAACATTGAGGGAAGTAATTGCTTGACGTGCGCAGAAATGGACGATACGGCTCAGCAACGTCTTTCGCGGGGGGGTAAATCGCGTTCATCCTTTCGTGCATCCTCACTCACGCCCCAACGCTTAGCGTGGACCTGCTCCGCGATGTGCTTGTCTGACTTAGAGCTGGTATTGCAGTAACCTATCTGTGATGCTTGGCCTTCAAAAGGTACCTTACCATGTGTTTGAGCGTACTCGGGCTTGATTAGTCGTATCCATACTCTTACTTTCAAATAACAGCTTCGCTCGCATACCCTTGCAATTACCTTCTCTGGAGCTATTTCCCAAAAGTGAATTGGCGTTGCAGCTAATGCAACTATTCTTATGAAACTTAATCGTATGTCCACATTCAAAACTGGTAAACATGTTATTTACCGAAAGCGGTGCCGATCGCATAGAGTGTGGATGAGAGAAGTATCGATGTGCTCTCAATTGCGTAGAATCTCCCATTTGTGCATCAATATTCTTTTTTTGATGGCCGAAAAAATGAACGGGGGTACCAGGAATAAATGTTTTACAGGGTATGACATGAGACACATGGTTAAGACTAAAGAGAGAGATACAGAAGGAGGAAATGACAGTACACAACAATCGGGGTGATCATAAATCGTTTTCGTTTCATTTCACTCTGTAATATGGAAGACGTTCGAGAGTCCGCTCAATTGCTGAGCGATCCTCCTCTTCTACCAAAGATGCCCCTGTAGAAGGCAAACGAGAGACATACCTTACTTTTGGACCTCCTCTGTGTCGTCGTTGCCCACAGGTCCGACGTCTAGACGCTATTCCCTCTCGTTCACCTTCCTCTTCAGCCAACTCTTCTTTTTTTTTTCCACAAGGTCTCTCCTTGCAGCTCTTCATCGGTTTCTAAGTATTGCACAACGTCATACGCCCCGTGAGGATCAGTATCTGTGGTCATATAGCCGGTCGAAAGCATCGAAACATTGGCATGTAACCCAATATTTGTTCAGCGTCACAGGCTCTTGCGGCATGAGAAACCATCCACCCATTGTCACGTACAAGGCTGTCACGACGTCTGCAGTGTAATGAAAGCGAAAGATGATGAGCGAGAATACGAGAAGGGCCAGGATTACGCTGGCCAATGCGAGTAGGAAGCGGTGGTACGAAAAATAGCGGGAAATCACTAGCGTGAGTACATAGTATACGAGGTTGCACGCGGCAGCAAGAAGATATACCACTACTACAATGCCCAGGATCCATGGCCACTCATGTTGTAACAGAGCCCATTCAAGAGAAAGCTGCCATCTCAATTGGCGACGCAATTTGAAGGCGCCTCGAAAAATTGGCGGGAGAAAACGAAAGAAAGGGCGTCGGCGTCCTTGCTGCGAAAGAGGCGATGCTGGCCTTGGAAAGATTACATGATGCCGCCACTCTGGTACATTTGACTGTTGTCATTTTCTGTATTGATTTTCTTCTCCCTCCTCTATAACTTGCGGCAAGGGCGGCAGGCGGGCCGACGACAGCGTTGGCAGTGATGGTGTTTGGACCATCCGTGCTTCTGGAATGGTAGTGAATGGTGAGTAACCCAGCGCAGACATTCAAGCTGAATAGGTTGGTTGGAGAAAGGAACACAAACTCCAAATCTCCGTCCAAAAGGGAACGTGCTTGGCCTTACGAGAGAGCACGCGCCCAGCGCGGAGTATGCATGCAACCTCCCAGAAAACCGTTGACGAGCCGTTGCTTGCAGGGGCCCATCTCACTGGGGAGGCACCCTCGTTATTCCCCAAAAGGGACTTGCTCCCCATCTGCGCCGATATCACCCTTTCGGTCATGCGATTTTATCTGTTCTACACATATCACTGCCATTCGCTCGTCTCCTTCTTCACTAATCTGTGCGATCTTCACCCGCTTCTTCCCAATCCTGAAAGCTATCACTTTCTCTTTTCAAACAACACCCATACTCATCATCATCGTCAATTACACACTCACTCACAGGCGGGAAGCTATGAAGGCCAACAACCCCCTGCATGATACCCCACCGCTGCTCCACGTCATCAAGTCCACTGTGGTTCCTGTGCGAGGTGGCAGCGGCAGAAGCGCTAAAGACATCCTCAGTGGCAACAGCAGAGAAGAGACTGTCCTCCATACCATCCGTCTCCAGCACAACGAATGGACATGGCATGTGCATGTGCACTACGCCCAGCTCAAAGACCTAGCTAAGGCCCTCAAAAAATGGCGCTGGAAGGCCTTTTTCTTCCGGAAACTCATCCCACCGTTGACACCCGCTAGGAGGAACGGCGCGCGGTGCGTGCGACGGGGGTATCGATGGCGGACGTGTTCTAAGGATGACGACTACGTGGATGGGTGGTCCCACTCCCACGATTTCACGGAGGAAGAGGCCGAAGAGGAAGAAGTGGAGCAGGAAGAGGATGGCGTTGCGGCGAATGCAGCTCGACCCAGCCGTCGGGGGGGCCGTGGACAGGAGCGGTCTCCGTCCGACAGACACGTTCAGCGACGAGCAACTTCGGCTCCGCTTTCGTCGGCCAAGGAGGCGGATGGAGAAACAGATGATGAGTATGCAAAGGAGTCGGTCCTTCCTCTCTCGCTCGAGTACGATGATGCTGCAGTCAGGGAGATGGACCGAGAGCGGGCACGTTGGCGTCGGCGAAACAGCCGCCTCCAGCGACGACGAGAGGATGCAGAGGGAGATCCTAGGCATCGATGGGCCTACCTCTCGCATCGGACTTCCCTCTCCTGTTCCTCCAAGGCCATGCCCATCCCACACATGAAGGACATCGGTTGCCCTCTGACCAAGGAACAGGCCGAAAAAACGGATGCGGCCTCGGTGGCCCACCAACGCACTGTATATGAGCATTACCTCCGGGCTGTGCTCGATGACGTGGTCAATCGCCACTGTCCCAAGCTACTGGAGTTTCTAGAGGTCTCCCCGCATACCTTTGATATGGCCCAAGGCCCGTCGCACCGAGAAGGACGGGTACTCAGCTGCGTATGGTGGTCGAGAGAGGATGAGCCCGCGGGGGAGGCATGGCATGAGGACGAAAGGGGGCTTGATTTGGAGGGCTTGCGGTCGTATAAGGGTGGGACAGGTGGGCTCTTAGCATCCGCCCTCGGCTTAGGCTGGGAACAGGAGAGGCGGCGCCTTCCTTCCTCTGCTACCAAGCTGAATCATGGATGGGCTGTCCTCAAACACTCCTTCTTGGCCTTTTACAAGGACGGGAGCATGGATGCGCACTACACCACCACCACCAAGAGTAGCAGTAGCCACCGTAGCAGCAGTGGCAATAAATCTACCATTGCCACCACGAGGACTCCACTGCCCGAGGCCGTTCTCCTGTTCGATACGGGCACCATGTTGCAAGCCTCCGTTTTTGAAGAGCCCATGCGTCTCGTCCTCCGCAACGCTCTCTGGCACTTTGAGCTCGCCTTCGCGTCAATTCTCGACCACCGACAATGGGCCGCCGCCTTGACCACTGTTCTGGCGCAATCTGCCTGGGTGGAACAAAATCGTTTCGAGTTTTCTCGGTCCTTGCCCATGTCGTACCTGGACGAGAGCTCACAGAGCGCCGCGCAGTGGTTCGTGGACGGGGACGCGGCCTATCGCAGCTGCGAGGCCGCTATGCGTGGTGCCAAACATTCCATTTTCTTGGCCGCCCAGTGGCTTTGCCCAGATTTGTATCTGTTGCGTCCGCCACACCGTTACCCTCACTCCCGCCTGGATCGTGTTTTGGAAGCCAAGGCACAAGAAGGGGTTCAAGTCTACGTCCTCATCTTTCAGGAGCCTTGGGGTGGGAATCTGCGCTGGAACAGTCGGCAGACCCAGGCACGGCTCATGAACTTGGCACACGAGGGCCGGCTGCACGTTTTGTTGGCCGGCAATCCAACGTTCCCTCAGGCCTGGACCCACAATGAGAGCCTCTTGTGCGTAGACCAAAACCTGGTTTTCGTCGGTTCGGGCTTGTCTTTTGGCTTGGGCAAATACGACACACCACACCATGTGCTCAAGGATGACGTGACCGTCGCACTGAGGCGACGGACTCGAGAGCGAGGTCTCGGGGCCGCTTGTACCGACAGCGGAGTGCCGAATAGAGCAGAGACAAGGGCCCGGCATCCCGTCTGGTGTGGGCGGGACTACCACAACCCGGCGATCAAGGACATGTGCCAAGTTGAGCTTGCCCACACATCGGCAGACCTCCCGGGTCACGACCGCGGCTGTGTTCCCCGCCTGCCGCAGCACACAGCCACTGTTGCACTAACAGGGGGCGGTTGCCGCGATGTTTGTTGGCACTTTGTGAATCGGTGGAATCTGGGGCGGGCTCGGGAGCAAATGGCACGTCAAGCAATCCCCAACAAACAGCTTCGAGAGGAAGAGTACCCTTATGCCGTACCGCCCGCCTTGTTTCCGCAGCACATGTGGCGGGTGGATCCGGAGGCAGGCGACCTGCGATACTCAACATCGGCAGGGCCAACACAAGGACAGGGACGGGTACACACGGGTGTGAGTGACATTATGACCCGCAAGACTGTCGCCCGCCTCGTGTTTGGTGCCGGCTCTTCCGTGGCCCTTCCTTTGCCATCCACCGACGACGAAATTGGGCCACCTCCGACGGATGTCTTTGATGCCGTGGAAGCGGATACATCCAGAAAGGTGATGGAATGGTTGCGGCCGCGCGAGGAGCGTGTGCGACGACGGTTAATGGAGTTGCAGCATGATGCCAACATTGTGACACAATCAGAGCTCCTCCAGTTCCAAAATCTGATCGAGACGCCTCTTGCCCCCATCTCTCGGCGGCGTACCGGTGGGCGTGAACGGCAACATAAACATCAGCCCTCGGCCCTCTCCCCGATGCCCCAGGCGCCAATGAACGAAGAAGTATATGAAGACGTTTCGCATGCGAGCCAAGACCGTAAGAGCAGTAACACCAGCACCCAAGCATCTCTTCTGCACAACGACATTAAGGATGTCAAAGGTGGTTGGGGGGTGCAGTCGTCGTCTTCGTCCACAGTGCCGTTCTCTCCGTCCAAGCAGCAGGTCCTTTTAATGGCAGAAGCAGCACAACAGCGCGCCGCTGCTCATCGGCAGCATCGAGAGCAACAGCAGCGTGTGTACCAGTATTTGCGCCTGCGTCGGGCGCTTTACATTCGAGAGCTCGAGGAAGAAGAGGAAGAGGAGGTGTCAATGGGGCCGCTAACAAGCTGTCACTGTCGCGTGGTCCGAAGTATGGGCGGTTGGAGCGGTGGTCTGCGCGAGCCTCAAAGCAGCATACTGGAGGCGTACGAGCAAGTGATTTCGACAGCAGAGCACTTTTTGTATTTCGAAAATCCCAGCTTCATCAGTGGCCTGCGCGGGGACACGGACGTGACGAACCGGCTGGCCGAAGCCCTCTTGAACCGTATCGTCCAGGCGCATGACCGCCACGAGGCTTTTCGCGTCATAATCTTGCTGCCCCTCCTTCCTGTGTACGATAGTAGTCTGCACGGCGCTACCAGCACCATGCTGACATCTGCTCTCTACTACCAGCTGACCTCGGTCAAGGCCTTGTGGACACGCCTGGCACAAATGGTGCCACGCCCCGAAGACTACCTTCAGTTCTTCGGCCTCCGGACCTTCAGCCGTCTGAATGGCGATGCCACCAAGCAGCAGCTCCCGCTTCTTATGACTGAACAGATCTTTGTCAATAGTCGATTGCTCGTCTCTGACGACCGATACGCCATTCTCGGATCTGCGGCTTTGAATGAGCGCTCCCTGTTGGGTTCTCGGGACAGCGAAGTCGCTGTGGTTTTGGAAGACACAATATGCGAGCCAGGTCTTATGAACAAGTGCGACTATGAGGCAGGGACATTTGCGCGTTCTCTGCGTCTTCGTCTGTGGGGAGAGCATGTTGGGCTCCTCGATGAGTACGTACAGCATCGAGCCGTGGAAGCTGCATTGATGGAGGACCAGGCAGAAGAATTGCTGGAAGACGCGCCGGCACCAGAGGATGTCTACGCGCCCCTCCTCGACCCCACGTCACAGTCTACCTGGGAGTATCTTCGCAATGTGGCACGCAAGAATACGGCAATCCTTGCGCATGTTTTCCCCCAAGCCCTACCTGCTAACACGATCCGGAGCCTGGGAGCCTTGAAGCAAGTGACGGTAGATGGTGTGACCTTGCAGACGACACGAGATTTTGTCGAGTCAGTGCTCGGGGATGAACGGGCTGCTGAAGAAGAGGAAGCGCTTATGGAAGCTCTTCTCAACGAAGAGGACGAAGAAAGTCAAGCGGGTGGATTAGAGGACGGCGAACGTAGCATGGGCAGTCAGGCACGCCGGGACATGGAAAAAGAAAATCTCAAGTGGTTGGGTCGGTTGCAGGGGCATCTCGTGCAATACCCGATGGACTTTTTGGCCGATGACTTGACTTCCTTGCGTCCTATGAATGGACTGCAGGGGTGGATCATGTAGAGAGATGAAGAAGCAATAAGGGGTGGAAGGAATTACATGCATTGCTTGCCTCGGACAGATATAGCATGGGGAAAAGTGGGGCAGGGAATAAAATATCTCTTCCCTCAGACAGCTGAGGAGGCGAAACAATTATGAAAAGCGACGGTAGTGTGTGTAGTTTACAGTTGTTATCAAAAAGCAGAAATAGGGGGAGGGGACAAGAAATGTTTTGGAACAAGAATAGACGGAAAGTCGTTTTGGGCAGGACAAATCAAACTAAGGGACAAGACAATCGATGCATGAAACACTTCTTTCATAATGCTGCTCTCTTTCCCGAAGTTACTGCACGGTGAAATATCCTTATAATTCTCCTTTCTCTCTTGTCTATCCCCTTCTCCTTGGGCGTTCCCTCTTCTCATCGCTCTCAATCCAACATTAATTGTTTCACGTTGTTTTTATAAGTATCTGCGCAGATGGTGGTGGTGCCACTTTGTTATAAGAGTTGTGCATGTCTCTGCTCTGCCTGATGTCTTGAAGGCACACACATTCCTTTTTGTGCTCTCTCACTAACCATTCACACTTCCCGCGTCCCTTACTTGTCCAATCATTTGTGCTTTGGAGGATATATAGACTTATGCCTGCCTGCTTGTGTATGGGTCTGCCTGTATAGTCGCAATTAGGCGAAACCTGTCTACTGATCTTTCGTGCATTCATTGGATTCAAAATCGAGTATCAAGGCAATGTGCCTCCCATTCTTCTCGTGGTTCTTCCAAAAAGTTGACGTGAACATCCGAAGCACTATAAATTTGGAAAGCAGCTACAGGCACAATAACACCTCCCCGCACGCACATCCAACAAATAGACTCGTAAAACGCGGTATTTCGATTGTTACCGCACTTGTTTTTGTGAAAGATGGACATGGAGTATAAAAAAGGGGGAATTACACAAGGATAATCTGCTGCGTGGGGGGAGACAAAAATGAAGAAGTGAAAGGGCTCCATCTTGCGTGCTTGCTTTGGCTGCCGTGTCTATGTCGGCCATGTATTTACGCCCGATTTCATTTTCCCTTGCTCTTCTCCAGCGGACATAGAATTGTCTTGAAGAGAGTCCACTAGTGAGTCCTATTCGTGATGCGCCGAGTCATCTTTGTCAACCAAACAATCAAAATCATTGACGTGTCATGCCACGCCCCCCCTCCCTTTGAAAATGCTAAAACATTGCTAAAATCTAAACTTTGTGATTCCATGCCATGCATCATGCCATGGACCTTTTTTAACCTACTCTCTAAATTTTGGGAAACACTGGGAAAATGACTACAAATCAATTGAACATGCGCTGACTCCTCTTTCCCCTCTTCGAGGGCTTTTCAAAGATACCAAAAAAAAGAGCTGGAGATGAAATGAAAACAATCAAAAATACATGTACATTTAATGCTAGAGCCAGCCCACGATCTCTACTATTCCCCCACCCCTGACAAGATGAGACATGATTATGAAACTTAAAGCATACTCTAACCGACGAAAAGTGCCGCACTCCACTTTTTCTTCCCCAGAGGCTCCCATCCCCACTCATCCTTTCTGCCCTCAAGCTTATCTACCATTACGTGCTTATTCAACAAATGCATGCATTAAGCAAGATGGGCTGACAAGACGACGCACCTATAAGGCCACTTCTCAGCCTTCCCTTCCTCCTCCTCCTCTCCATCCTCCCCCTCCTCCTTCTCTTTGCCCTCCCATTCCCTTTTCTCTCCCCGACCCTCCGTCTTCAAGAGACCCCAAATCCCCGGCCAACGCCTGCTCCTGCTGCTGCTGATGGTGGTGATGGTGGTAGTACTGCTGTGGCAGTTCTTGGCTTTGTTGGTCCTGAAGCAACGTCGACGGCAAAGGCACTGAAAGCAACGAAGGAGGGATGGGAGGATCAGAGGAGGTATACGTCGACAGAGAAGAAAGAAGGTACAAGCTGCCGCTGCCCCCATCGCTGCCGCCCCTGTCGCCCTTGGTGGCTCTTCCTCTCTTTTCGTCCTTGTCGCCTATGAGGGAGGATGGCCCTCCCAGGAGGTGCTCGAGCCTGGGAAAGGAGGAATTTGGGTGTCCCGCGATGTCGGTCAAGGGCCGGGAAGGAGGAGGGGAGGAAGCGGAGGAGGAGGAGGAGGAGGATGACTGAAAGAAAGGAAGGGCGGGGGTGGCATTGTGCATCCCAACATCGCTCCCTCCCTCCAGCCTTCCCTGTCGCTGTGCGTGTAGAGCAAGGAGCTCGCGTGCTTTGCGGTTCACCTCTCTGAAGGTCCAGGGAGAAAGGGAGAGAGGGAGAGAGGAAGGAAGACTTAAAAGACTGAAAAATATGAGACATTTTGAAAGCCAATAAAGTAATGGGCGCTGCAGAAATTCCTTTGTCTAAGATTAAACCCTCTCACTGGCTCTTGTCCTCCCTCCTTCCCTCCCTCCCTCCCTCCCTCCCTCCCTCCCTCCCTCTCTCCC
>Ga0160420_100778_pt1 | contig 10804 bp, 16 predicted proteins | sample CelAP2metagpilot_FD_108197 | JGI IMG/M metagenome (GOLD analysis project Ga0160420, IMG submission 108197) | Phycosphere-associated microbial communities from algal ponds in Kailua-Kona, Hawaii, USA - Cellana AP2-5-5 metagenome pilot | ecosystem: Engineered > Artificial ecosystem > Aquaculture >... | reverse complement strand
GGGGGGCTGCTTTGTGCGCAAGTTCTTCCACGCCCCCTCCCTCTCGCCCTCCCTCCCCACCCGCTTCCCGTTGCTGTTCGAGCCAATCCTACCCTCCTTCCCTCCTTCCATCCCTCCCTCCCTCAGGGCCGGAATTACATCATGGAGGAGGCCATCACGGGCGATTTTTCGCTCGTCAAGGCATGGAAGGGCGACAGCAAGGGAAACCTCGTCTTTCGTGGCACTGCCCGTAACTTCAATCCCGACGCCGGTGAGCCCACCCTCCCCTCCCTCCCTCCCTCCCTCCTCCCTACCTCCCTACCTACCTCCCACTCACCCTTTCTGTATCTCGTGCTCTTCTTCATGTCATTTCCTACCGTGCATATTGCCCTATCTCTCCCACTAACACCCTCCTTCCTAACCTCCCTCCCTCCCTCTCTCCCTCTCCCTTCCCTTCTCCTCAACCGTCAACCTTTCACCTCCCCCCCGCCCTCTTAGCCCGTGCCGGCAAGATCTGCATCGCCGAGGTAGAGGAGCTGCTCCGGCCCGGTGAGCTTCACCCTGACGAGATCCACCTGCCCGGGATTTACGTCCATCGCATTCTCCGAGGCCCAAGCTACGAGAAACGGATCGAGCGCGTAACGGTCACCAAGAAGGGGAGCAAGGAGAGCACGGTACGTGCCTCCTTCCGCCTCTCCCCCGTGATGCCATCCTTCTCCCTAAGACCAAACCAAATAATCGTCCCTCCCTCCCTTCCCCCCTCCCTCCCCCCCTCCCTCAGGGCGGCAAGCTCAACCCTGCCCGTGAGCGCATCGTCAAACGAGCAGCCCAAGAGTTCCAGGACGGGATGTACGTCAACTTAGGCATCGGCATCCCCGTACTCGCCAGTAATTACTTGCCCGAAGGTATGCCCCTCCCTCCCTTCCTCCCTTCCTTCCTTCCTCCCTCCCTCTGCCCTTGAATAAAATCGATGGGGCCTGGGAAAGAAGAAAAGCTGACGGACAGAGGGGAGATACCGAAATTTGGAGGTTCACACAAGGACAATAAAACGAGAAGGAGGGTGGGAGGGAGGGAAATACATGCCAAATAACTGACGTGTTGCTTTCACACCTTCATCCGCTCTCACACACACAGGTGTCTCCATCGAGCTGCAGAGTGAAAACGGTCTCCTCGGCATGGGTCCCTACCCGGAGGTGCGTCCCTCCCTTCGCCCCTCAGCCCCGCTGTTCATCATTCCCTCACTCATTCCTCCTTTTCTCCCTCCCTCTCTCTTTTGGTCAGGAAGGGACGCAGGACGCCGATGTGATCAACGCCGGCAAGGAGACCGTTACCTTCCTCAAAGGCTCCTCCACCTTCTCCTCCTCCGAGTCCTTCGGCATGATTCGTGGCGCTAAGGTACGCATAACCGTTCTGTCGCCTCTCCCTCCCTCCCTCCCTCCCTCCCTCCCTCCCGCCCTCAACCACCTCTTTCGACCGCTTGCTCACGTTGACCTCCTACCCTTCCCACGCCTCCCTCCTTTCCTCATTCCCTCCCTCTCTCCCAGGTGCATTTGACTATGCTAGGCGCCTTGCAGGTGGCTCAGAATGGAGACCTCGCCAACTGGATCATACCCGGCAAGATGGTCAAGGGTACGTCCTCCCTCCCTCCGTCCCTCCCTCCCCCTCTCCCTCTTTTCCTCCCTCCTTGCCAACTTCTGTGATATCCTGTATCGGTCAGTATTGTCAAACGTTCAGTATGCGGGAGCGAGGAAGAAATGAATCGTCCTCCTTCCCTCCCTCCTTCCCTCCTTCCCTTATTCCTCCCCCCCTCCTTCCCTCCTTCCCTTATTCCTCCCCTCCTCCTTCCCTCCCTCCCTCGCAGGCATGGGCGGGGCCATGGACCTTGTGGGGAGCGGAAACCGGGTGGTGGTGACGATGGAGCACACAGCCAAGGGCGACAGCAAGAAGATCTTGAAAGCGTGCACCTTGCCCCTGACGGGGCCCAAGGTGAGGGGGAGGGAGGGAAGGAGGGAGGGCAGAGGGAGGGAAGGAGGGAGGGAGGGAAGGAGGGGAGGGATGGGGGTATGGTATTGTTCTAACCTTTTACTATTTCTATAGGTGGTGGACCGCATCATCACCGAGCTATGTGTCTTCGACGTCGATAAGGTACATTTTTTTGGTATCTTTTCTATTTCGCACCCTATTTTCGCTTACCCACCTCGGCTCCTAACTCTCTTCCTCCCCCCCTCCTTCTCCCTGTCTGCAGATCAAAGGCGAGCTGGTCCTCGTCGAGATTTTCCCTGGTGTGACAGTAGAGGAAGTTCGGGCCAAAACGGGGGCGGATTTTCGAGAGGCTGAGGGTGGGGTGAAGGTAGTCAATGTTTAGGCGAGGAGAAGGAAGGAAGGGTGTGGGGAAGGGAGGTGGTGTAGTGAGGGAGAGAGAGAGAGGAGGGATAAGAGTTCTATCGAATGAAAAGAAACAACAAGACTATGCCATATGCTAAGTCTAGGGAAAAGGGGTGGTACCTCACGCTGTTCGATAGACAGGCATGGGCCGGCGAAGCCCCCCCATGTGATGACGACGCTGACGCAGCTGTCCAAGCCGACAGCTCCATGCCTTTGTGTGCGTCCCTTATTACTTTCCGCACACGCATACATACCTCTGACTCTGATACCGCTCCCCCCCCCTGACGCACACACAAGAGACTAAGATAGACCCTGCCCCTGTAAAGCACACAGAGCTGTCTTTTGCTTCACCCTATTCTCGATTGTTCCGCCACGCACCCACCTGCTCATCCACCGCACCATCCACCACCCCATCCGCTATAACCCACGATGAACAGGACACATATTTTCATGTCGCGGCTCTTCTATCTTCCGCTTCTTCTCCTCCTCCTCCCCGTCCTCACCCCCGCCTTCCTCTTCCCTGCCACCCGACTCGCCCTCCCTGCAAGGCAGCAGCGCTCCCTCCTCCATTCCACTGTGGATGCAGCTGACTACCCCTCCGACACTGCCGATCCAGACAACTCCGTTGACGCTTCTACTTCTCGAAACGGAACTGACCCTCCTCCCGTTGCCGACGAGGCCAAGCAGCAATTACGCGAGAATTTTAAGTGTCAGATTTACAAGGCGGCTTCGAGGCTGAACCGAGGGCAGCTGCAAAACCTCGATCAGAAGGTAATGAACAGGGGATAGGATATGAATTAGACTGATTTGCTGGGGAAGAATCCAGCAAAGCAGCCTCACTCACAACACTTCCCCCCTGTCTCTCCGTCAAATCCTTCAGAACGAGATGATCAACCTGGTGGCCCAACTGGAAGCTCTCGGCGCCGGGCGGTCCGTGGATGCCGAGGACGTAGAGGGAGTTTGGGAACTCGTATACACTGATGTGGAGCCATTCAGGGTATCCCCATTCTTCCAGACGGTGGGGAAAGTGATGGGCGGCACCACCTTAAGCGCCGAGGACTTCTTCCGCTTGCATCGGCTGGCCACAAGGGGAAGTGAAATTGGCAAAGTATGGAATACAAAAGAAGGGGGAAAAGTAGAATCTTAGGGGAAGAGCCGCGAATATATGCGGTCTCATGAGCGCCATCTTCAGGCGTATATATATGTATACACTTGAAAACCGATGGTGCCTGCATTCCCTTCTTATCGACGACTTATAATAGAAGTCTGTCGCCATTCTCACCACTCCTCCTTCCTGGCTATCCCTCCCTTTGTCGCCCTCGCTAGGTGCGTCAAATCATCACATCCCAAGAACTTGTTTCGGAGGTCGAGATCATCAGCGGTATTCCTTCCATTCCGTTCGCGATCTCAGGGACGGTGGTCACGCGCGCCTCCGCCGCCCGGACCCAGGAAGGTGGGCTCAGACTGACCTTAAAGAGCAGCGGCGTGCAGGTAGGTGCCCTTGGGCGCTTCTGTCTCTCTTTTCCACAATCCCTCCCTCTGCCCCCCTCTACTCCTATCTTTTATTCCATCAGCCGATCTTTTATTCCATCAGCCGATGCACGAAATGACTGCAATCAGAACAACCCGACTCGCACACGAAACTCACCTTTTCCTCTTCCCTTCCTCTCCTTCCCCACGTAGTCCTCTTCAGTCTTCGCCCTTCTCGGCGGTGGCGGAAATCTGCCGGAGCTCCCCTTGGCTGATATAGCAGAGCGCGTGGGCTTGTTCCCGCCCAGCGTTCTAATGACCACTTACTACGTCGATGCCAATATGCGCATTAGCCGTGATGAGGACGATCACTTCTTTGTGTGGGCCCGAGGGCACATGTAGATTGAACTAAGAATGAAGTCGAAGACGAGGACGTGGGAAGATGTATCATCCATTCCATTTCGTCTTGTTGAAAAGAAGGAAGCGGTGTCATGATGTGCGGATTGAACGTGCATTTGGATTCCAGTAAAGGAGAAAGAAAAAAAATCATAATCTCGTTTTTGATTCGGCGGACGACCGTTTTCTCGACCTGGACCAGATCGAGGATCGACGTTGCTACCACACTCTTTGTTTTGATCTTGTTTGTTTGATTCTCTCAAACAATTCTTATCAGTCTCAACATCTCCTCTTTTTCTGTGGGACTACCCCTTCCGGTGCCTCAACGCGCGCCTTGCCGGCTCCTCCACCCAACGTGCCAGTGCTTCCCCAAGCAGCGCAGCCAAAGGCAAGATCACAAACATACTCCACCACGGCAACTCTCTCACATCTTTGATTAAGGTCTGACACTCGGTCACTCGTAAAGCCTCTCGCTCTGTCATATCCTCTACCCCGCCACTCCCTAGATTATAGCAGTTTAGGAGGTCCTTGGATTGGGGAAAGTGTAACCCCAGGGCCAGATAGCCAAGGAGAGGATAATGGATCAAGTAGATATTCATCGAAATGCGCCCGATCCACTTGCAGAAAGGCAGGCGAAGGAAACGGGATGCTAGGGAGAGATTTCCGTCACGAGTGAGGGCTAGGAAGACGTTCAGCTGAGTCATGGCGACCAACCCCTGGAACCAGACCTGGGCACTGATGGTGTGTTGGCCTTGTGAGAGAACGCGAACACCGGTATCGATGCCGGAAATGAGTAAGGTGAGGAAAAGAAGGGCCAGGGACTGTTGCGTGGCGAGGCGAGCCCACTCTGACTGGGTCCGCGGAGAATGAGGGGGGATGAAAAATGCCATTTTCGCCGCAGTGGGGACCGTTGTGGTTGTGCAACTACCGCTACTGCTGTTCCGGCGAGATGTGAGGCACACGGGCAAGGGCAGGCCGAAAATGCATGCGGGCCAGGGCATCGATGCATTCGCTCCTTGTTCTTCCATTTCCTCCACTGCTATTACCTCTACGGTGGACTCGTCTTCTTTCACTCCTCCTTCCCGCCCTCCTTCCCCGAGTACTCCTCCACCTTCTGTGGCTGCACCTGCTCCATTTAGAATACGCATTTGCAGCTGCTTGCTGTTGGTGTGCCGAGACAAACAATCCTCCTTTTTCCCTTCAACGCTCCTGCTGCATCTGCTGCTGCTACTACTACCACTACTACTACTGTGCTCGTCTCTATCTGCCGTCCTTCCCACCCTACCTCCTCCAACCACGGGGTACCTCAGAGTTAACACGCCCGCCGCCATGCCCATCAAGAACAAGGGAAAGCGAGAGAGAGGATTGGTGGTGGCAGTCCCAAAGGGCCGGATGTCCGTGATAAGAGGCATGAGCGAATAGATACCCTGAATGAGGAGAAGCTGTAGCCAGAAGCCCCAGGTGACGGTGTTGACCAGGGCGCGGTCAGAAAGACGTTGCATGGTGGGCAGCCAGTAAGGGAAAAAAACCCAGAAGAAGACAAGGGTCGTGATGAACCATCCTACGGGATTGATGGCCTTAAGGTAGCTGCCGGTGAGGAAGGAGAAGAGGGTGGTCACGGGAATGACACTACTGGCGAGGGAGGGGAGGAATGTTTGGAGTGCAAAGGGGAAGTCGCCTATATTTAGGAGCCAGAGAGGGATGGAGACGAGTATGGATAGCCAATATACGGGCATTACACGCGCAATGCGGTTCTGATAGAACGCGCGGGTGTCAAAGGGCGGGAGGGAGCGAGCGGAGAAGGAGGACGGAGAGGGCGGCCGTTTCGAGGCGGGCGAGGGGGATGGCTGAGAAGAGCAGCCGACGGGCCTGGAAGAAAGGCGCTTTCCTTCCTCCACTAGTTCAATATCAGTATGTACAACATCTTTAGCTATGCTTTTGTTGATGTCTGGTTGACGACGTCGGCTGAAACAAGACAAACAAGACGACGACGAAGACGCCCACATCGTCCGGCCATAGGTTACGGTCAAGGAGAAGCCCGAGAGCATGAAGAAGAGTGGCATCAAGCTAGAGCCTTGCAAGGCCACTACCCATCCAGAATGGTACTTAGGGTCACCGAGGCAGTGAAAGACTACGATCCAGACGGCAGCGACTCCGCGGAGGCCAACATGTGCCTGCATGTCCACTTGAGTCGGCGGAGGTGGTGATAGTTGATGGTTGGGTTTTTGAACGGCGACAGAGTCTTCCTTTGCGTGGATTATATCACTGGGGTTGCTTCTGTCCATAATATCGACCCCCTTCCCTGATTTGGCAGCGGAGAAGGGTGCCCACATCGTAGCTACCATCGCGTTGTGCAGCTCCCCAGCCGCCTCTTCTTATCCGTGTGCCTGCCTGTCGATGGTGTGTCGGTTAGATAAAATTGGCCGAGAAGCGAGGCACCATATGATTTTGGTCACTAGAGGTAAGCATATCCACGACGGAAAAAAGGGTGCCTTCGGGATAAAAGATGCCCATTAGGATGAGCGTCTGTTAATGACGGTTGACGCTTAACGGCTTTGAAGGCGTCCGTTCGTTTCGCGCCTCACATTTTCTCTAGCCCGATCTCCACCCACTCACCAAAGCTACGACGCATACACGCACAGGCTATCAAAACAACCATCTACACATCCCATTAATCGAAAATGACACCCAAAAAGGATGCAGGCGGTCTCCTCGACATTGAGAAGCAGGTGCGTTTTTGCTAGCAGCAGGGATGAGGGGAGCTGTGACACAACATGAACGGGGTTCTGTGGATCGACAAGCAGCAAATGAGTGATGGTTGGACGGCGCAAATGGATTCTTATCTCTGTATGGCCAACCCCATCGTTTAAGTCTACCCCACCTTCAGCTTTCTTCTCTGCCCTAGCCACCGAGCTGCTAAATTTTCATCCCAAGCCACGGGCCATCTGGACAACCGTGTCGCTCAATGGGCTATCATCCTCCTTCGCCCCTAACACCTACATGCATTCCCATACCACCAATAGTTCACATTCTACGCTGCCTATCACGACAATGCACTCAACAAATGGATCCACATCTTCTGTATCTGGCCTTTGCTTTTTACCGCCCTCATCCTCTTATGGAAGATCCCCGTCGGGCTCCTCCAGAACGCCATCCTCCCTCCTGCCGTCGCCGCTAAGTTATCGGTGCATAGCGTGCAGTTGACGGTCAACTGGGCCTTGGTGGGAGCCGTGATTTACATTCTGTTCTACTTGTCGTTGGAGGCAAAGAATACCCAAAAGATGACGGGCCTGGGAGTCTTCGCGGTAGGCTGTGGTTGGAAGTGAAGGGAGGGAAGGAAGGAGAGAGGGATGAAGATCAGCCGATAGACAAAGCATGGGCAGAGAGGAAGCCACAAACAATTAATTTTCTAGTATCGTCAGATTTTACCACCAGTCTCTCTCTAACTCACGTAGGCCCTGCTTGTCGGTGCACTGTACTTCGTGGCGGGCTACGTCTCCTCTCTTCCTCCAATTTACATTCCTCATGGCAAGGGTATCGAAATAAATGTCACTCACGCCGTGATGGCTATTCATGTAAGTGGCATTAACCCTTCTTCCCTCCCTTCCTCCAAAAGGAATCGGACTGCAACCCCTTATATCTTCATCTCATTTCTTCCCCCCCCTTCCCTTATTGATTTTAAACAGGTCATGTGCTGGATCGCCCAATTTGTTGGCCACTTCGTTTTCGAAGGCCGGGCCCCGGCGTTGATGACCAACCTCTACCAGGCAAGATTTCCCTTCCTGATTTCCCTCCCTTGCGCCCTCCATCCTTCTCCCCCTTCCTGTTCCTGTCCACCAGCCCTGTTTCCTGTCATTCGTTGCTCTCTCACTCTTTCTTGCTATTCCATTCTTATAATTACCCTTGGCTTTCCCCCCCACTTTGTATTTCTTATTCCTCCCTCATTTTCTGCCTCCCTCTTCCCCTCGCCCAGGCCTTCTTGATGGCCCCTATTTTCGTTCTCATGGAGATGGTGTTTCTCGCGGGCGGGAAGAAGAAGCTGTATAAGGTAAATAGCAAGGGAGAAAAAGCAGATAAATTGACGGGAGAGTATGAGGAAAAGGAGGGCGAGAGTGTCCTGAAGATTTTCCGCAACGGAAAGGACAAAGGCGAGGCTTTAAACGGTCAAAATTAAAATCTGAGCAGCTCATGTGACCCTTCAACTTAAACTATCTCCTCTCCTTCCCTCCTCCCCTCCCTCCTTCCCTACTCCCTCTCGTCATCCCTAGTCCATCGCCGCAAAGGTCAAGGAGGAGCTCGCCGCCTTTGAAATTCAAAAGGCAATTTCAAGCGGTGCCGGTCGAGTCACGCGCTCCAAGAGCAAAAGGGCGTAAGATACGGGAGGACGGGATGGAGGGATGACAGGCTTTTGGAGGGAGGCACGAATAGTAGGATAATGCCTGTAGAAAGTGAATTGAGGGAGGAAGGGCGGGAGGGCGAGAGGGCTAACGAATGCTATATATACAGAGATACACCTGAATATCTCAATGGATGTCTGAGTGTGCGTCCCGGAGGCGCATGACATGAGTGCGAGTGACATTGACCGTTCCATCGAGTGACAGAAAAGGAGGTGGAAACGACGCTGAGAAGAAATGAAAAAAAGTGTGTGCCAAGCGAGGCAGAGCAAAAATAGGTATGGAAGACCGTGTAGAAGAGAGGGAGAATGATTTGTGAGTCAAGGCGCGCAGACAGGGAGCAGAGAAATATTGAAGAAAGTTTAACGCCGTGAAGGTTGCCAGGCAAAAGAAAAGAAAGGGGAGGATAAAAACAAAGCATTTTTTTAATATTTATTTCGGAGGTAACGTAGAAGGGGGGGAGGAAGGGAGGAAAAGCAGGCATTATGCAAGTGCTATCAGTAAACAATGGATCATTTGAGGAGGATGTGAGGATATTTATTATTTTTTTCCTACGCTGAATAAGGACAACATGATATCGATCCAGCAAGCAAGGGCGAAAAATAGAATGGCGAGAAGGTGTGCTTTCAATCATCGAGACACTGCATCCCATCAGTACCACTCCAAAACAACGAGCACTTGGACCGACTTACCATTGCATGGCCCTTCCTTTTTTTCCCCCTCCTATCAAGGAGCGGCAAGCCTCTTTCTTTATTTAAACAAATATGTGAAATTATTTTCCATCAACACGTGTCAATTCAACTATCCACGACGCTCGAAGGGAAGGCGTTCGGGTAAAGGAAATGCCGCCCTGTAAGCAGTCTCAAATTACCAAAGCAAAAAGGCGTGAGGTGAGATCGCGTGGTCACAGGCAAGCGAGCGTCGGGCAAGTACTTTCCAAATATCTTTATGGTTGGTAGCTTTTTTTTAACACCTTTTTCGCGCAAATAATTTATGTACTCGGCGACATTTTCGGGGGGGTGTTTCGAAGCAACATGCACATTATCTGCCGATATAAATTAATAACTTTTTCAAAAAAAAGACCAAGTGCGCACACAAGATTTCTCACAAATCCAGGATATTCTGCTTCCATCTGCTACTGCTGCTGCTGCTGCTGTTGCTTGAAAGCGCCTTAGAACACTCCCCCACTTCTCCTCCGCCTTCTCCTTCTCCTTCCTCTACTTTTTCTTCCCCTTGTCCTCGTTTTCTAATTCTCCTCCGCCTCCTCCTCTCCTCCTCCTCTCCTCCTCTTTCTCCTCCTAGTCCTAATACTACTACAAGTGCCGTGTCGCCTTTTTTTCCCTTTCCCCATTCCGCCCCTCTCCATGAGATATCTATCGTTTCCTCTTCACGAAAAGAGAGGCGCTCATGTGAAGAATGCTCCGATATCTACCCTCCCTGCATTCACCTTCCTCCCTCCCTTCTTCCATTCCTCCCCTCTCGGCCCTCCTCCCCACTCACACAACCACTCACACACCCTCCGCTCTCACATACAAATGATACACATGCCTTCTGTCCTCCCTCATTCTCTTCCTTCCTTTCCCCCCTGTCTTTTAAGAATGGAAGTCAACATTAACAAATCGATATGCCACCCTCTTCCCGGCTACACGCTCCTCCCTTCCTCCCTATATATTGCTGGTTCCCACGTCCTGATCGGGCTTGAGGATGACACTCCCATCCAGAGCATACACAGGCACTCCAAGAGGCGCCCCGACCAGGGACCTGGGTAAGGAGGGAGGGAGGGAGGGAGGGAGGGAGGAATTAGCGAGGACGCGAAAAAAGGGGGCACGGATGGAAAGAAGGATGGAGGGAGGATTGGAGGGAGGGAGGAAGGGAAGGAGGGCTTGTTTACCGATGCGGATGCAGGATATCGGCTGCGCAAAAGCGGCCCAGGACTTGTGTGCTGGGCGAGTGGAGGGTGAGTGTGGGATATATATCGTCATCCTTCGGGATGAAGAGGGGAGTCACGTCGCCGCCGGGGTGGCCCTGGAAAGAGGAAGAAAGGGAGGGAGGGAGGGAGGAAGGGAGGGAAGGAAGGAAGGAGGGGTGGGTGGAATGATTGGAGGAGGGAGGAAGAAAGAGAGGAAGGGGGGGAGGGAGGGGAGGTAGGAAGCAGCAGGGAGATGACCGTGGAGGGAGGG
>Ga0160420_100777_pt1 | contig 10805 bp, 19 predicted proteins | sample CelAP2metagpilot_FD_108197 | JGI IMG/M metagenome (GOLD analysis project Ga0160420, IMG submission 108197) | Phycosphere-associated microbial communities from algal ponds in Kailua-Kona, Hawaii, USA - Cellana AP2-5-5 metagenome pilot | ecosystem: Engineered > Artificial ecosystem > Aquaculture >... | reverse complement strand
TGAAGGGATGGGGGTATGTTGGTGGAGGTCTGGTTGGTGGGCTAGGTGGGGGGGGGAAGGGGGAGAGGGGGGGAGGAAGGAAGGGTGTGATGGGACTTGCGATCGAGGCCCCTTTCACCCCCTCCATCCCTTCCTTCCTCTCTACTCCCCTCCCTCCCTCCCTACCTCGGTCATGCCCTCCACCTCGGTGATCATCACCACATCTCCCGTCTCCAAGCCGTGCCGGTGCTCCTCCAACACAGACACCACGGCCGGATCCTCCTGTCAAGGAATGAGGACAAGAAAGGAGGAAACAGATGAGTGAGTATCTTCAAGCGCGGGGGAAAAGGAGGGAGGGAGGGAGGGAGGGCAAGGTCGGACGTACCTGGGTAACGCTACCTATCATGGCGGTGACTGCGGGCTCGTCGGTGGGGTCTGTCACCAAAAATTTCGAGCCAAAGTCACAAAATACATTCCCGCATAGTCCGCGGATCTCACTGGAGATAAAAGCTATTTCCTGGGGAGGGAGGAAGGGAGGGAGGGGGGAGGGTCAAAGGGGGGAAAGGAAGGATGGATCATATCACCTCCCGCGAAAGGGAGGATGGGGCCGGGAGGGGCCGAGGGGGAAAACAAGGGAGTAATAGATGGCTACACTCCGACGTACCGCTGGATGCGTAACGGCATTCAAACGCAACTGCTCCGCCAACGGCTGGTTTGTTGCACACACCACCCGAAACTTGGTCACCTCCTCTTCGCTCAAGCCCCGCCCGCCCTCCCTGCCTCCTTCCAGGATATGGACTGGCACGTAAGGATTAAGCTCCGCGAGCTTGGGTGCAGAGGCTTTGTCTCGTGCTTGCCCGAGTTCTTTTTCCGACAGGTAGAACTGAGAGGCCAGGTCCACTGCTGTTGTGGGGGTAGGGTCGAAGAGGGTGACGGACTTGACGCCGGCCAGGATGACGTTCTTGGCCACCTCGATACCGAGCCCGCCCAGGCCTGGAGGAGTGAAAGAAGAGAGGGAGGTAGGGAGAGGGTGATGTGTGGATGTTCGTGGTTTATGTTAATGACTGGCTATCATCATGGACTTCATATTCTTAGGGCTCGTGATCGGAGGCGGACAGGACCCCATCTGAGAGTTGGGGGAGGGAGCGCAGGAGGAATGCAGACGCAAGAATCGAGAAAGAAGGACCGGTGACAGGAATAGAATTGCGAGGTAGAAGAGACCCACCAACGGCCGACACACAGAGATCACGTACCGATAATAAGGACGTCCGATGCCTGCATCCGCTTTTGCGCCTCGTGCCCCATTACATAGAGCTGGCGGGAGTACAGACTTTCGTCAATCTTCTCGCCTTGACCTTGGCCGTGCTCTCCAGCCCCAACCATTCTCGATTCATTCACGCCGCCGCTTGACATGACACTGTGCAATGGGTTAGGTGGGGAGGGTGATGAGGTATGCGTTGTTCCATGGAATGTGAGCGAGGGGCTATGATGATGGGCAGAGGAGGCACAGAGGGGGGTTTAAAATGCCCGCGTTTGGCCTCCTCTCTTCGCAACATTCCCCTCCCTCCTTCAAGACTATACGTAATCTCAAAGCATCGCCCTGGGGGAGAAAGCCACGCAATGCGCACGCCTCCGTTCCTAGGAGTCTCCCTCCGCGTTTACGGCGATGGTAGATTAATGCATGATGATTAAGGCCGCAGACGTAGCATGCATATGTCTCGTGCCCCCGCCCTCCGTCGCACAGGGACCCACTCCCACATGGTACTTGTTTCCCGCCTGCAAGGCCATTACTACGAGATATCCTTGAATGTGACCATTCCCTCTACCTTTTTGTGATTCTTTTCATGTCTGTGTGACCATTGCTAGCCGTGGAAAACCAAAGTATCTATCCTGTTGCACATGTTGCAGCATCCTGCCCTTCAAGTGCTCCATATACTGCGCCCCCTTCTCTTCCATTTTGCTTTGTCCCCCCATGCAGTTACGACCAACGACGCTCCTTACCACCCTCACCATTACTGTAATTTCTTCCTTCTCATCTTATAGGTCAAGCGAGACCCCTTAAAAAAATGCGTGCGAGCCTCGCGACGGCCACGACGGCCGCAGCCGTGCTGCTCCTAGCACTCTTTCCGAGCACGTCCAACGCCCTCGCTTCCTCCGCCCGTCCCCCTGCCATGACAACCGGATACCTTCACCAACCCATGGCAAGCGTGGGGGGCAGCCGCCGCTTGAATGCCTTGGCAATGGCCCGTCGCACCGCTCACTTGTACCAACGCAGCGTCGTGGCCATGTCAGCCGCCGCCCCCACCAAGAAGGAAGAGACGGGCATCGGGTGGAACTCACATAAGCCCGTGACTGAAGTGCCCGAATCCTTGGTCCGTGGCGTGGAAGGAAATGAGAGCATGCGTCGCCGGTTTGAGAAGGCCTGCCGGGAGGCGCAGGTAGGGAGAGAGGAAGGGAGGGAGGGAGGGAGGGGGAAACCATATGTTGCAGCAATGGGGGGGTATATGCATGTTCGGGGGCAAACCACCCACGAGGGGCAATACACAGACACATCAGACCATCAGTCCATCCACCTTCCCCGTGCAATCTTGTACTCAAGCACACTTCACCCACGAGGTCTCTACCTCTGAAGTCGTCGAGGAAAGCGACAGAAGGGCACAGGGTTTCTCCGTCCCTCCCGATTTAACGCCCTGCCGTTTCGACACATGCACAACTCACGCTTTCACTCCTCTCATTCATTCGCCTGTCCTCCCCCCCCCCTTCCCCTTCTGTCACCTTCCGTTCTCGTCAAAAGTTGGCCATCTGCAAGGCCGTGGAAGAATGCGACGGGGGTGCCAAGTTCCATTCCGACGCCTGGATTCGTGCCGATGGCGGGGGAGGGATATCAATGGTCCTCGGTGATGGGAAGGTCTGGGAGAAGGCAGGTTGTAACCTGTCGGTGGTGTATGGGAGCATGCCTCAGGAGGCGCTGCAGGCGGCGACGGAGAGGGGGGTAGATAGGGCGAAGGGGATGAAGCCGGGTGAGTGCCGAGAGAGAGGGAGGGAGGGAATGAGTACCGATTTTGGCGTGTGAGCATAAAGAGAGCTAAGCACCTGGACGTCTGTGGGGAGGGGATATATGTGGGGGGGATGTACGCATGGGTGTGGGCGGCTTTTACCGGCCCATTCGCAATCTTTTTCTCATGCATTAATGCGGTCATTCTCTATGCCAATACAATACACACTCAAAGATATAAATATGGGTAGCACGACAAACACCCACTTACTAATACTCACTAACACACACAAACAGGCGAGCGGGTGCCTTTCTTTGCCTGCGGTTTGAGCTCCGTCATGCACCCTAGGGTAGGTACATATCAAATCAAACCAAAGGAGGGAGGAGAGGAGGCAGAGAGGGATGGAGGATGAAGCTGGTAATGCCATTGGAAAAGGGTTGACGCCCATGTAATTTGTGTCTTCAGTGTTGACTGCTGAAACCGGAAACAACATTCTGGGCTAACCTCACCGATTCCTTGCTCCCTCCCTCCCTCCCTCCCTTCTTCCCAGAACCCGCACTGTCCGACCATGCACTTCAACTACCGTTACTTCGAGACAGAGGGCGGGGCTTGGTGGTTCGGTGGGGGCATGGACATAACTCCCTCCTACCTGGACACCGACGACATGAAGCATTTCCACGGCACCTTGAAGGAAGTGTGCGACAAGCACGACGAGGGGTATTACCCCAAATTTAAAAAATGGGCCGACGAATATTTTTTGATCAAGCACAGGGGCGAGACGCGCGGCTTGGGTGGTGTTTTTTTCGACGACCAGAACGATAAATCTCCTGATGAGCATTTCGCCTTTTCGGAGGAGATGCTGAATACGGTGACCAAGGCGTATTTGCCCATCATCGAGAAGCACAAGAACGATGCCTTCACCGAGGAACAGAAGAAGTGGCAGCAGATCCGGCGTGGCCGTTACACGGAGTTTAATTTGGTGTATGACAGAGGGACAGTGTTCGGGTTGAAGACGGGAGGGAGGATTGAGAGTATCCTCATGTCGCTGCCGGAGACGGCTCGATGGGAGTATGACCACCACCCGGCGGAAGGGAGCCCAGAGGCGGAGATCATGGATGCGTTTAAGAACGCAAGGGAATGGGTTTGAGGAGGAGGGAGGGAGGAAGGGAGGAAGGGAGGGAGTAGAGGAGCGTTGTGGTGAGGGAGGAGAATGGGATAACAACGTTTGGAGAAAAGTTCGATGCGCCTGAAGAGAGGATTCGAAAGGGCTCTTGATATGGTTACGCAGGATAAAGGAGGAGAAGGAGGAGAAGGAGAAGGAGGAGGATAGGGGGCGTGAAGGCGCCAAGAAAGAACAACAAGCACAAAGATCAGCTCCAACAACAATCTCAAGCACAATTACAAAGAAGAAAAGGGAAATAACGATCCTGAAGGAGGCAGCATCACACGGCCCAAATCACGTAGATCACATTCAAACAACGAATTCACAGCCTTCTCCTCTTTCGATCTTCTTCTGCGCACCCTCTGGATTGAACGACCGCTGTCTCTCGCCAGCTGTTCGAGGTAATGCTGTTCGTTGTACGACCCGTCGAAGAGACCGACGATGAGAAATAAGGCACTGACGCATGCATGTTTCAAATTGTATTTTTTTCTTTGCTTATATACCATAAGTGTAAGCTCCCCGTTTCCGTGGCCCTCCTCAAACATTTATTGTCTCTCGTACTCTATCTCTCTCTTCCTCCCTCCCTCCGTACACATACACACACATACAATATCGATCTCTCGCTCTTCAGCACCCTCTCTTGCTCATCTTGTCGGCAGCTTTTTGACTTCTCTCTCTGTCCGGTATTTCTTCTCCTCGAGTTCTCTCTATTTTGTTCCTCCCTCTCTCACTCTGTGAGCCTCTTTCTTTTCCTCCTCCTCTCTCGCTCGCCTTCTCATACTGTCAGTCTATTTCTTTCCCCCCCCCTCTCACACACACGGTCTCTCTCTCGCTCTTGTCTTTCTGCTAGATGGGTCAATATCTTTTGAGTTTCTTTGGCGCGGACATTGGATGTGTGACTGAATCAATCCAATTCGATTCATTTTTCTACATTTGTCATACTTTCCTGACCTCCCTCAAGTCCCCCTCTCCTCCTCCTCCTCCTCCTCCTCTTCTGCCTGCTTCCCTGCGCTCCAAGTCCCTCCCTCTATCCGCTTCCCCCCCCTCCAATATCTACCTTCCCTCCCTCCCTCCCTCCCTCCCTCCTCCTTCCCTCAGCACTTAAAACTCCGCCTTGGTGGGGTCATAGGCATCCTTCCCCCCTAGGGAATCAATGAGCTGCTCGGGGTCCACAAACTGAGTCAAGGCCGCCTCGTTGTTACACATGGTCACCTTGTTCCTCACGCGCTCGGGCATAGAATACTTAATCACGGACCAGAAGGTATTAAACATGAAATTCGCCGGGCACACCAACACACGGCGCAGCTTGTCTGGAGGGGTGGAAAGCAGGGAGGGAGGGAGGGAGGGAGGGAGGTTGGGGGGGGAGGGATGAGTTTGGAGTTTGGAGAAGAGGTACGACGGGCTCTACCAAAATACGGTACAGTCTCTTCGTTTGAAAATGAGGAGAGGAGGGAGGGAGGGAGGGAGGGATTTGGATGGACTGTGTTCTTTTACTCCCAAATTGCCGCCCCCCCTCCTTCCTTCAGTCCCTCCCTCCCCTTCTCCTTACCAGGGTAGCGCTCCGAGAAGAGGGCAAAGAAGAGCTTCATCATGTCCGAATCCTGGTTCTGCTTCGTTGTCCCGTTGCGGTCCAGGATGATGGTCACCTTGGGGAAGAGGGGAGGGAGGGAGGGAGAGAGAGGGGGGAAAGGGAGGGAGGGATTGAGTGTGCTTGCCAAGATGGTGGAGATTTCGACAGGGGAGAAGAATATTCGAGGCAGAACCCCCAAGACCCATAACACATTGGCCACGAAGTAGAAATATCTCCTTGAGTTAACAAACCATTAATTAAATCTTTTCATAATCTATAAAATAAGAGCTTCAAACTACGTACCCCTCCCGACAGACACGTACCTGAAACTCCTTCCCCTCCTTGCTCGCAATCAGGGCCTCGCACTGGTAAATGATGGCCCGTAAGCACTGGTCCAAATCCCGAGTCTTTGGGTCATGCCCGCGCATCGTCAGGTAGCCCAGAGGCCGCCCCTCCTTGTCCTCGCCGTGGAAGAAGAACATCCCACGCTGCAACACCGAGAGGCACGAGTCCCTGCTGACGGGCAGCATGGTCGAGCGCCACGTCAGGCAATCCCCGTACATCTTGCTGGCTTCCTTGACGACGCCTTTGCAGATGCGGATAAACGGGACCATGTCCGAGTCTTGGGCCTGGATGGAAGGAAATGAAGAAAGGGTGAGGGACGTGAGAGAGTGCATGCATGCCTTTACATCTTTGCTGCAATCAATGCGTGCTTCTCTCCCTCCGTGGTCTATCTGCCATCCTCCCTTCTTCTTTTACATTAGGAAAGACTCGCTCACCGATTTCCACCTCCGCCTCCTCCTTCACCATACTTCCTCCCTCCCTCTCAATCCTTCCCTCCCTCCCTCCCTCCCCCTCTCCCTCTCATCCTACCTCCGGAAAGATTCCCCGCATTTCCCGCAAGGCCTCCGTGTAATCCTCCGTACCCAACGTCGCCTTAGTGCGGGGTGTCAAGCCCAGGAAGTACAAGCGAGGGCTTTGAAATTTTGTCATCGCACCGAACCTAGGCACACACCCATTCGCTACGGGGCTGCCACCCGCACCCGAGGGAGCGCCAGCAAGTTGCAGGTTCTCGGCCTTCTTGACCGGGCCCGTAAGGGGGGGAGTGGCGGTAGTGGAAGTAGAAGCCATTTTGGATTCCTTTTTTGGGGGCCGCTGTATGGATGTGGCAAGAGGGAAGGGGGGAGGAGGGAAAGGAGAGAGGAAGGGAGACGAGCAATTATCAGAACTTGAGTGAGACGGTGTATGTCTGGGAGGACAGAGAATGCGATTTAGCGGAAGAAGGTTAAAGATATACGGACGTGTCCACGTCGTCTCGTTCTTGCCTTTTCGGCTCCCTTGCTTATCTGAATTGACATCTGCTGGGAGAGATTAACGGGCCTTGGACGGAGGGGCAAAAAGACAAAAGCAAACCACTCCAAGTACAATAGGTGGTGTTAAGGCAGGCAGGTGTGTACTAGTCCACAAGGAAATCAAAGGCATGTAAAGAGAAGGACGTCGTAGATTTGCAAGTTCCGCCGAGACGTGTTAGGTAGGCGATGTCACATAGGGTCCGTCGTCTCATAGGGAAGGAGAGGAGGGAGGCAAGAAGAACTAGAGAAGTGGCTGCCACGGCAAGCGAAAATATTTTACTTGCGGGGACACTATACATGCTCGTTTAAAAGCTTTGTTGCAGCTAGCACGATTTCTGCGCGCATCGTCTTGTGGTTTTGCCCGTGAGTGTGCCAGGGAAGGGACGCAGCGCACACGAAAAAGTAGTGGGGGGGGGAATCCCCAAAAACGCCTCGAGGCGATTCAAAAAGTCGTTGAAAATGCGCCTTTCACATCACACGCCAACGCAATCATGTAGACGCTTTTCTATTTCTCGATCCAGTTTGTTCGTTTGCCATACGACCTAACCACCACTACCGACACACCTATTCAGGCACGTTTTCCTTTTGGCCCGCGTATCCATTCTTAAGCTAAACGGCAGTCTGCGAACCTAGTCACCCGAAAAGAGCGACAAGCGACAACCCATCAAGAAGTAGGATTCCGAGCCTCGTCCCACTCCCCAAATGCTGTCCAGCTCGTCACGTCTGGCCGGGTGGCGGTCCCTACTGTGTCATGCCGGCAGCGGCGTGCGTGGTGTAGGAGGGTCTCATGGATTAAGACCACCAACACGAGCAGCGATAGCAGCAGCAAGAGGCAATCTGCCTCCTTCCAAAGTGGTGCATCTACGCGGGTTCAGTAGCACTAGCACCACGACTGCTTCCCAACCGCCACCACCTCCACCAGCAGCACACAAAGAGAACAGTAGTTGTTTTGACAGCATCAATAGCGGTGACGGCAGCGGTTGCGCCTCGTCGTTAGTCGCAGCTGACGAGGAGGACGAGAAGGGCGACGAGAGGAGGCAGCAGCAGCAGAAGCGGCGGCAGATGGAGCTACGACAAAAACAACGGGAAAAATTGATGAATGAGCGTCTTGAAAGCATACTAGCCGATGGTAGGAACTTCAAGGCGGCCGCTCGCTTTGTGATGGAGGAAATGCTGTTGGCAGGACAAGAAAGGGAAGAGGGAAGAGAAGGAGGAAGGGTCGGGAAGGGTGCCGTGCATACGATAAAGGTAGCGCCAAGAGGAGACTCGCTACATCTATTGATTGTGAAATTAGTCGAGGGAAAAGCAATGGAGGAAGCGGTCAACGTCCTGATTGCCGTAACCGCACACAGCTATCCCAATACCAGTCAAAGTAGTAGTAGCAGCAGTTGCAGCAGCAGCAGCAGCAGCAGCAGCAGCAGTAGCAGCAGGAATGCAAGCAATACTACTCCTACTTCTTCCACCTCCTCATCAAGGCGAGGACGTCGAAATCGCCTCTTCAAAAGGAGCGTTTCTCAGGGTCTTTCCTCCTTCTCCCCATCCTCCTTCTCTTCCCAGTCCAAAAGCTCCCTGATGCTCACCTATCACCACCTCCTCCTTTCCTGCCTGCAACAGCATCATCCCGCCCTCGCCCTCCGCCTCTTTCACTCCGCCGCCCACCACTCCCTCCTTCTTGACCTCCCTCTGCTCAACCATCTCCTCGCCTCTCTCCCTCCCTCCCTCTATACCCCTTCTCTCGTTCCCTCCCTCCTCTCCTCCTACCTGCCCGCGGCGGGCCTCTCCCCTACCTCCCTTACTTTTTCCTGTGCAATATGGTGTGCTCTTCGTGCCAAAGACTTTCATCAAGTCCATGCGCTTCTATCCTATATGCAGCAAGACCAGCAGCAACCGCACCAACACCAGCACCAGCACCAGTACCACCCACACTACCCGCAGCGGCAGCAGCAGCCGCCAGCTCTGCGTTCCTGTCGTTTGGTTGTTCCTCCCGAAATCTGGCTGGCAGTGTATGCGTGTACCCTGGATGAGCTCGAGGGAGGGAGGGAGAAAGGGAAGGAGGGAGGGGAGGAGGAATGGCAGCTGGTCCAGGGGATGCATAGGCGGGCGGCGCAGGAGTTGGAGGTAGCGATGGAGAGAATGTTGAGCAGACTCGCGGTAGGCGTTGCGATGGTGAGTGGGAGGGAGGGAGGGAAGGAGGGAGGGGTGGAAGACGGGGAGGAAGAATGGGAGGAGGGAGAGGAGGAGGAGGAGGAGGAAGGAGAGGAGGAATTTGGGGGGCTGGTGGTGGGGGATGTGCCGTTGTTGTTGAACGAATACGAGGAGGATGAAGATGAGGAAGAAGGAAGGGGGGAGGAAAGGAAGGGAGGGGGCCTCTATGGGGTCCGAGGACGGAGAGGAGGGAGGGAGGTAGGGAGGGTGGGGTGGGCGGGACGAGTGCCAGTGGTGAGTGGAAGATTGTTAAGAGGCGTGTTTACGTCGATGGGGGAGGAAGGGAGGAGGAGGGAAGGGAAGGGAGAAGATGACGAAGAAGAAGAGGAGCATGACGACGAGGAGGAGGAGGAGGAGTGGGAGGGAGAAGAAGAGGAGGCGGAGGAGGAGGAGGGGGAGGGGGAGGAGGAGGCGTGGCGTTTGGCTCTCGCAGAAGAACGACGGGCCATGCAGTCGACTGTGAGCAACCTCCCTCTTTTGGGGAGCGAGGCCATCCTCCCTTCCCTCCCTCCCTCCCTCCCTTCCTCGTCCTCGGCCTCGGTGCTGCGGGCGTGGAGGAAGGAAAATTTAATTCTGCCCTGGGGTCCACTTCCTGAGAAATGGCGAGGGATAGGGAAGATCGATCCCTCTGTGTGGGTGCTTGGGGAGGGAGGTGAGGAAGAGGAGGAGGAAGGGGGGGAGGGGCACGACGTTTGGTTGGAGGAAGAGGATGGGGAGGAGGAAGAAGAGGAGGGGCGGGAGGAGAGGGAGTTCGTGCTTGCCGGGGGGCTGAGGTCGTCGTCGTCGTCAACGCTGCTCCTGCATGAGCAGCGGCAGCAGCAGCAGCAGCAGCAGGAGGAGGGGGAGGAGGGGGAAGGAGAGAGACGAGGACGAGGAGGAGGAGGAGTACGTCATCCTTCTCCCTCTACTTCCTCTTTTGCTGCTATCTCTGCTCCCTTCGCCCGTCGTCCCGATACTGTCGAGCAGGCAGGCAGGGAGGGAGGGAGGGAGGGAGGGAGGGAAAGGCTGCCAGATCTAACGGCGATGGTCGGGGCGTCGCTGGAGGAGCAGGTAAAGAGTGAATACGGTCCCATGAAATTTCGGAGTTTCTTCTTCCGAGCGCAGCCTTCTTTCCTGTCGCCGTTTACGAGGGGCATGATGGGGAGGGAGGGAGGGAGGGAAGGAGGGAGGGAGGAAGGGAAAGAGGAGGGGGCGAGGGCGGTGTTGTGCGACGTGTTGAGTGTACTGGACTATCACCATGGAGGGGGAGGAATGGGGGGAAGGCGGGGAGCGTGGACACGGGGCGTGGAGAGGGAGAACGAGGAGGAGGAGAAGAAGGAAGAGTGAGATGGTGTATATTGATTGTTTAAATACCAAGGGGAGAGGGAGGTGGGTGGAAGGGAGGAAGGAAGGGAGGGAAGGAGGGAGGGAGGGGTCATGTACACAAGTTGCTCCTGCTCCTGAGAAGCTTCTCTTTATTCAAAAGAGGAGGGATGGAGGGGGGGGGGGGGGGTGGGGAGAAAGGGAAGAAAAAAGGGAGGATGGGGGTGACCATGTTTTGG
>Ga0160420_100776_pt1 | contig 10830 bp, 17 predicted proteins | sample CelAP2metagpilot_FD_108197 | JGI IMG/M metagenome (GOLD analysis project Ga0160420, IMG submission 108197) | Phycosphere-associated microbial communities from algal ponds in Kailua-Kona, Hawaii, USA - Cellana AP2-5-5 metagenome pilot | ecosystem: Engineered > Artificial ecosystem > Aquaculture >... | reverse complement strand
TGTCGGGGGGGGGGGGTGGGGGGGGGCGGGGGTTGGGGGGGGTGTGACGGGGTGTAGAGGGGGGGGGGTGGTGGGGGGGAGGGGGGGGGGGAGGGAGGGGCACCTTGATCTTGGGGCTGTCGCAGAGGTAGTCGACAGTGTGGCGCGTTCCATGCACTATGTTCAGTACGCCCGGGGGGAGGCCGGCCTGGAGGGAGGGAGGGAAGGAAGGAGGGGGGGGGGGGAAGGGGAGGAGGTATGAAGGAAGCGAGGGAGGGAGGAAGCGAGGGAGGGAAGAAGGGAGGGAGGGACAGAGGGAGACACGGAGGGAGGGACGGACCTCCTCGGCCATGGCGGCGAGCATGAGGGCGGCGCCCGGATCCTTCTCCGACGGCTTGAGAATGTAGGTGTTGCCGCAGGTGGCGGCCACGGGGAACATCCATAGGGGAATCATGGCAGGGAAGTTGAAGGGACAGATGCCTATGAGACGGGAGGAAGCAAGGGAGGGAGGGGAGGAGGCCGGGGGGGAGAGGCAGGGGGGGAGGGCATGCACAGAAGGTGTCAGGACATCACTTTGTCGTCCTCCCTGCCCTCCTTCCCTCCCTCCTTCCCTCCCTACGTGGCACGTACCGGCACAGACACCAAGGGGCTGCTTATATGAATAAGTGTCGACGCCTGCAATCGACGAAAACGACGTAATGCTTAGAGAAATCAAATAAATGGTTCATGTCGTTAGCTTCTCCTTCCCTCCCTCTCTTCCTCCCTCCCTCCTTCCCTCCTTCATCATTCCCGGGCTCCTCCATAGTCTAGACGGGTGAGCATCTAAGGTATCCCTCCCTCTCTCCCTCCCTCTCCCCCTCCCTCCCTCCCTCACCATCCGCAAGCCCTTCCACAGTCTCGCCCATCATCATGGAGGCAGTTCCGCACGTCATCTCCACCACCTCCAAGCCCCTGAATACGTCCCCCCGGGCATCGGCCAGGGTCTTGCCCTGGTTATGTCATAGTATTCGGATATATTGGTCACCATTCTATTACTATTAGGATATATTGATTAGGATATATTGGTCTCCATTCTATTACTATTATTGGTCAGTGTATTAGGATACGTTGGTCATTATAATGAGGTATATCAGACGTAAAGGCAGGTACAACATTCTCCATTCGATGAGTGTCACATAACATTCCTCATTCCCCTCCCTCCCTCCCTCCCTCCCTCCCTCCCTTCCTTCCTTCCTTCCTCCTTTCCACGCAAATAAACCATCATTTTCCTTCGGTCGCGTCGCAACCTCACGCGCTTTCTGTTTCCTTTCTTCCCACCCTCCCATTCCTCCCACCCTTCCTCCCCTCCATTTCCCTCACCTGCTCCCGCGTGATGCTCTCTGCTAAGTCATCTGTTCTTTCGCGAATCAAATGCTGTAACTTAAACATGACCCGCTGTCGTTGCTGCACGGGGGTGTCACGCCAAGCGGGGAACGCAGCAGAGGCGGCAGCGACGGCCGCGTCAAGCTGTATGAAAGTGTCGAGATGAGTGCATTTATAGTTACACACGTGTAAGGACATCAATAAGTGTGATTTACAGGCTCGCATTTGTGGCCATGCGCCTCAATCCCTCCCTCCCTGCCTCCCTCCTTCCTGCCTCCCCTTATGAGCTCTAGGGCAAGCCGCCCTCCCCCAAAATCCGCGTGGCGGCGCTCCGCAATAGAAAGACACGCTACAATTTAATATTTCTCAAATCTTTCCCATCACGTTTCCTACTTTTTTTCCTCCTCCTTCCTACCTCTCCCTGGGTGCTCTCTGGCACTCGCCCCAACAGCTCTTGTGTGGCGGGATTTCGCAGGGGGATCCACTTCCGAGTTTTGGAGGGCACAGATACGCCGTTGATAAAATTGGGAATGGCCGGCTGAGGAGGCGGAAAAGAATGAGGGATAGAAGAAGGTGAGCGCAGGGAAGAGGAAGGGGTTCAAGTCAAATTGAAGGGTCGAGGGAGCAAGAAGGGACGTACCGCCGCGTGGAACGAGCTGTCCTCCCTGCCGTTGTGTTTGTTGTCATGGGTGATGCACTGAGCGGCGACGTCGCCGGCGGCTACAACAGCAAAGCCACGGCGAGAAGGAGTGGTTGTGGTGGTGCGGAGGATGAGGAGCGAGGAGGAGGACGAGGAGGAGGAGGTGAAGACGAAGCGTCGAAGCATCAGAATGGAGTCCACGAGGCTAGTGACGATGATTTTGTTCGAGTTGAGCTGACACTGCACTTTATGGTTGGGAAATGTGGCAAATAAGGTATGGTCTCGAAGTGCCACTGCATGCGAGGCCTGTGGCTTGGCGGCCTGCAGTGGTAGACGCACCAGGCCCAGAACAAAGGGCGAAGCTCATGTGTCATCAACGTTTTTCGGTGGCAGTGTGTCGGCGAAGGAGAACGCTGGGCTTTGCCTTTTGCTTGCTTTCCCTCGGGTTGTGTTCTTTTTTCAGTCCTCCCCACACCACAAGCTAAATAATCTTGCCATTCTCTCCATTCTCATACACCAATCACCCTGCGACACACAGGTACAAGAGCCCTTCGCCTCCCTTTCACTTTCGGGCGGCCCAGCCAACTTCAACGCGAATATCATCATGACTCTCATCGCCACCACCACCACCAGCCTCCTCCTCTTCCTCCCCCTTATCGTCGTTATCGTCCCGGTGCACGCCTTTCTCCCCCTTCCCGTACAGTCCGGCTGCAGGAGCAGGAGTAGAAGAAGCGGTCTGGCTGCCGTCGCTTCTCCTTCCAACCCCCCCACCACAACAACCGCCACCACCACTACCGGCCGGCTCTCCGCAACCCTCCTCCGCGGTGCCTCCGCCTCAGACAACGTGGACGACCTCGAAGACAGACCTCCTCGCGTCCCGCCTCCTAAACCCGAGCCTACCCCCATACAGTACAACTCGCCGCTCTTCCCGCCAAAGGTCTTGGACTCTCTCTGGAACGAGCAACGCAAGCCTCTTCTCCGCTTGGGGATGAAAGGTATTATGCCTAGCCACCTCAACTCCCTCCGTGAACTCCTCGACGCGCACAATGTAGTCCGCATCAAAGTCAATGGGCCCGTAAGCGACGGTCTGCAGGCAATGGCGGAGCAAGCCTTACTCAAGGCAGGCACGCTTCCTAACGCCAGCCAACCGATGGGTGTCTTGTTGCGTGTTAAGGGAAAAGAGTTTTTGGTCGGCCGAACGGACAAAATGGAGGCCTTGCGGAAAAAGATGCTCCTACCCGAGGTGTCGTTGCCAGGAGGAGGAAATGGTGGGCAAGAGTAGAGAGATGGGTTGAGCTTGGATGGGTGACGAAACGGGCTGTGGACTCACAGGAAAATAAAGTGCACATATCCTTTTTTGGCTTTTTCCTTTGTAGTTTCGACCGAGTGCAAGAAGCTCTTAATTACTCTTTCACTTTTTGTCTCATCTCTCGGTGGTCGAAAATCTGCCTTGAGACTGATCTTTCCCCTCTGTGCTCTGCTTTTCTTCTTTTTTTTTTAAATTCCTCTCGTCCTCTCGCTGTTGCCCACTCCTTCCACGATCCCCTCTCTCCACATGCAGTTGCACGCCTTTGTTTGACATCTGCGTTTCCGCTCGTCCTCCCACCTCCTATCCCAACCTCGTTCCACTTGGCATGTCGCGCTCCGTCACCTTAACGCCCCCTTCCTCCACCTAGTGTAGCTAGCCCTAAAGCTGTGTGCCAGAACTCAGCAAATGACCAACATTTACTCTCTGAGGGTGATGAGTCAATTTGGAATCGGTTGATCACGGCAATAAAAGTCATGGGGGGGAGGAAACGAGGGAATATCGTGTGTGATTTAGCTCATGGACTTGAACCTGAGCGTCCCATGCCTGGTCTTGCTGCTGTCGGTACATCGGCTGCCCCATCGACCCACACTGCACTAGATCACAAACTACTGTGCATATATTCAGCGATGATACATGCATCCGGAGCGAACAGTGGTGGGATAGCGCAGTCCGGTACAAAGACGTTTACGCCGCTGTGGACGGCGGGACTAAAGGGGAAGGGGCAAGTTGTGGGAGTGAGCGATACGGGATTGGATGTAAACAATTGTTACTTCCGCCAAACTCCCGGGAAACGAGGAGGAGTAGTGAGTGACCCATCTGTCTTTTCCTATTCGAATATCGGATCTTTCGATAACAAACAGAGAAAGGTTGTGCAGTACTTGTTAGGTATGGATAAGACGGATGGAAGCGGGCATGGTACGCATGTATGTGGGACGATTGCTGGTTAAAATGCAGAGTAAAAGGAAATTGGCGAGGCTCGAAACGATATTTTCCCATTCTCTTTTCGTTTGCTTGTCACACACACATGTTGGCGAACTACAACGGCTCGTGTCAAATTCTATTTTATCACACGCACATCAAATCGCGCTTCACGTTGTTATGATGACTGTCTTGTGCCTCTTTTCACTCTCTATTCCTCGACTGATCACGGCGCGCTACCAGCACCGACAGGTGATTTCTGCTTCCCTCACTCCCCATCTCGATTTTATTCGTTTGCTCTCCCCTGTTTTGAAGCAGAAAAATGCTTCCGTCTTATCATGATCCCCTATCAAGATCCCCCTATCGCAAACGACGCCTTGGGTCTTGTGCCGCTGCCTCTTTCGCACCCATATCCTGTGGCGCCAGGTAGATCATGTGGATCGACGGCACATTGGTGTGGCTCGGTGAAGTTTCAGCGGCAACAGCCAAGTCCGGAATTCCATCCCCATCCAAGTCCCCGAGGCTGGCGACCGACCACCCAAACTCGTCGTTCGTATTCACCAACTCGTCCAGCTCGTGGTCGTCCTCCGTCAGCGCCTTAAAGTGCTGAATTTTGCCGTCCTTGTTCAAAGAAATAATGTACGCTTCTCCGCTCAATTCATGCATGCCGGGTGCGCCCACCAACAGTTCCGGTAGTCCATCCCCATTCAAGTCACCCATGTTCGCAATAGAGGCACCAAATAAGGCTTCGGCTTCCAAAGCCATGTCCATCTCGTCCAGGCGACGCCAATATTTGACCGAGCCGTCAATATTCAGGAAAAGGACCCACACTGCACCGAACCCCTCACCCGAAGGGAACCCATCCCCCGATACAACCATATCGGGAATGCCATCCCCATCTAAGTCTCCGATCCCACGTACCGCCGAGCCAAACTGGTCCTGTACGCTCAATTTGTGGTCCCAACCGTGTAGCGAGGAGATGAGTTGGGTGTTCTTTACGCTTCCATCCTTATTGAGAAAGAGGATGAAGACCCCCCCACGCTCCTTGCCCATGCCCATGGCACCAACCGCAAGCTCCGTCACGCCATCCCCGTCCAAGTCCCCCAACCGCGTCAGAGAGGACCCAAAGCGCCAGTGCTCATTCAACGTGTGAGGAAAGCCACCCATATCCTGCGTGATCACTGTGTGGCTTTTAATTCCGTGATCTTCTGTCAAGAAGAAAATGAACACGGCACCCTTGGAGCTCCCGCCCGGGTAGCCGAGTGCGCCCACGGCCAGGTCATTGACCCCGTCCCCGTCTAAATCGCCAACATTCTCCAGCGCCCATCCCAAGGCCGTGTTAGGTCCCCATCCCCCGTTCTTTCCTTGCCTCCTTCCTCTCATTTCCTCGTTCACGGCCTCTTCGAAATCTTCATGTGTCAGGTATGTGTAATCCTCCACCTCGCCCTCAGCGTTGACTTCCACAAAGTAGACAATTCCGCTCGTGTCCAAGGCCCCGGGCGCACCCACCGCAATGGTCGTCAAGCCCGTCTTGGCATTCTTCCCCATATTCGTCATGGACGAGCCAAAATAATCGTGAGCCTCCGCATCGTGATGGTCATCGATGCCGTGTGCTGTAACCACTTTGTGGGAACCCCCCGTGGATATGAACGGGAAGGGCAGCTTCACCTCCTCCAAGAGTTCGTCCAACTCCACGTCATGATCTACGTAATCTTCACGCCGCATCAATACATCATCCGGATGCCTCACATACTCCCGCCGCTCCTCTACGAATTCCTCCATGTCATCCACGTGGATCGCACGCACGTTGTCTGTCTCGTTTCGGTGTCCCCCCATCCCAACCGCCTCTCCATGCTTCGCGAAATGATGAATGTTCCTGCGCGAAAATGGTTCACGGGCTGGCACAAAGATAACACGAGAATGGTGGTGGTCCACGGCTGTCTGCAGGATGCGCGTACCTTCGCTTGTAATGACGCTGTTGGTGACGGAGCCGCGGAGGGAGCGTTTCGAACCAACAGGGAGGTCCGTCATGCTCAGGGGGGAGGAGGAGGAGGAGACGGAGGAGGTAGAACGGGGGCGACCGTAAACATGAGCGGAGGAGTTGGTCTTATTGCCATCAAAAAATCCGACTGTGAAGAGGATGCCGAAGAAGCAGCATGTGAGGCAGGCACCGGCCAAAAGGCTCTTCAGGGTGCTGCCCCCGTTGAGTGCAGAGGCAGAGGAGGAAGAGGAGGAAGAGAAAGATGGTCTTGTTTTCTTGTTCTTGTCGTTTTCATATGCAGATGCTGAAGCGGAAAGAGAAGACCCGCGGCGGGGAGGGGCAACGACATTGTGCTCGTTGGCGGTTTGCGTTTGCCACTGTGGTTTGTGGTGCGGAGATAATGAACGTGAGAGAGGGGGGGAAGGGAGGATGAGACCAACAGATCAATGCACTTGTATTGTAAAGTAAGAGATGTGTAGAAGAGAGACTAGTCTATTTCTGTTATTGCGGGTTATAAATTAAGATAGGGAAGCGAGCCCAGGCACGTGGGGAGGGGGGCTGTATCGATAGCAAGCAGTGGTTTACTGGCTATGTGGGCGATTACTAGACCGTGAACATGTGATGCGGACATATATTGTATATGAAATGCTCTATTGATCTATAAAGCATGCAGGAAGCCTCACATCAAGTCGCTTTATGACAAGATTAGAGCTACGAGCGAAATTCCAAGCCCTCCCTCCCTATCCTCCTTCTTTGAACACGTACCTCTGGCGGCGCCATGGCTTGCTGGTGCATGTACGGTACTCCTGCGCTTGCACCCGATCCAGCAGATGTGCGTCCAGGGCCTACTTTATTGCTCCCCCCCATTCCCGCGGCCGTCTGCGGCGTCTCAAGGTCGACCTGCACCTCAAAGCCATTGGGATCGGAAGCCGCCCGCGGCGTACCTCCTCGTCCTCGAAAGACGAGACCTGGACTGTTGAGATCGTTCGCTCCTGCGCCCCCACTTCCCTTACGAGGACCTGATAAGTAATCCATTGTCGTCAAGGTGCTGTGTGTGCGGGATGGCAGCTCTGAGTCGTCCTAGCCATGTTTACGTGTGCGTATGTTTGTATGTGAGAGTTAAAGGGAGGCGTGTGAGTGAAGATGCAACAAGGAACGGTCACTAGAAGAGGGTGGTGTCGTCGCAGCACCGCATTAAACAAGATATCCTTGGGAAGATTCCCGCACATGCAGATCGCCCGGGGCGAAAAACGACGCCAAGAGCTGCAACGCGAGAGTACAAGTGGATCGAGGGAACGAAAGGCTGTCTTGCATTTGTATTTATCTGAAGCCTATAGCTCTAGCACTATCTGCTTGCTTGTCAGACGAAATATCGTCAGACCAAGAGGTGGTTTCCCGTGGATACGCCTCGGAAGAAGAGAGACAGGAAAGAAGGATTGGGAGTGATGCGTTCCGTTGGAGAAACGGTCGCTTGAAATTGAACCCAAACCGCCACCATAAACTCGACATAAGATTCAATGCTTACGTGCGGACGCGATGGCTTCACTTTCGGACAAACGCGGATAAGGTACGATATTGATTGAGTTTTCATATGCGGCACTTCCTTTGTCAAGCAAAGAGAGAGGTAAAGACACATGCCCTTTTAAAAAAGAAAAAAAATGCGCGAACTATTTGTATCTATGAGACACAGAGCGTCTTGTTTGTGAGACAATAGCGTGAGAAGATCCTCTATATAATAAAATATAAATGTAAATATACATGCATGTAAGTAAGGGGCAAATCACACTAGCAACGCACACACACAAGAGAAGGGGGAAGAAAGCAAGCGCACACAGAAAACAAGTAGAAAATCGAGGGTAGCGCGTACTATTCTGTTTTTTACTTCGTAGAAGGGCGAGGGAGGGGTTGGTTTTGTTTGGCTTTCGATGATATACTATGTTGTGTTGAGGACATAGAGGCAGGGAAGGCCTTCTGTTCCAATTTTGAAGTGACACTTCATGTTTTCCAATTGATTCTTTGTGACATGCCAAGCAGCAAGACATTTTGACACTCTCCTTTCTTTATAACGAAGATCTAAACTGAGTCCCGGTGTCCCCCACCAGAATTGCCCTCCCGGCCTAGCTGAATCATCATAATACTCCTCCCCCCCCCCCTTCCCCCCTCTTCTCCCTCCCTCCTCTCCAAGGACGACAAACCACCTAATCCTCCTCCTTTGTCCTCGCCCTCTCTCCCTGCGCCTTCCTCCTCCAGCTGCGAGTATCCCCGCAAGCGTTGCCACAGGCGAGAGATCCGCGAGAGCTGGGAGGTTGCACGATGCGTCATGCTGGCGCGGGCACGTTCCGAGGCGAGGGAGAGGGAGGGGGAACCGACCAAACCGTTTGTATCCATGCGCCAGTGCCCTTGCTGTCGCCCTCTCCTTGCACCACCTTCTTCCTCGTCCCCTCCTTCGTCCCCTCCATTTTCACCAAGCACCAGGGGCTGCAATTGTGACGCCTCTCTCTCCCTCCCTCCTTCCCTCGCTCCGTGCCGCAGGGAGTGCAGGGATCGGGTCCGCCCTATGGTATCAAGATCCGGCCGCCGATACATGCGCAGGGCGAGGGAAGAGACAACAACCGAGAGGGAAGACATGATCATTGCCAGGCCTAGGGAGAGAGGGAAGAATGGAGGGGGGAAGGGATGGGAAGGTGAGATGAAGGAAGCGAAAGTCCGACTGGAAGACCAATGGGAGAAGCATTAAGAACAAATCCTAAGCACCACAGGCGCATGTGGAGCAGGATGCGCGAGGTCCTCCCTCCCTCCTTCGCTCCCTCCCTCCCTCCCTTCCTCGTTTCCTACCTGAGTAGCCGGGGGGAAGCCTCCATCCTACCAACGGGAGAAACGCGCCGGCCGCCAAAGGAATCCCGATCACGTTATATCCCAAAGCCCAAAGCATGTTAAGTTGAATGCGGCGAAAGACAGTGCGGGCGAGGTGCAAGGCCGTGACCACGTCAGAGAGGGAGTTGTGGAGAAGGACCAAGTCTGCCGCTTCGCAGGCCACCTGAAAGAGAGGGAGGGAGGGAGCGAGCGAAAGAGCGAAGGAGGAATAAAAGTCATGCCATGTGAAACGAAAGCCGGGCCATGCTGGCATAAACCGAATCCGACGTTCCATCCTCCCTGTCTCCCTCCCTGCCTCCCTCCCTCCCTCCCTCCCTCCCTCCCTCCCTACCTACCTACCTGGGCACCGGCTCCAATCGCCACTCCCACGTCCGCCTGAGCCAAAGCCGGCGAGTCGTTGATGCCATCGCCAACCATACACACGCGGTGGCCTTGTGCCTAGGGAGGGAGGAAAGGGAAGAGGGAGGGAGGGAGGGCGTTGCGGTGGGTGTCGTCGGTTTTCGTTCTATTTTCTATTTTACGACACCAATGGGAAGTGGATCCCTGGACTGGTAGGAGAAGCTTTCTCCCTCCCTCCCTCCCTCCCCCCCTCCCTCTGTACCTGCAGTGCCTGCACTCTCTTCGCCTTCTGGCCGGGCAGCGTCCCGGCTTGGACGTGGCGGATGCCCATGCCCTGCGCCACTGCTTCGGCAGCTGCGGACGAGTCGCCCGTGAGCATCCAGACCTGGGACGATTGGGGAGAGGGAGGGAATGAAAATGTCGGGCTTCTCTGTGTCAGACGACGGCACGAACAGGAGCAGCAGCAGCAGCAGTACGACAAACACCTCTCTCAATAGCTGCAGCAGCAGCAGCAGAAGAAGAAGAAGAACGACACCCACCCGCGAGCATCTTTACATCAGGAGGGCAACCCTCCTTCCCTGCTTCCTTCCCTCCTTCTTTCCCTTCTCCGCTCCCTCCCTCCCTTGCCTCCCACCTACCTCGATGCCCATCCTCTGCAGCGCTGCCACCGTCCGGGTAGCTTCCGGTCGCGGTTTGTCCGACACGGCCAACAGCCCTTGCAGCCTAGAGAGGGAGGGAGGGAGTGAGGGAGCGAGGGAGTGATATGAAGGCATCCACTGGATTTCACCGCTTCTTTCCCAAGGGATTGTCTTCTTCCTTCCCTCCATCCCTCTCTCTCTCCCTCCCTCCCTACCTGCCCTCCGCCGTCACGAAAACAACTGTCTTCCCTCGTGCCTCAAGGGCCCGGCGAGCATCTGCCACGCTTCTCCTCCTTCCCTTCCTCCCTCCCGCCCTCCCCCCCAGCCTTGATGACCGTCCGTTTCCACTTCCATATCCGTCGTCGTTGCTGCTCTCAGGGAGGGAGGGAGGGAGGGAGGGAGGGGGGTAGGTGGGGAGGGAGGAGAGGAGGGAGGAGAGGGAGAGTCCCTCGGCCTCCTCCAAAAAGCGAGCATTACCCACGGCGACACGACCCTATAGGGGGGGGAGGGAGGAAGGGAGGGAGGGAGGGAGGGAGGGGGGGAGGGAGGGAGAGAAGGCGGCCTCTGTCAATACACGGCGAGAAACCAAAGGAAACACGTCCCCCCACTCCCTCCCTCCTTCCCTCCCTCCCTCCCTCCCTCCCTCCTTGCTCACCATCCCCTCCACCTGGGCCGTGACGCCCAGACCGGGGGTGATCTCAAAAGAAGACGCGTGCGGAATATACAGCCCCTGCCCCTTTGCATGACGGAGAACGGCCTAAGGCGGGGAGGGAGGGAGGGAGGGAGGGAG
>Ga0160420_100775_pt1 | contig 10841 bp, 17 predicted proteins | sample CelAP2metagpilot_FD_108197 | JGI IMG/M metagenome (GOLD analysis project Ga0160420, IMG submission 108197) | Phycosphere-associated microbial communities from algal ponds in Kailua-Kona, Hawaii, USA - Cellana AP2-5-5 metagenome pilot | ecosystem: Engineered > Artificial ecosystem > Aquaculture >... | reverse complement strand
TGACCAGGACGTGAACGAGGCTGTCGCTGAAGCCGGGCACGCGGGTCTGGCGGGCGAGGGGGGGGGGGGGGGGGGGGGGGGGGGGGAGGGGGAGAGGGAGGGGGGGAGGACGGGAGGGAGGGATAGGTGGTGAGTAGAGTGCAGCTGCCAAACAAGGAGAAAGGGATTGAAGGGGGAGGACGTACACTTTTGCATCTCCAGGAACGTCCGATAGCAGTCATTCGCACGCTTGAGCTGGTTCAGTGCCTGCAACCTTAAATTCCAAGCCAACAGCGGCAAGGACCTCCCTCCCTCCCTCCCTCCCTCCCCCTCCCTCTGCTGTTGCTGCTGTTGTTGCTGCTGCTGCTGGTGTCCGCGATGCTGTTGTTGTCGTTGTTGTTGCTGCTGCTGCTTATTATGCAAGAGCTGCAGGCCTTTGGAGACCCGTAGCACATCTTCCCATAACCCTTCGTTTCTATAGACCGTCATCAACCAGGTGTAGGCCGATGTGTCAGGAGGTAAGCCCGCGGCCTCGATCCGACGGGCCAAGGCAGGGAGGGAGGAGGAGGAGGAGGAGGAGGAGGAGGAGGAGAGGGAGTTGGTGGTGGAGGAGGAGGCGACGGAGGGGAGGAGGGAGGGAGGGAGGGAGAGGGGGAGGATGGGAGAGAAGGGGGAAAGGCGGATGGAGGAGTCGGAGGAGGGGAGGAGGTTGGGATTTTCTTGGGATGGCGGGCGCTTTGTAGGTGCCCTCCCCCCCTCCCTCCCTCCCTCCCTCCCTCCCTCCCTTCCTCCCTCCTCCTGCTGCTGCTGCTGCTGCTGCTGCTGCCGCTGTCCTTGTCGTTGTTGGTGTGGATTGACTACTTGTAAGTGGGATGGAGGATTAAACCCTCCTTGCTTCATTTCTTCTAGCAGGGCCAAAGCCTCCCCTGCCCTTCCTTCCCTTGTGAGCGCGGCAAGCAACCCCCCGCACGTGTAACGATCAAACGTAAGCTGTCGCTTCTCTCGCATCTCTCGGGCGAGGGAGAGGGCGAGGTCCGTGTCGTTGGCGGCGGCAAAGGCATTGATGAGCAGGTTGTACGTGACGCGGTCGGGGGTGGGAGGGGAGACGAGGGAGGGAAGAAGGGGGGCGGATGTTAAGGAGGAGGAGGAGGAGGACGAGAAGGAGGAGGAGGAGGAGGAGGAGGAAGAGGACTTCTTCCCTCCCATCCTCCCTCCCTCCTTCATAAATTGGAGTACGCTCAGGGCGTGGTCTCTTTTATCTGCTTTTATGTAGGCGCGGATCAAGTGATTGTACATATGCACATTGGGCTCGAACCTCCCTCCTTTGCTCCCTCCCTCCATCCCTCGCATCAGGGCTTGGACAGTTTCCCATTTCCCTTGGTTGGCGAAGGCGGCGGCAACGAGGGAGTAGACTAGGACGTCAGGTGCTATCCCTCGCTCCTTCATTTCGATTAACAAGCCCAGGGCCTTAAGCGGTTCATTGGCTTTGCCGCAAGCGGCGATGGCGCGCGTGAAGACTGTGATGTCAAGAGGAATGGAGGAATATTCGAGGAGGCGGAGGAGGCTGAGGGGAGGAAGGGAAAAAAGGAATGAGTAAGCTGCTGTAATGTTTGACGCAGGAATGTGGAGTGGAGAGCGATGAGTGAGAGAGAAAGAAGGCGATGCTAAATAGATAGGGAAGGAAAAGGGAATTAAGTAAGTAAGGAAGGGAGGAAGAAAGGGAGGGAAGGTGGCAATCTAGCGTAAGTACGTACCCGGGCACGTCGAGGACATTGACATATTTCTCGAAGACCTTGCTCATCTCCCCTGCGCCTCCCCCTCCTGTTCCACTGCCACCTTTTGCATAACTCTTTAGACTATCCTGTTTTCTATCTCCTGGCATCGTAGCTGACGGCTTTATGTACGACTGGTGTTGCTGTTGCGGCTTCATTTTCCTGGCCTCTGGCGCCGGCTTTTTTGCTGTTTTTTTCCTTGGTTGCTCCTCCTTCTTCGGTTGCTGCGGTTTGTTCCTGCATTCTTCTGTCCGTGGCAGCGATGATGGGGATGACGTTTGCGTCTTCAGGGTGGTGAGCAGTCGCGCGATGGCTAGAAAGGCAGCCCTATGGCGGGGTTGTGGGGAGGTCAATGGGAAGAGGCTGGCAGCCAACCCACGCCTCGCCGCTACAGAGCTGCTTGACCTCATGCTCCCGCTGGCGGTGATGCTCCTGTAGCTGCTAATCCCTGTGTGGATGTACGTCTGTGCCGCGTTGTGTCGGTGGAGGTTGAGAGGATGGATGGAGAGGCTCGGCTACACGGGTCGTCGCTCAAGCGATGACGGCAAGGAGAAGGAATTCTTTTATGACTTCACATGCAACCGAAACAACAGACACACGAAGCGTACCACACCCTTTGCACGAGCGTACTTGCAAGGGTATTAGGGTGCATCAACAATGTGAACATGATAATGCATCTGCGTTGCCTTGTTGCAGCGGGGCTCTCTTGCTTGCTTGCCGTCTCTTCGACGGCTTAGCTTGAAGGACTTCCACAACCCACCATTTACACGGTTTCACACACCTCGCACCCGAACAGGAGTGCACGTTATCGTTTTATTTTGAAACATGGCGGACGCTGGGTGGACGACTGTGGCGGCCAAACCCAAGAAGAAGCCGACTGCCGGAGGACCGAAACCTGCGGGTGTAGCGCAGCCCTGGCAATCTCGCCCTGCGCCGTCTGCTTCTACGTACACGGGTGGGGGATCAGCGTCGTCGGCCAAGAAATGTAAGTGACTGTATAGAGAGGGCGAAGGAAGATTGGACAGCGGCCGTGGAACATACCGTGTTGGTTTCGTGGAGTCGCGAAAGCTTCCTCTCGCACCTCTGACCGTGGGTCTATTTTCCCTATCTCTCCTCCCTCCTTCAACCCTCCACAGTCTCGGCGGGCGAGAACAAGAGCGCACATACCAATACAGGCGCCAACCTGAGGAAGCTTGAAGAGGAGACGGAGGACTTCCATGGTACGTTGATAATCGAAGAGTGTCAAGGGAGGGAGAGATGAGGGAAAATAGGAGGAAGTTGAGTGGTTGGAAGGGGAAGGCGGTCGATGCGTGGAGAGAAGGCCCCCCATGGCCAGTGCATGTCTTAATAGGTCATTTGTATCCTTATGCATGCAAGGTGCCGCATGTCCGACTCTTTATTTCAATGCGCCCGCCTTAGTCCCGCTACGACTTGCCATTCAATTCCCCCACCCCTCCCTCCCTCCCCCCCTCCCTTCCCCCCCTTTCCTCAGTCGCCCGCGTCGATCGCTCCTTCTCCGTGGCCCTGGCACAAGCACGCATGGGCAAGGGACTATCCCAAAAGGAGCTGGCCACTAGAGTGTGCGAAAAACCCAGTGTCATCAACGACTACGAAAGGTGCGACCTCTCCCTCCATCCCTCCCTCCCTCAAATGTCATTGGCCTGTATCATGACTTACCCTCCTCCTTCCCTCCCTCCCTCCCCCCCCTCTCCCTTCAGCGGCCGGGCCATTCCGAATCCCAACATCATCAACAAGCTCGATCGGGCCCTCGGCGTGCATTTGCCTCGAGGCAAGAAGAAGTAGAGGGAGGGCGGGAGGAGGAAGGAAGGAAGAGGGGAGGGAGGGATAGGCGGAGGAAGGATGTGAGAGAAGAGAGATAATGAAGCACGAAGGGCGGCAGCCGCTGCAACAATAAAGGGGAACAAGAAGAAGAAGAGGAGGGAAACAGGACACAAAGAAAGAAGCTTAAGAAGAAGAAAAAGCAGAAGCAGCACGAAGATGCCGAAGATGAAGAAGCGACAGAGGGAGAGACTTCATAATAGTAATTAACTGAACAATCCTATCCCTCCCCTCTTCTAAAGTCCCTCCCTTGCCCTCTTCATCCGCCCTTCCCCTGCCTCCCCCTCACTTTCCACCTCCACTCGTCCCCTCCCTCCTCCTCACTCCTCACCTCCACTCGTCCTTCTCGATTCTTTGTGATTGCCTTCCACCTCCTCCTTCTACTCCTTTTCCTCCTCCCATCCCCTTCCCTCCCTCCCTCCCTCCCTCCCTCCCTCCCTCCCTCTTTCCTTCAAGCCTACTGCTGCGACTGTCCGGCGTCCATAAGGTTCAGACGGAGGTATCGCCGCCTTCCGTCCTTCTCTATCAACTGCCCGTCCAGTGCCACGGCCTTCTCCGCCATCTAAGGAGGGAGGGAGGGAGGGAGGGAGGGAGGGAGGGGGGGAGGGAGGGAGGGATAGAAGGTGAAAGCCGAGAAATCCTTGCAACATCGTGAGTGAATCAACCGCTCCCTCCTTCCCTCCCTCCCTCCCTCCCTCCCTCCCTCCCTACCTCCTTCGTGTCGAACGCCAGATAGGCCGTTCCGATCTTCGTTCTGGGAAGAGCGATCTTGTCCAGGCCCGTCACGTCCTGAGGGAGGGAGGGAAGGGAAGGAGGAAGGAAGGAAGAAAGGGAGGGAGGGAGGGAGGGAGGGAGGGAGGGATAGACGGGTCAGTTTCGGAGATCGTGCATGGAATTCAAAACAGGACAAAGAAAGGAAACAAAAAAAAGGGAGGGAGGAAGGAAGGGAAGGTAGAAAGGAAGGAAAGAAGGAAAGAAGGAAGCAAGGAAGGAAGGAAGGGAGGGAGGGAAGGTTGCACTGAAGCCTACGTTTTCCGCGAAAAAAGCCGCGAGGTCGCTGCTGGTGATATCGAAGGGCAGGTTTCCACAATACACCCGATTCTGCCATGGCTTATCGCGGACTAGCGCCTGCCCTCCTTCACTCCCTTCCTCCCTCCCTTCCTCCAACCCGCCCTCGGGGGAGGAGAGGGTGACGCGTTCAGTCGCCTCCTTCATGTAAACCACGCGCTCTCGGAGAGAGAAGGAGGAGATGGAGAGGGCCTGGGCGTAGGCAACGTCATCGTGGATGTTGAGGTAGGCAATACCTGGGGAGGAGGGAGGGAGGGAGAGTAAATGGGCGGTTGGTGGGGTGGCCATGTGGGGGAAGAAGAAGGTGAAAGGAGAGGAAGGAAGGAAGGGAGGAAAGGAGGGAGGGAGGGAGGGAGAGTAGGTGGGCGGTTGGTGGGGTGGCCATGTGGGGGAAGAAGAAGGAGTGAAAGGAGAGGAAGGAAGGAAGGGAGGAAAGGAGGGAGGGAGGGAGGGAGAGTAGGTGGGCGGTTGGTGGGGTGGCCATGTGGGGGAAGAAGAAGGGGAAAGGAGAGGAGGGAAGGAAGGGAGGAAAGGAGGGAGGGAGGGAGGGAGAGTAGGTGGGCGGTTGGTGGGGAGGCCATGTGGGGGAAAGAAGAAGGAGGGAAAGGAAAGGAAGGAAGGAAGGGAGGAAAGGAGGGAGGGAGGGAGGGAGGGAGGGAGGGAGGGGCTCACCGATGTTCTTTTCCGGGTTGGCGCGATAGGGCGGCATGAAAACGTTGCTAATGGGCAGGTCTGCGTCGAGGGAGGGAGGGAGGGAGGGAGGGAGGGAGGGAGGGAGAAGAGCCTCGTAAGTCAACTCAGCATCCACAACATATGTCCCCTCCTTCCTCCCCCTTAAACGCCTTAAGCCTGCAGTACGGTCTCCCTTTCCCCCCCCCCAAATCCCACCCTCCCTCCGCCTCACCTAGGGCTTCCAGTGCCGCCGTAAGCTCCTCCAGCGTGGCTTCAAACGGGAGGCCACTCAACCGTAATCTATTTTTCTTCACAACCATATTTCCCTGCCTCGCCCTGCTCCCTCCCTCTCCCTTCCCCTGCTGCTGCGACTGCTGCTGCGGCTGCTGCCCCCCGCCCTGCGACCGGAAAGTGCCCTTGAGGTAGAGAGTGATGTCCAGCCACCTGCCGCTCATCTCACACCCGTCCCGTGTCAGGGCCTGAGGGAGGGAGGGAGGGAGGGAGGCCGGTGAATGGAATTTCCCCCAAGGCACAGAGGGAGGGAGGGAAGGAGGAGGGGAGGGACGAGAAACACCCACCTCTGCAGCACTTCCCGGCTCCTTGAAGGTGACGTAGGCGATGCCGTTGCGATCATGAGAGATAATGACCGATTCGACCTCCCCGAAGAGGCCCGTGAAGTAGGAAGATAGGTCGTCAGGGGTGGCGGCGAAAGGCACCTAGGATGGAAGGGAGGGAGGGAGGGGGGCGATGAGGAGAGATGAGCAGGGGAGGAGAGGAAGGAAGAGAGGGAGGGGCGGGAGGGAGGGAGAGAGGGAAGGGAGGGGAGGAAGGGACGGGAGGGAGGGCGAGCTTGCCTACCCCTCGGATCTTGATGGTCTTGCACAAGGCGGGATCTACGCATTGCTCGACCTGGGATGTGAGGAGTGAGAGATGAAATGGATGATGAATTAAGCCTATCACGTGCGAATTAAGCCTCCCCAGTCACCGAGGCACCATCCCCTTTTCTCCTTCCCGCCAAAAAATCTTTCCTACCCTTCTCATGCTTCCTGCCTCCCCCCCTTCCTCCCTCCCACCCTCCCACCCTCCCTCCCACCCTCCCTCCCTCACCGCCACCCATCGACCCAAAATCTTCTGCCCGTTCAACGCGGCGACCGCTTTCTTCGCCTCCTCCTCTGACGACAGCTTAATGATGCCGATACCCTTGGTCTCGCCTTGAGGAGGGAAGGAGGGAGGGAGGGAGGGAGGGAGGGCGGGAGGGAGAGAGTGAGGGAGGGGAAATGGAATGGAGGTGAGTGGATGCAGAAGTCGGTACATAGACCTCGCTCCACACATACAACGAACAGCATCACTCCAAATCAACTCCACCACCTACTTCCACTAATTGTCCTTCCCCCATTCCCTCCCTTCCTCCCTCCCTCCCTCCCTCCCTCCCTCCCTTCCTTACCTGCTCGCTTCGTGTTCTCCGGGGCCATGGGCAACAATAATGACTGCACGTCAAAGCCGTGCAGGAAAGTGCGGACATCCGACTCAACCGCCGCATAGGGGAGACCTGATAAGAGGAATTGGACGAGAAAGAGAAGGCAGGGTGGATATGTGCACGGAGGCGGGAGGGAGGGGGGGGAATCCGGGGAGGGGAAAGACGGAGAGAGATCAAAGGTAGTGACAATATAAGAAGCAAATATAGATTCTCATCATCCACGAGGGTAAGATTGCTCGCTTTTTTATCATATCTCCCCACCTATCCCCCTTCCCTCACAATCCTCTCGCCTTTTAATTCGTCCTCTCCCTTCCTGCCTACCTTCAAGCAGCACCCAAGGACCGGAGGGCTTGGGAGATGAAGGACGGCGTCGCGCCGGCTGCTGCTGCTCCTGCTGTTGCTCCTGCTCCTGCGCCACCGGCTGCTCCTGCTGCTGTGCTGGTGCGGGTGCTTCGTCGATGGCGGAGGAGAAAAGCTGTGTTGTTCTCATGGTGGTTGCAATGGTCATAGGGCTGGGGTTGCTGCGGCAGGCACGGGGGGCAGCAGGAAAGAGGAAAGCAGAGACCGAGGTCGTACCCAAAAGGAACAGCAGGAGGGACCCTAATGAAGCCGCGGCCCGTCTTCTACTGCTTTGAAAGAGTGCCATGATAGCGCTGTGGTGGGTGGCCATGCGTATGCGCATATGTGAGAGGGGTGCGTTTGGGTGTGATATCCTTGGTGAGGATTCCAACGGGTTGACCTCCCCACCCCAGACACAACCAGAAAAGAAAACATATCACAAACACTCCGCAAAAAGCATCTGCACAGCCGCAATGCATCGCACGACCAAACATTGACAGTCCATACGCTCCGTGTGAGACAGCAACTCAGGAATGTCAGCCTCGCTTGTGGCTGCTTCTGTTCGCCGTTGTCTTACAGCCGCTCTACCTATTCACAGACACAGACCTTGCGGTTAAAAGAATGACTAGCCTCCCGGCGTCGTCCACTATGCCCTCCTCCTCCTCAGTGCCGGAGTGTGACGATTCGCCTTTCCTGGTCGGCAGCAAAATCACGCCAGGCTACGGCGGGATCAACCAAGCCTTGACCGAGGGGAAAGGATGGTCTGACGAGGACGTGCTGGCATATGCAAAGACGATTGGGGACAACCACCCCATGTTTGCCGAAACTGTAGAGGTTTGTGACATAAATATATTTGCCAAAGCCCTTGCCATTTCACACCCCCCTTTCCCTGTCATCTCATTTTCGCCTTTCTCCCCTTCCTCCCTGCTCCGATCTGTCATTTATTTCCAATCCAGGAAATGGATCCCGCCATGGTGGAAGCAATGCAGGCTATCAAATTCGACGGCAAGGACTTCAAGCAGCTAGCCATTCAAGCCAAGAGTAAGGAGGAAGAGGAGGAAGGAAGGAAGGAAGAAGGGAGAATGGAAGGGAGGGAAGTAAGGCTGGGAATGCGCGACGGTACCAGCACCTCTCGCCATCCCCCTCTCCGTATTGCTTTTCCTTCTTCTCTTTCCACTCCATTCTCCACTGTACTGCGACTTCTCGTACCCATCTCTCTCCCTCCCTTCACTTCTCTCCCTCCCTCTTTCAGACCACGGGAATGACCTTTTCAAATGGGGCAAGAAAAACCCGGCACAGTACAGCAACTGCATCCCCTCCTACAACGAAGCCGAGACATACGCACTCTCCATCCCTCTCATGGGTTCCCAAAAAACGGTTCAGGAAACGAAGAAGAAAGGAGGGCAGGAGAGCGAAAACGGAAAAGGAGGAAAGGAGGAGGAGGGGGAGGAACGGGCGGTAGTAGAGGAGGAGGAGGAGGAGGATGAGAGCAAGTGCCTGTCGAAGGAGGACAAGGCATTGCTCGTTTCTCAAATATACGCCAACCGAGCCATGGCTCACATGATGCTCAAGTACGTACATGGGAGAGAGAATTTACGTCCCTTCCTCCCTCCCTCCCTCCCTCCCTCCCAACTCCTCCTTGTCACTCAAGCCCCCTCCTTCTCCTTCGTCTCCTCCTCCTTTCCCATCTATTCATTCTCTCTAGGAATTACCGTTCCTGTAAGCAGGACTGCGACCGCGCTCTCTTCCACCTCCCATCCAACGTCAAGGCTCATTACCGCAAGGCTCGTGCTTACCACGCCCTTGGCCACTACGCCGAAGCCATCAACGCCTGCACTGCCGGGCTCGTTCATTGTCCGCCCTCCTCTTCATCGCGGCCTTTGAAGTGCGGTGATAAGAACCCTCCCATTTTTACCTCTTCCTCCAGCCCTCCTTCCCTCCCTCCTTCGGCCGAGGACGAGAGTCGAGCCCTCCTCCTCGCGCTCCGTGAAAAGAGCGTGAGGCTCCTTAAGGTGCAACTCCAGAAGGAAACCGACCGTATCGCAGCGAGAGAGAAGCGGAAGGCGGGAAGGAGGAAAGGATTGAAGGAGGCATGGGCCATAAGCCGAGAGAGAGAAATCAAGCTCGGAGAGCCCTACTGGAACGAAGGAGGGCGGGGAGGGGGGGAGGCAAGGAGGCAAGTCGAAGCTCTACCACGATGGACTGAGGGAGGAAGGGCGCTGTGGCCGCTGCTGTTACTCTACCCGGAGTATTTGGCGAGCGATTTCGTCGAGGCGGTGGACGAGGAGGAAATGCTGGCACTGACATTGGCTGAGGTCTTGCCAGAGGACGAGGAGGGGGAGGGAGGGGCGGCGCCATGGGATAAGAGGAGGGATTACAGGTGTTCACAGGTGGAGATGTATTTTCAGGCGATGAGGGAGGGAGGGAAGGAAGTGGAGGTGTTAGGGACTGAGGAGGAGTATCTCAGGTCGGTGGAGCGGTTTTATGGTTTGTGTGGGGTAGGTGGGGATGACTATATGGGGGAGGAGGCGAGGGAGAAAAGGGAGGAGGAGCTGGAACAGAAGAATGTGTGGAAGGACCGGGGAGAGTACTGGGTGAATGTTCATGTGGCGTGTTCACTGATGGACGTGCTGAAGCATCCGGATTGTGTGGTGCCGGCAACATGTCCGACGTTGCATGTGTTTGTCAGGGGGTCTCAGGCGCATCAAGCTTTTTTGAGAGATACTGAGGGAAGGATCCGCGACTTGCTACCCAAGGAATTAATTGCCATGTGAGGATTTGAAGCGTCGAGATCTGACACGTGGAAAGGAATGTGAATAACGGAAGCGTATATATACATGTGTGTGTACATTCTGGGGAGGAAGATGTTGGTGGTCTCTTGGGCTTTTGTCGTCGGATCTTTCTTTACTGATGTATTTTGAACTACTTATACCGCACCTTTGCGTGATTGCCATTCTCATGCGTAATAAAAAAATATCGAGACGAATCTTAAATAATACGATAGAAACGTGGTCGGGTGCAGGACAGTTGCTTTTGGCATCCGCCTAGGTTACGCACGCTTTTAGACGTTCATAAGTTTGGTCAACTTGAGGTTTGTAAGCATGAAAGAGCTCAAAGGAGATACCGTACGATTTCAGAATAAGCCTCGATGTGATATGTAAATGTTGGTATGCGCAGACTGGCCTTCCTAACACTCACGTGATGATCTGTGCATCTTCGCCAAGACCGGGACGTTCGCCACAAAGGTGCTCAGCCTGCTGTATGGTAGGTAAGACTTCAGAGCACTTTAACAGATATTACATGGAAGTGAGGAAATAAATGCCAAGATGAAAGTTAGATCTGGAACATTGTGAAAGCAAAGGCGAAACTAGTGGATTGCTCTTATTCTTTGATTTTGTGATAATTATACATACATCACCCACAAATAAGGAAGTGCGCGAACGTTTGCAGATGTACGTGTCGACAGGAGTAAACTTTGCGAGGTGCCTGCTCTTCAAGCTTCGAATGGTTGCGTTTAAAAAGAGGCAGGAAATTTTAGTGATCATTGTCGAGGAGTGCGATGATGGGCGGCGCGAGTTTCAAGAATTTCGCGTCAAGCCTCACATTCCTTTGCAACCGACTGACAGTGTCCTCGAGATCCTAAAAGAGGCAGGCGGACAATACGCACGGAGTACAGAGCAGGACCATTACTACTC
>Ga0160420_100774_pt1 | contig 10851 bp, 19 predicted proteins | sample CelAP2metagpilot_FD_108197 | JGI IMG/M metagenome (GOLD analysis project Ga0160420, IMG submission 108197) | Phycosphere-associated microbial communities from algal ponds in Kailua-Kona, Hawaii, USA - Cellana AP2-5-5 metagenome pilot | ecosystem: Engineered > Artificial ecosystem > Aquaculture >... | reverse complement strand
TGAATAGGGATAGATGGTCACACGGACAGAACGGTATGAACGCGTTTCCTCCCTCCCTCCCTCCCTCCCTCCCTCCCTCCCTCCCTCCTTCTCGCCACTGTGAACGGACCTCCAAGATTTCCTCGGCCTCCCTCTCCTCCTCCCTCCCTCCCTCCCTCCCTCCCTCCCTCCCCCGTTCGCGGGCGAGGACGAGGGCGTCATGAGCAAGGGCGGATTGGAGGGAGGGGAGGGAGAGGGGGGAGGAGGAGAGGAGGGTGGAGAGAGTCTGGATTGCTTCCTAAGGCAGGGAGGGAGGGAGGAAGGGAGGGAGAGTGAGCGGGGACGAAGAGAAATGGGTGGATAAAACGGGAGGGAGGGAGGGAGGGAGGGAGGGTAACATACTTCGAACATCCTCTTCTCGCGTGTGGCTGCTTCAAGCAAGTGATTGAGTCGATGACGCTCTGTGTGGACCGCGGCCTCTTCCTTCTGGCAGTAAGCGCGCTGATCGTCCAAGGAGGGGCTTGAGGGAGGGAGGAAGGGAGGGAGGGAGGGACCGAAGGGTTGGAGGGGGGGAGGAAGGGAGGGAGGGAGGCGGTGAACGATTTCCAAGTCAGAGACGTGTTTGGAAATACTCAATCTCCTTTATCTCTGCCTCCCTCCCTCCCTCCCTCCCTCTCTCCTGCCCTCCTCTTCTACTCACCTCCCTCCCTCCTCCCTCCCCTCCTCCCTCCGGAAGGCCTCCCTGTACGCGTCTTCGTATTTTTGGGCTTCTGTTGCTGTTTCTCGTGCCAGGGTGAGGCGAAGCTGCTGGGTCGCCATGAGCTCGCTGGGGGAAAGGAAGGAGGGAGGGGGGTAGAAGGGGGGGGGGGAGGGAGGGAGGGAGAGAGGGAGGGAAGAGGACACAGAATTGTGAGTGCCCTTGACCTCCTTGCACAATTCGCAGGTGATAAAAGCGGGAGGCTGATGGAGGAAGGGAAGGAGGAAGGGAAGGAGGAAGGGCCAACCTTTCTTCGAAGGACATGTGCACCACCGCTGCTTCCTCCTCCTTCCCCCCGTTCCCGCCCTCCCATTCGCCTTCGCCTTCTCCTCCTCCATTCGCGTAGTACTCTCCACCTCCCTCCCCCTCCTCCTCCTCCTCCTCCTCCTCCTCATACTCTCCCCACTCCATCTCTCCCTCCCCCGCCCACCTCCTCCCTCCCTCCTCCTCTCCCTCCCTCCCTCCCTCCTCCTCCTCCTCTTCGTCGCTCATTACGCCATATCGCCCCGCTGCTGGGGACAGGTATCGACGAGGATGAGTAGGAGGACGACCACGAGGAGGAAGAGGAGGGGAAGGGGTCATCCTCCTCCTCCCTCCATTTACTCTTTCCTGATTACGCTCCTGCTCCTGTTGATGGTGCTGCTGCTGCAGCTGCAGCTGTTGCTGTCTAGGTGGAGAGAGGGAGCCCCGACCTATGTAAAGAAGAGTGAATTGAATTGAAAATTGTGGGATTTCAGTCTGGAGAACAATCTCTTCCTGCTCTCACCCTTCCTCTTTCCCCCCCTCCCTCTTACACCCTAAGCAGTGCACTGGTTGTCTCCTTGTTCCCTCCTTCCCTTGCCTGCTTCCGGCCGCCTTCGCCTTCCCTCTCTCCTCCCTTCCTCCACTCTTCCCCCCTCCTTCCCATACTCCTTACTTTGATACACAAAATGCTTCAAGCGTGCTGTCGCCGCATCTGCCTCCGTGATAGGCTGCTTAACAGGCCTGTCAGTGTAGGCTAGAGGTGTAGGGAGGGAGAGGGAGACGGGGAGGAAAGAGAGGGATAAGAGAAAAGGCTGGCTGATTTTATCGAATGGGGAAAGACATGACTGGACACTGATGACCTGGTCCATGTACCTTTAGCTTGATAATGTATAGGGTGAAAGAAAGAAATATAAAGCAAGAGGTATATGCTAAAGGGAAGAATGTAGGAGGGGAGGGAGGGAGGGGGAGGACATGGAGCACTTACACCATCCAGTCGGACAGGGCGAGGCCCCGGCACGCATCCTCTGCTGCAGACGACCCTTTATTGTCCTCTTGTTTTCTCTTCTTTGCCCTTTGGCCCTGTTTTGGTTGTGTAGTGGAGTGTGCGTGAGGGAGGCAGCTGAGAAAGATGAAGGAGACAACGGACTCGCAATCGGCGACGCGTTTGTGAAGACAACGACCATCCAACCTGCCTTGCTCGCTACATCAATAGCTCACACTCAGGTCAAACAACACACACATATAAACACAAACACAAACCAAATGCTCAGGTCGGCGCTCCTGAGGACGCAATTTTGTGTGGCAAGGGCGTTGGCCCAGCCCTACGAGAGAGGAGGTCGACCCTTGAGACCGACTCGAGACCCCTCCTCCATATCTCCCCGTCTGTAATCAAGGCAGCGATGGCAACCGCCGGCCTTGCATACACCAAAGGCCGGGTGGTGGGCAAGGGTACTTGGGGCAGTGTCTGCTTGGGCACGGTCAGCAAGACGGGGCGGAAGGTGGCCATCAAAGAGATCCACCGTTCCATGGAGAGATACGAGGTGAGCTAGGTTCGAAACGAGATGGGGAGAAAGACAGGGGAAATTTACAGCTGATCTCCACTAGGACCATGTATCTGGCTTATCTGTGGATTGATTGGACTCGGTGAGGACGAAGAGGATCTCGGTGAGGGTGAGCATGCCGCGCTTGATAGACAACTTCGCCCTCATCTTCATTGCCTTCATGTCCCCGTGACGCTTCCATACCTCTTCGCCAGACATCACTACAATTTCCGATCGACACATCTTCCATTTTCAGGTTAACCACTTATCATTCACTACCTTAACACGTAAAATCACAGGACGGAGTCAACTTCTCGGTCCTGCGCGAGATCAAGGTGTTGATGGAACTCAAGCACACCAACATCGTGGAGTTACTCGATGTCCGCGTCACGGAGGACGGGCTCGAACTTGTCTTGGATTACTGCGAGACAAACCTGAAGCGGGTACGTGGTTTTGCGTTCGGTTTGTCTTTGGGCGCCCCAGATTTAAAGCTTTTACAAATATAGGTGCTAGTGGCCTCTCTATTCTCCTTCCGTCCTCCCCTTCAAGGTATCTCTCGGATTTTTACTGATGATTCTTCTGTATTCAAACCTTTCCATTCATCAGGTTGTAGAGGACCGCCGCTTGGTCAAGGCAATTCGGTATGAGGATACCAAAGGCTTCATGCAGCAGCTATTGCGGGGCCTCCACTTCCTCCACTCCAACTGGATCTTGCATCGGTATGTCCTTCGGGCGGGATTTTGGTTTTGTCCTCTGAAACGATGATGTGTGTAGCCATATACCCACGTGACTGTGTGCGCTGGCACGTGTGCCTGTGTAAGGGAGCTGGGAGGAGTTATCTTCAAAAGAGACAGTCTTGTCTTGTTGCTTGTAGATGCAAAACTGATTATCTAACCCCGTCTGTCAGCCGCCCTCACTCACATCCCCTTCACCTTTCCTATATCCAATCATCAGAGATCTCAAACCAGATAACATCCTGCTCACAGCCAAGGGTGTTCTTAAGATCGCGGATTTCGGCCTCGCGCGTTATTTTGGGAACCCCAACGAGACCCTCTCCCCTGGCTTTCAAGTCATTACTCGGCAGTATCGACCGCCCGAGCTTCTGTTAGGCAGTCGATTGTATGGCCCCGCAGTGGATATATGGTCGGTGGGTTGTATCATGGTACGTTCTCTCAAGATAAGAGTCATATATTTTGTAATATTGTTTTGCGAAGACGCCTGTGGCCTGATGCCGGCAGCTACCCCGTCACGCGGGGCGGGCTTATTTTGGTGCACGCACTTTGTCAATAAATTTATAATCACGGTGGTAACATTTTTTAGTTGTCAGTATGGCGAATGTAGGTACTAATAAAATTGGTGCCTCAAATAAGAAAGTGGCCGCGTGATTAGATCTTATTTTAGGTCATGTTGGCTATGGTTGCAGGGTGATGTGTGTGTCGGAAAATTTATAAATATGTGGCTATCCTTTAGACTTCGATCGATCCTTCATGTGCATCACTCATTTGATAAGCCCAAGCAATTCGACTGACATGTCACAGGCTTTAGTTTTCTCCGCTATGTTCCTTTGTTTCGGCACTCACGCACTTGCACACGCCCATATACACAGGGAGAGGTCCGATTGCGCGAGTTGCTGTTCCGCGGAGATGTGGACACGGACATTGCGCAACTGGCCAAGATCTTTCAGATTCTAGGTACGCGAAAAGACGGGAGGGAGTGGCCGGGGAGAAAGGAAACGAGCGAGCGATGTGCAGTAAGTGTGTTGTTGATGATTACAAACATTAAACGAATGAACAATCCTAGTCTGACTTCTCTTTATGGAGAGAAACTTTATGCGGTTATGAGAATGAAACAGCACGTACACACAAACGCTTCGTGAAGCTGAGGAGGCGTAGGAGGAGGGGCACAGGGGTGCAAGGTCTGCACCTATGGAGTCAGATCGTGTCCCCCCAGCTGTCTCTCGCTTTCTCACCACCTACAAATCATGAAAACAACAGGCACGCCCACCGAAGCGAATTGGCCAGGCTACACGGCATTACCGGATTATCCTCGCTATAACATCACCCCGCAGCCTCCGCCGGAATTGGCGCGCCTACTTCCGTCTTGCCGTCCTGACGAGCTCGATTTGCTTCAAAAGCTCGTGTCGCTCGATCCCAACGCGCGCTTGACGGCCCAAGAAGCCTTGGATCACGGCTATTTTCGCGCGGAACCCCGGGCGACGCCACCGTCACAGTTACCCTTGCCTTTGGAAGGGAAAGGAGGCGTCAAGGAGGAGGAGGACCATTAGGGCGTAGGGGGAAACGGGCCCTCCGTTTAATTGGTAAAAAATCGAGAGCAAGATGTACATAAAGAAATAAATGTGCATACAAGTGCTTTTTAATTTGATCTGCAGTGCCGAATTCTCACTTTGGATTCTTTGTCGTGCGTTCCGCCTTATGCCATGAGAGCCCAACCGGTCCGACTCCCAACGCCGCTGGAGCGAAGCTTTCAGGCGTTGCAAATTATTCTGAGGAAAACAAATTAATGCATGACCATTGAAAGCCCCTCCATAGAGTAGCTTGACCGTTCCTTTCTTGTTGCTTTCGGGTGCCTCTTGTCGCAGTGCAGGGCATTTTGGCAGACTGTGCAGCCAAGCCGAGGCACCCTTTCACCCCCGACATTCAACTCCTCCGGTTGAGTCATTCCCTCCTCCCTTTAATGATATGATGTGGTCTTCGTTGACGATTGAAAATCGTCAAAAATTGTCCGAACTGCTAGGCAAGCACCCTTGCTCTTGTCTTCCAACTATCCGCCTCCCAAGGTCTGCACATCTCCAGAGCTCAGTACGTCAGACAGCCACCTGTGTGCATGGTTGTCCCGCGTGGGGTTGGAATGGCAAGCCCAGGATTAACGCCGATGGAGGAGGCCAGTCGAGGAGAGTGTGATGAGAATGTCACGACTCATGATGATCTGGCATATCTATACTTAAGCAAGCAAGCCTTGCCGCCACTCATGTCCATTTATATTTCATTTATAACCCTGACAACAAGCAGGCAGGCTGCCTGGACCCCCAGCGACGTGAGGGACACGAATAGCAAGACAGCGGAGGGGGGAGATAGACGCCGCACAGCAGCTGAAAGCCGTGATGGTTGAAACGACTAAAGGCGCTTCTGGTAGCGGCAAGGAGGGAGGGAAAGAGGGTACGAAGGAGAGCGAGGAGCTGGCTCCGGTGTATTTGGTGTCGTACGAAGGCCCCACGACGAAAGCGGGGCTGAAGGAGGGGGAGCATGGTGCGTGCGGAGGGAGAGAGGGAGGGAGGGCGGGAGGGAGGAGTTTAAAGAAGGGATGGTCGTGACAGTAGTGTGACTGTATGTAACTGTGGGATGTGAGCCGCAAAAACGAAGGGGATGATAACGAGGGAAGATGGTATACAGTAAAAGCTATACCGTCGAGCGTGGAGGGAGGGGGTAGGGATGGAGGGAAGGAGGGAGGGAAGAGGGCAAGGTATGAGTCTTTCCATCTCCGTTTCGCATCAAGACACAGGCCCCTGACATAACTCTGTTTCTCTGTACATTCATGACTTAATTAAGGTGTGAGTGTGTACTCGGACGGGACCCGTTACGAAGGGGCGTACGCCAAGGATAAGCGGCATGGTGAGGAGGGAGGGAGGGAGGGAGGGATGGAAGGAGGGAGGGAGGCGTGGGGGTTGTAGGATTGTTTCCCGTGCTTGTGACGGGAGGAAAGAAAAGAGATACGCAATGGTAAACAGAGGATGCGAATCAACTCACTTATCGATCCTTCCGTCCTTAACCCTCCCTCCCTCCCTCCCTCCCTCCCTCCAGGGAAAGGCACTCTCGTCTACCCCGATGGCTCGATCCTCAAGTGCACTTTCCAGAACGACAAGGCCGAGGGGGAGGGTCTGTTGGCCTTTGCTAACGGTGATGTCTACGAGGGGCGCTTCAAGGTAGGGAGGGAGGGCTACAGGGAGGGCTACAGGGAGGGAGGGAGGGAGGGAGGGAGGATGGGACAAGCGAGGACAACGACAAATGCCGAGATGACGCATTCATTTCATTCTTAATCTCCTTCTCTCCTCCCTTTCCTCCCTCTCTTTCTCCTTCGCCTGTGATTTGTCAGGACGGACGCATGGACGGGGAGGGGACTCTGGTTTACGAAGAAGAGAAGAGGAAGTATGTGGGAGGGTTCAAGCAGGGGCTGAAGCACGGCAAAGGAGAGTATTACTTCCCCAACGGCTCTCGGTAGGGAGGGAGGAAGGGATGGAGGGACGGAGGGACGGAGGGAATAGCACATCACCGAACATGTGCATAGGCTCACGGGTTCCCTCCCTCCCTCCCTCCCTCCCTCCCTCCCTCCCTCCCTCCCTCCCTCCCTCCCGCCCTCCCTAGGTACCTGGGCGAGTTCCAGGAGGGCGTGAAGCACGGGCAAGGCTCCTTCTTCTACGCCGACGGCTCTCGGTAGGGAGGGAGGGAGGGAGGGAGGGAGGGAGGGAGGGAGGGAGGGAGAGGTTGCAGCAAGCGGGAAAGTTTGTATTAAATACTTCTCTCATACACATTATATAATATAATACATCCACATCTCCATATTCATGTACATACAACCGTATACATACATACACATACAGTACGACAAAACTCACTCACATACATTTCTTCACACATATATATATATATATATTTATATATCTATACATATACAGGTATGAAGGGGCATTCCATCGTGGCAAGCGGGAGGGGGTTGGGAAGTACTCGTATGCCAACGGAGACTCGTACGAAGGACACTTCAAGGTACTTCCTCCCCCTCTCCCTTCCTCCCTCCCTCCCCCCCTCCCTCCCTCCCTCCCTCCACCTCACTCACCTCCCGTCCGCCCGCCCTCTCTGAAGGCCGACAAGAAATGCGGACAAGGCACTGAGCGTTACTCTACCGGACACGTTTACATCGGACATTTCAAAGACGGCCGACGGCACGGCCAGGGCTCCTTCTTCTACAAGGATGGGGGACGGTACGTCCCCTCCCTCCCTCCCTCCCTCCCTTGATCTGCCGTGCGTTCCTGAAATCCGGTTTCTTCCTCCCCCCCCCTCCCTCCCTCCTTTAGTTACGTGGGTGAGCATGCGTTTGACAAGGCGGACGGGCAGGGTAAGGAGTACTACAAGGACGGTGGGCGCTACGAAGGTGAGGAAAGAAGGGAGGGAGGGACAGAGGGAGGGACAGAGGGACAGGGCAAAAGCGTATCAACATCACTTTTTCAACTCATAATTTTAGGACTTTATATATTACAAATACACATGTATCTATATATTTATATTATTTATTTTACGTCTACAGGCAGCTTCAAAAAGGGGGAAAAGCACGGCCCGGGCATCTTCTACTACCCGGATGACTCTCGGTAAGTCCCTCCCTCCCTCCCTCCCTCGCTCCCTCTTTCCCTTCCTTCGTCCATCCCTCCTTCTCCATAATTCCCACACTCACACTCCCCTGATGCCCTCCCTCCCTCCCTCCCTCCCTCCTTCCGTCCAGGTATGATGGGGAATTTCGGAAGAACAAGCGGGACGGGGAAGGCACGTACTACTACTCCAACGGTGAGTAACAGAACCCTCCCTCCCTCCCTCCCTCCCTCCCTCCCCCCCGCTCACCTATCCCCTCTTCCTCCCTCCCTCCCAGGCAATCGGTACGAGGGTCAGTGGGTCGATAATCTCCGCTCAGGCCAAGGCACACTTTTTTATGCCGACGGGGGCAAGTATGAAGGCTTCTTCAAGGTAAGCCCTCCCTCCCTCCCTCCTTCCCTTCCTCCCTCCCTCCCTCTCTCGCTCGCTTCCTTTCTTCCTTCCTCTCTCCCTCCCTCCCTTCCCCCCCCCCCCCCCCTCAGAACGACAAGATGAACGGCAGGGGCATCATGTCCTACGCAGAAGGGAAACGCTATGAGGTGGAATACGAGCTGGGGGTGGAAATTCGACGTCGTCCCTTGGTCCAGGTACGCACGCCCTCCCTCCCTCCCTCCCTCCCTCAGCGCCGAGAAGAGCTCCGTCGTCGCCTCCTCAAAAAAATGGAACAAAAGCTCGATAATGCCAAGGCCCTCCTCCCCGACTCCTCCCTCGACCCCGCCCGCCCTCCCGCCCTCCCTTCTTCCAGTGGGGAGGCTGACGCTTCGGCGGGATTGTCAGCGCCACCCGGGGAGGAAGAGGCGAGGCAGGGCAAGAGGAAGGAGGAGAAGAGGGACGAAGGAGGGAGGGAGGGTGGTGGGGGGGGAGGAAAGGAGGAGCAGCAGGCGCTGAAGGAGAGGGAGGAGGCGGCTCACAAGGCGTATCTGGAACTGCTGAAGGTAGGGAGGAAGGGAGGGAAGGGAGGAAGGAGGGAGGGCGAGAGGGAGGGAGGGAGGGAGGGCTGAATTCAAAGATCGCCCACTATGCTCATGTGCGTTCTCTCCTCCCCTCCTTCCCCCCCTCCCTCGCTTTTCAGGTGGAAAGCAAAGCGGAGAAAGAGCGGGAGAAGCGAGCGCAGAAGAAAAAAAAGGAGAAAGAGAGAGAAAAAGAGAAGGAGAGAGAGAGGGAGAGAGAGAAGGAGAAGGAGAGGGAAAAAGAGAAGGAGAGAGAGAAGGAGATGGAGAGAGAGAAGGAGAAGCAGAAAGAGAAGGAGAGACAGAAGGAGATGGAGAGAGAGAAGAAGAAGCAGAAAGAGACTGAGAAAGAGAAGGAAAGGGAGAAGGAGAAGCAGAAAGAGAAGGAGAGGGAAAAGGAGAGAGAGAAGCAGAAGCAGAAAGAGAAGGAAAAGGAGAAGCAGAAAGAGAAGCAGAAAGAGGAGAGAGAGGAGAAGGCGCGACAACAACAGCTCGAAAAAGAGAAGGAGGCAGCTGCTGCTGATGCTGCCGCGGCGGTGGCGGCGGTAAAGAAGGGAGGGAAGAAGAAAAAGAAAAAGGGAGTGGAGGAGGAGAAGGAATCTGCTGCTGCTGCTGCTACTGCTGCTACTGCTGCTGATGATGATGATGATGAGAGAGATGTTTGTCGTACTGCTCCTGCTGGTGCTGTGACTGCTGAGAGCATCAGTGGGAACGAAGGAGGAGGGAAGAAGAAGCAGCAGCAGCAGCAGCAGCAAGGTGGGAAAAAGGAGGAACTCCCGGACTCGGACTCGGACTCGGACTCGGTCTCGGACTCCTCCTCCTCCTCCTCCTCCTCCTCCTCCTCCCCTGCCTCCCGGCGAAAGCAACAGCAGCCGCAGCAGCAGCAGCCACCACCATCCCATTCCCCCTCCCCTTCCGTCCCTCCTCCCCCTCCCCAGCAACAACAACAACAAGAACCACAACCACAACAGCAGCATCAAGATGAGCAACAACCACAACCGCAGCATCAACAACCACAACCACAACCACAACCACAACCACAACAATACCAGAAAGAGGTGTCCTTCACAGTGGTGGGCCCCAAGAATAAACACGGACGAAAAGTCAAGGCCGTGGAGGTGAGCAGGGAGGGAGGGAGGAAGAGAGGGAGGGAAGGAGGGAGGGGAGGAAGGAGCGCGTGTGGCAAGGCTGGCATCTTTAGCCCCCTCCCCTTCAGATATGTCACACCACCACCTGAACTCACCCCTCCCTCCCTCCCTCCCCCTTCCCCCTTAGGTCAAGGCGCGTGCCTTTGAGGCGGGTGATGGGGAGGTGCACGTGGCGTTCGATCTCTCTCCGCCCGACGTCAGTATCACCACTTACTCCATCGACTGCCTAGCAGTGGGGGGCAAATTGCTTAAGGTACGGAAGACTCCCTCCCTCCCTCCCTCGACTGTGAAGCCTGCATACCATCTTCCTGGTCATCTTTATCCCTCCCTCCCTCCCTCCCTCCCTCCCTCCCTCCCTCCCTCCCTCCGTAGACTGTCAAGACGACCAACCCCCTGGTGGTAGTCCCCGGCCTGGGGAAAGGCAAGCGATATCTTTTTGCCCCTTCCATCCTGGTACGACCCCGCTCGAAAGGGAGGGAGGGAGGGAGGGAGGGAGGGAGGGAGGGATTGTCGTGCAAGATCGTAAGCATCTCATCTCCGGGTCGTGGCTCAATAATCCCTCCCTCCCTCCCTCCCTCCCCCCCTCCCGTCCTTAGGATGGGAGCAAGAAGCGCTATGATGCTCCCTCCCACCTCTCCATCCGTGTCAACGGCATCGCCAAGACGGCCCATACTCCGTCCCGCCTTGTCCCTGTCCCTCCCGCGACTACACTTCCTCCCCCTCCTCCACCTCCAACGCAGCAACAACAACAACGACCACCACCACCACAACAACAACCACAACCACAACAACAACAACAACAACAACAACCACAACAACAACAACAACAACAACAACAACAACAACAACAACAACAAC
>Ga0160420_100772_pt1 | contig 10895 bp, 18 predicted proteins | sample CelAP2metagpilot_FD_108197 | JGI IMG/M metagenome (GOLD analysis project Ga0160420, IMG submission 108197) | Phycosphere-associated microbial communities from algal ponds in Kailua-Kona, Hawaii, USA - Cellana AP2-5-5 metagenome pilot | ecosystem: Engineered > Artificial ecosystem > Aquaculture >... | reverse complement strand
TGAGCCGCCGCCCCGCGGGACCTCCCCTCCCTCCCCGCGGGAGGCGCTGGGGGGCGCGGGCGGTGTGGGAGGGAGGGAGGGAGGGAGGGAGGGAGGGAGGGAAGAGGACGGACCTTGGAAGTAAAAAAGGCGCCAGGTGACGGTGAGGGTGATGACGAGAACGGCCGCGAAGATGACATCGATGATGGACATGACCAGGACGACCGAGTCCATGAAACGCTTCATGCTTGGGATGAGGAGGAGGGACAGGGGGCGGGGTGTGGGCGGGTGTGAGTCATGAGTCAGGAGGCATGAGTAAGGCGATTTCGTTCACTTGGCACGGAGGGGAACATCTGACATAGGCCCGCCTGGAAACAGTCGCTATCCATTGAAGGTGGGAACAAGGGAGGGAGGGAGGGGGCCAAGAGGGAGGAAGACGGGAATGACCGACCCTCGCCCCTCTACTCTATGCCGACTTGACTTCCTACCTGTGTGGCCCATGTGTCACCGAGCGCCCGCTTTTCGAGAAGAGCATCGGTCGTCTTGCCAGCTGCATGTGTCGGGGTGGAAAGGAGAAATATAAAGGGGTGAGGGTTTTGACTCGGACACCCTCCTCTCTTCCCTCCCATCCCCCTCCTTTTCTCTCTCCTCGGCCTCGGTCTCCACCTCTCTCGCACGCACCTTCCATGCTACTGCAGCGGCCGCCAATAACGAGAGGAAGCAGACAGCAATACCTATGGAACTATAAATGTCGATTATTCTCTCACCTGCTTGCCGGGCTGTGGGTGTGTGCGAAAGTGATTTGTGGGTGGTTTGTGGGAGGAAAGCAGGATTAAAGAAAGGGGAGGGGGTATGAGCAAAGGCGTGAAGGCAATGAAAGGTAAGTGAAAGTGCATCAAAATAGCTCTCAGATGTTGAAGGGCAATATGAGGGAGCTAAGCTTGCTTTGGATTACCATCTACTCGTATACTGATTCACATCCGCTGCACACGGGCGCCTTCAACTGCGTTATGTCGGCACGATTTGTTCTGCGAGACAAAGGGGAAAGCCTTGACAGTTCTTGTACTACTCCACCCTCTTCTCTCTCGACACATTCAAACGTACCAGTTTCCGCAGTGTCGACTGTAGGTGCGCTCGCTGCCAGGCCTGCGGCCTCTTCCATGTCTTGAAGCGCCCGAAGGAACGGCATGTTTTAGGGCTGTGTCCAAGGGCAAGGCAAGTCAAGAGCTGCGAGCTAGGCGAGGCCTGGGTTCGATCCAGTGGCCCCCTAGGGGGATAAGGTTTGGACGAGCAATGTTCTGCGTATCGTGGCGTAAGGATGCGCCTGTATTGTGGAGGTGTGGGTGTGGCAAATGAGCATTGATTAGATGACGGGAGAGATACGATACGACGTGCTTGCTCTGCCCGACCGAGAGAACAGGAAGGCGAAGAGGAGGTGAACTCGCTTGTCGTGCCTGTGTCCAACAAAGCACGACACCATGAGAATTGTCGTGTGGAAGCAAACTAACGACATATTTGTTTATTATTTCTTTATAAAGCTATGTTGGTTTGTGTCCCATTGTTTTTGCCCTTTTCACCCACCCCGAAACGCCAGCCCTTGCCCAGCTCAACCCTTCACTTTCGATCTGCTGCTCCCTCATCCATCACATGAAAAACTTCCTTCCTGGCCAAAAGAGCACAACCCAATCCAGGGGGTGAACACGATGCTCGCCGGTCACCTTGCGCCACCATCATCTGTACTATATGTTCACACGCTATCTGGCTAGCACACCATGGTCTTTGGCGTGTGTGGCGTTGGGTTAAAAACACGGAGGGAGGCAGAGCAAGCAGCCGGTACGAAACGGTCGCAAATGAATCAAGTGAATGCGATGCAGTAATACCGCACCACGTCGCTCTGCCTCCCGCCCTCACTCACAAAATTGACACCCAGTGCTTGATCTTACGAGAATCAAGTATATGGGCGTGGGTGGCTCAGCTCTCGCCCTCCGCTGCCATGATAACAGCGCCAGAACCAAGGCCCATAGAAGCATCAACTCACACGTATGCTTTGGACTTCGTCTGCGCTCCATGCCCCCCTCAATTTCCTTTCCACCCACCCCCTCTCACCTCTCTACAGAAAATACACAATGCGAGTTCTCGCCTCGTCCTCTGCTCTACTGCTAAGTGCAGGTAAGCACTGTATTTGCCTTCCTTGCCTAGCCCTGTAACGTGCAAGAGCTGTTACACCACTACTTCTTGCCGGTCCCACACACCCTGTCATCGATCCCCTCCCCCGTGTATGTCTCGCGTCCACCCAGTATAGTATAGGATAGAAGCTTTATTTCCTCTGCATCGGTTCCCAGCCATCCGCGTCGCTTTCGCTCAATCTCCCTTTCTCGCTCACTCCCTTCCTCCCTCCTCTCCTCTCAGCTCTGCTCGTTGCCTCCACGGCCTTGGCCTCGCAGTCCCTGCGTGGCCATGCGGCAGCAGATGAGAAGGCCACGGGGAAATTCAAGCCTTTCTTCTTGCCATACACCAATACCAGTGCCATTCCCCGAGGTAGGGAGAGAGGAAGGGAGAAAGGGAGTGTAACGTCCGAGGGAGGGAGTGTAACGCGTCCGTGCGCGGGTTGCTGTGAAGAGCAAAAGGACGACGGCCTGGCTTGCTGCCTATTAGTCTACAGGATACTTAAGAAACTCCCTTTTGTCCTGCCTCTCCTGTACTCACCTACCTGCTTCCCTTTTTCCCTTTTCCTCAGTCGACCAGGACTACCATGATTCCCTGAAGGCCACGTGGGAGGGGCTCAAGGCCCGCAACATTGACGCCTATGACGTGAAGCTCGTCCATCGGCCTCGCTCAGAGACTCCCAACGATGCCGTGTCTGAGGTACGAAACAGTGAGGGTCCATTCATAGGATGGAGGCACTCTCGGGGCTCCAAGCTCCTCCTGAACGTCGAGGGAGGACGTGCCGGGGGTAGCACGAGGGAGGGAGGGAGAGAGGGAGGTAAGAGTGCTACTTACTCGCTGAAATTCATCACATCCCTATAAACCTATTCGCCCTCCCCCTCCATACCTCTTTCTCCCTCCCTCCCTCCCTCCCTCAGGGTGTGGGCTACGGGCTACTCCTGGCCCTCTACTCGAACGACCAGGAGTACTTCAACCTTCAACTGGACAACGCCGAGAAGCACATGTGGAACTACCGGCAGTACGTCCTCCCTCCCTGCCCACCGAAACTTCCTTCCACTCCCCTTCTTGCCCACTCGCTTGGCCCCTCCGTCCTCCCCGGCCGAGACACGGATGAAGCCACAGACCAGATCCCTTCCTGTCGCCTGCGCCGATACCTAATCCCTCCCTCCCTCCTTCCCTCCTTCCCTCCCTCCCTCCCAGCTTCCACGACTGGCGAGTGAACGAGCAAGGGTCTGTGCAGGCCACGGGGGCCGCCACAGACGCGGAGCAAGATATTGCCCTGGCCTGCATCTTCGCCCAGCACCTGGTGGACAAGGGTGAGGGCGGAGGGAGGGAGGGAGGGAGGGAGGGAGGAGGGGAGGCAGGAGGGGTTGCAGTGTCCAACCCATTGCTTCCTCCCTCCCTCCCTCCCTTCAAAGAGATGTGGGAGAGTCTCACCGCATCGCCCAAGCCGCCACCTACGGCCTACACGCACCACAGACACACGTCTCACTCCCTTCTCTTCCTCCCTCTCTCCCTCCCTCGTGACAGGCGTGTGGGAGTCTCACCGCACTCCCCAGGGCGCCACATACGGCGAGCGGGCCCAGCAAATTTTGGACGCCATGTGGGACACGGGAATGATCCAGGACGGGAAGTAAGTGGAGGGGCGGGAGGGAGGGAAAGAGGGAGGGGCGGTGTCGCTCTTTTCTGAGGAAAATGGAAGCTTGGGCTTCCTCTCTGCCCGCATGACCTTGTCTGCTTCGCCTTCCTTCGCACACCCAACACCGAATTTCCATACCCCTCCCTCCCTCCCTCCCTCGCCCCCTGCCTAGGTTCCTGGCCCCTGCCGCCGGGTGGGGCGGGCGCGATTTCGTCAACCCTGGGTACTTTGCTCCGGCATTCTACAAGATCTTCAAGGCAGGGAGGGAGGGAGGGGGATCGGGAAGGAGGAAAGGAGGGAGGGAGTAGGCATGATTCTATGAGTGCTGATATTGCTCTCCCTCTCTGTTCTCTTTCGTGCCTTGTAGGACTTTGATGCCAACGCCCACAAACACGACTGGACGGCCGTCGTCGACCAGGTCCGTCCCCTCCCTCCCTCCTTCCCTCCCTCCCTCCCTTCATTCGTCCACGCTGACCTTCCTTCCCTCCCCCTTCCCCCCCTACTCCCTGACTGCTCACAGTGTTATGCCTCCATCCTGGCTAATGTGGGCGAGGACAAGGGGCTCATTCCCGACTGGATGACGCCCGCTGGGACCTTCTACGGACAGGTGCATCCTCCCTCCCTCCCTCCCTCCCTTACTTCCCTCCCTTTCCTCCCTCCCTCCCTTCCCTTCCTCCCTCCCTTCCTTCCGAGCCATCGCATCACATCACATGCTCACTCTCTCCCTTCCCTCCCTTCCTTCCCTTCCCTCCCTTCCTCCTTCCCTCCCTGCTCCAGGGCCTGGGCTACAACGCCTACCTCGACGGGCGCGGCTTCTACAAGGATGCGATCCGCACCCTCTGGCGCCTGGCCACCGACGCCATCTGGTTCGATGTACGTCATCCTCCCTCCCTCCCTCGCTCTTCCCCTCTTTCCCTCTTTCCCTCCTTCGCTCCTTCCCTCCCTTCCTCTTTTGAAGCGCTGCGGAACTCGTCACCTCCTTTCCTCCCTCCCTCCCTCCCTCCCTCCCTCCCTCCCTCCCTCAGGACGAGCGCGCCAAAACGTTTCTGGGCAAGGCCCACACCTTTCTCCAGTCCAAGGGCGGGCCCGAGGAGGCCAACTTTTTCACTATGGAAGGTACGTCCCGCCTCCTCTCCTCCCCTTCCTCCATCCCTCCCTCTGCCCCTTCCCTATTCGGACCCTCCCCTCCTGCCCTCTCTCCCTGCATCGTGCCTCCGTCCCTTCCTCTTTGAGAACGAAACTACTCGCGAACTACCCTACACGCTCTCCTCCTTCCCTCCCTCCCTCCTTTCTCTGTGTTCCAGGCGAGCCCGTGTCCATGAACGACTATTGGGATTTCGACAACTATCGCCGCAAGCGCCACCGCTTCGAACACTCCCACCTCACCACCGGCATGTGGGCGACTGCCGGTACGCCATTCGCTTCCCCCCCTCCTTTCTTCCTTCCTTCCTCCCTTCCTTCCTTCCTTCCTTCCTCCCTCCCTCCCTTCCTTACCTTCAGACCTCATTGCCTTGTTCTGACCTCAATCCCCCCCTCTGGTCCTCCGTCTTTCTCCCCCTCCCGCCCTCCCTCCCTCCCTCCTCTCTCTCTCTCTCTCTCTCTCTCCTTCCTTTCTCTTTCTCCCTCCTCTCTTCTCTATATCTCTCTCATTTTCTCTCTCTCTCTCTTTCTCTCCCTCTCTCTCTCCCTCCCTCTCTCTCTCCAGGTTTCGTAGCCGCGGGTCCTAAGAAGGCCAAGCCCTACTCCGACGAGCTCATCTCCTTCTGGGAAGGCGGAGATTTTTGGGGACACACCGTCGATCCCGCAGTACGTACTCCCTCCTTCCCTCCCTCCCTTCCTCTCTCCCCCCCTCGTTTTGCTTTCCTCTCCCTCCTTTCTGCTGATCGGATTCTCAGGCCCCATCCGCTCTCCCTCTTTCCCTCTTTCCGTCCTTCCCTCCCTTCCTCTGTAGGGCGGCACGGAGGACATTGCACACAATGAACTCTACTTCGACCAATTTTTGGCCTGGTTCGGCGGTAAGGCGGAAAGGAGGGAGGGGGGGAGGAAGGTCAGGCGGGCGCGCGGACAGGCGGGAAGAGGGGACATGGAATGGAAGGACGCCCTCGTAATTACTTTCATTCATGCCGCGTTTCCTCCCTCCCTCATTTCCTCCTTCCCTCCCCTTCGAACAGCCTCGATGATCGGCGGGTACTTTGTGGATATCCGCAAGCACATTTAAAGCAAGGGAGGGAGGGAAGGAAGCAAGCAAAGAAGGAGGGAGGGATAGGACGGAGGGATGGACGTCACTCAAAAGAAGCAGCGCGATGGCGTCCGTTGTACTAGATGAAGTGACAGGTAAAAGCAGAAAGAGAGGGTTTCTTTCTCATGTTAAGGAGTGTAGCTGTAGCTTGGAGTGAGTGCGAGGGAGAGGGAGAGAGAGGGAGGGAAGGCGTTGCAATGCGGATGTTTTTAGGGATAGGCGTTCACAACTGCTCGAGAAAAGGAGTTGATAGTAGAAGAAGAAGCAGAGGGACGAGAGAAGAAGAAGATGAAGAGGAGGAGGAGGAGGAGGATATTAAACGAAGACAAGGAGTGAGAAATGAGGAAGACCCCCCCCAAAAAAAGCAGAAATTGGTAGCTATAGACATATGAACAATTGTAGCCTTGTCACAAATAATTGCCTGCACAGAGTGTTTTCTTTCTTTTGTAATAATCACATAGCATTCAATAGACTTCGATGAATACATCCAAAGGTCGACTCTCGGGGGCAGCCGAGGCAATGCAATCAGAACAGCAAAGTGACACTGGAGCGAGCAAGTTCACACATACACCACACAACACAAACACACACCCTAGATAATCATGAAAGTGCAACTCTTGACGCGTGGCGAATGAAATTTGAAAGCATTTAAACTGAAAACAGTCGTAGAGGACGCATACACACAAGCATCCGTCAATCTCACAATCCATAATTATCGTAGCAAGCGACTCCCAATGACCTTAAAACATCATTTAGCTAAACGGTTTTTTGAAAGTTAGGAAAGGAAATACAAATTAACGCCACAACACACACACGACAGACAAAAATACATCCTCATGGAGATACGCATTCCGTTGCATTACGCAGGGAAGATTGGGCATCCACTCTCAAAACAGAAGGACTTAATGCATGCACACATAAACATATAAGAGAAAAGAATCATGACACACTCGTAATCCATAAATACTCGTAGACTCTGTTGAGAGCGGGTCAAGCCGAAGCTTCATTGCCACGCAGGGCACCCCTTCTAGGTGGTTGATCCAGGAGTAGGAGCGGGGGTAGGAGCACCAGGCGTACAGATGTACTTGCTTGTCCTCTTTCCAACTTTCTCTGTGCACTTTGTGTTGGTGCTCACGAAAGGGGAGAAATCAATTGAGATGCCAGCAGAAAGAGGCGTCAATATAGTGGCGTTAATGAACTCCTGACGGCGGAAAACACCCGAAAGCATGTAATAGGAGGATGTGGTTGTGTTGTGGCTCCTCTGCGCCTGAATAGTGGCGCCCTTCGGAACCCTTTTGGTCTTCTTGATCAAGAGGCGGGTGCCCGTAGTCTTGCAAACAAGTCCTTTGTCGTTCTTGAGCAATCTGCACTCAATCGGTCTGTATGGAACCATATTGAGGGTGTTTTGGTCCTTGTCTGCAATCCCTGCGATCACTCCAAAATCACTGATGCCATCCACAACTGTCCCGTCAGGGTCGTTGAAGAAGCCCTTCATACTCCACAGGTCCTTGTTCGCCCTATGTGCGCTGACTGCCCTGATGGAGGTGAGAGTTATCTCATTTTGAGCCGCCGTAACGGCGAGGGTAATACCGAGGGCAAGCAGAGAAAAAATGCGTTGCATGATGCAAACGTACGTTTACACGAAATGCCTGTTTGCAGTGATGTTGTGAAGTGTAAAATGGAGGTAGGTGACTTCTTTGACTGATTCTTAAGTGGGCTGTCAGGTAAAGAGAGCCTTCAATATCTACTTAGGAAGCACAATCTGGGACCAAGAAGGGGTACGTTGAAGACAGCGCTCAGTATTTACTAAGTAAGCACTATCTATGACGAGGTAAAATGAAGAGGTGACAGGAATTATTTGTTTGTGTCACTCTGTGTGCCAAGTGTCTCGTGCAGACATTTGGGTATGGGTGCGAGTAGGGGCGATGGGGAGGCGCAGAACATTCAGGGATAAATGACATGGAAGGGAGAAACGGGTAAGGTTTACGAGGAAGGGGGGGGCGGGCACGTAGGAGACGAGGTGCATACTTTCATATAAGTGTTACATCTGGTTTGAATTTCGTTTTCTAACAGGTATACTCTCAATTTTTCAGGACTTCCACAAACACATAACATGAACTGATGAACTACGACGGCCCCGCTCGGGAAGGAATAAGAGGATGACACGAAAGTGGTGTTAAGGAGAGGAACGAAGAGAAATATGAAAGGAGGAATGGAGGGGGATGTGGATGGGGGGAAGGAGGGGCCTGCAATCTTTTGCGAATATAGCTCGCGGTTTTCGAAGATAAGCAGGAAGAGGGAAGAGGAAGAGTGAAGAAGGTGGGAAGAGTGCTAAAAAGAAAAAGAGGAGAGGGGAAGGGGGAGGGGAAGAAAATGTGAAGAGGAGGGAAAAAGGACAGGAGGAGAGAGGGAAGATGGTAGGTAAAGGAAGAAGAGAGAAGGGAGTGTGGAGGGAAGAGTGAGGAGGGAAGAGGAGGAAGGGGAAGGAGGCGTGCGGGTTCGTGTGCATGCGTCGCAAATCAGTCATGCCTTCCGACAGCTGCTGGCTATTGTTTAGGCTACCCAAGTACCAGGGGCGAGACCGGCACTTACGCATCGAACACAATATCAGCAGACCGGTGGGTCAGTGGGGTGTGGGAGAGTGCTGTGGGTGATGTGCTGCATGTGGTCTGATTTTTGGTTCTTAGAGGAGGAACGTATAGGTGAAAAAGAAAAGTGTCGAGACAAGAGATGGGACGGGAGGGGGCGCGCAAATGTCAGACGCCGATAGCGATGCACCTGCCTGTGTTGGCAAAAGGCGAAAGGGATAGGCATGTCTCTCTTCCTAACCCACAGGCCAATAAGGCTGCAAGTACGTGCTGGAAACAGCGGCAAGGTCAGAGGCAGAAGGGCAAAAGACGGCCCGGGTTGTGAAAGGGGGGGATAACATATGGTAGAGGTCTGCCAGCAGACCCTGGCTGAGACGGCTGCGCTATGGGCCCAACGGTAATTCATAAATTCATACATAGCACAGTAGCTATGCGCAGACAAACATGCAATCGACGTCGATCTAAACACCTCAAACATCTAGACGGCACTGCTCGAAGGAGAGGAAAAGTTCGACTTCTCCGTCCTAGTAATGCGGTAAATATGGAGAGCGAGGGCGAGCCGTCGCAGAAAAAAAACAACAACTAAGTTAGTTCACGTCTGCAAAGAGTTGAGTGCCTGGGCCCCTAAAACAACATTGTTACATTGCACAGAGAGAACAGACACTTAAGAGGAGGGCTAAGAAAGCAAATACTCACCAAAAACCAGCAGGTGGATGAAACTGCTTCTGAAAGATATGTTTTTCGTGGGGGGCAGCTTGTTTTTTTGTTTTTTTTCCTGTCTACCTTTTTTTCGGGGGGGAGGTCTCCCCCCCCAAAAAAGCCCCAGTGCTATGCTTCCATCTTGGCCAACGAGTAAGAAAACAAAGTATTCACTCCCGACTTGACGACGCCCGCTGGGACCTTCTACTGATAGGTACGTCCTCTCTCCTTTCTCCCGCTCTCCCTCCTCCCTCTCTCCCTCCTTCCCTTCTTCCCTTTCTCCCTCCCTAACTCTCTCCCTCTCTCACTCTCCCTCCGAGCTATCGCCATGTGATACATGGCACATATCTTACTCCCTCCCTGCCTGTAGGAAAGGATGGAGAAGGAGTCCTCTCCCTCTGCCCTTTCTCTAGAAGAGTGTGAGCTAGCGAGGGAGCGAGGAAGGGAGGGAGGGAAACGGTAAAAGAATACACTAGGTGTACTTTAGACATTTTCTAGTCAAGCTCATGGTCGTTACATTGAAGCAACGTTCGCATCACGTGACACTCTTCGCGAAGATCCTCGACATTGTGTTCAAGAATATTGGGCGGCACATCGTACACGACGGTCGATTCGTCGTACTGGCGAGAGAGCCAACTTTGGTTCGCATAAGCTATAGAGTGAGGACGCCACCGGCGCATTTCATGTCGACGGCCCAGTGGTTTTGGTGAGGGAATGCTTCTGTCCTGTCATAGGGCACAAGCCGTTTCCAGGATCCCGTCGCATTGGAATGCACCTTCGCGCGGTATGACTGTGTCGGTTGACACCAGAGGATTGAATAAAACTCAGTGTCTCATCTCACCCGTGGCAGGAAAAAGGAGAGGAAGATAGAGAAGAAGAAGAGGAAGCAGACGAAGAAGCAGAGGAAGAAGATGAAGGAGAGTCAGAATAAGAGTAACGAGAATAACCAGAACAAGCAAAAGAAGAAAAATCGCGAAGATGCGAGCAGTAACAGCTTAGCAAGCCCACCGGTGGTGGGAGATGTGTGACAGGGAACGCTCGGAAGAAATCGAGCTCTAAAAGTGAAAAAGAAGAAGAAGGAAAAAGGCGAAAAAACACTAAAAACAACGAGCAGGGCAAGGGTAGAGGGCAAACAGCTCGTTTTCTCACGCAGCACCTTGCGATTGGAGCAGACCCTGCCCATCCCTTGTGATGCCCTGTTCATTTCTCCCTCTTCGTATTTCTTTCACTAGCTCAGATGCTGCTTTTGCTGCCGTTTATGATGATGGTACTGCTACTGTTGCCCCATTCTCCATATCACGCCGCTCTTTCCCTCTCCTTCCTGCACACACATAAACAAAATTCCTGCTTTTCCCCCCTGGCGTTATGTACCCATATAAATAGACATATGAATGATTAATTAGACACGACGCTGATGCATGCTTTTCGGTGTTTATCCACCCCGTTCTCTTCGTCTATCGCTTTGTTGATGTTGTTGTTGTTGTTGTTGTTGTTGTTGTTGTTGTTGTTGTTGTTGTTGTTGTTGTTGTTGTTGTTGTTGTTGTTGTTGTTGTTGTTGTTGTTGTTGTTGTTGTTGTTGTTGTTG
>Ga0160420_100771_pt1 | contig 10917 bp, 14 predicted proteins | sample CelAP2metagpilot_FD_108197 | JGI IMG/M metagenome (GOLD analysis project Ga0160420, IMG submission 108197) | Phycosphere-associated microbial communities from algal ponds in Kailua-Kona, Hawaii, USA - Cellana AP2-5-5 metagenome pilot | ecosystem: Engineered > Artificial ecosystem > Aquaculture >... | reverse complement strand
GGAGGAGGAGGAGGAGGAGGAGGAGGAGGAGGAGGAGGAGGGGGCGAGATAAAGTCCCTACCACCATTGCTAGGGGATCTGCGACTCAAGGAAGGGGAGAAAATCAAGCTAAATTTTATGCATGCGATTGACAGACCTTATCGAGGAGAGGGCAGCGGCAGCGGCAGGGGGAGCACAGAGGAGAAAAAGCGGGAGCGGACGACCTCAAAGGTCGATGAACAAGGCTCGATCGTGGCCCCCTTATTGCCTCCTCCGCCGGCAGGTCCCCACATAATCGCTGTGCCTGGCTCTCCCCCGACAGACTCCAACACGGCCTCCGCTCCTACCTTTCTTGCGTCGAGGTTCGAAAAGCAACCGTCCGTCGACGAATGGAGCGATTTTGTAGGGTAGATAAGGCAGCGGAGCGTGGGTTTTCAGGGGAGGGGGGAAAGGAAAAAACAAGAAAGTAGAATAAAAATTGTAAAACAAATAAATAAATCAAGATAGAGTGATATATTGGCTGTTATGGGGTCTGGTTATGTCTTGAAAGGGGCCTTGAATGTGGTGTTGTGGCTCGATTAAAATTGATTTTTGAACCTTATGATTCTGATGGTCAAGTGACGTGCATGAGATTGCGGTCTCTATGACACCTGTGGGGATTTCATGACTGAAGATCAAGCCCAGCGAAGGAATGAATAAGTGGCTTGCAGTTGCGCCTGCTGGAGGCACTCGACGACCATAGCGACCGAAAGCAGGACCACTCTGTCCAAACCATTGCTAACTCGAACGAAAAAAGAATGCGTCCGTCCACACGTGCATTCCTTACATACCATCGTTCGTGATGTTATTTCTCATGTGCAATGTTGGCCTGTCAACATCCTTCTGTCTCTTTCCCAAATTATCTCAACCCGTCCGTGTGCGGACCACCACCAACGAATAATCCTTGTCAGGAGTTATGATTACTTCGTAGCCTTTGCTGCACAGCCGCAAAAAAGTCAGTCCGCCTCCTTCGCTCCCGCCCTCCCTCCCGCCTTCTCCCAAGGCCTGCACAACCGTCGTTGCTTGCTCACAGAGGGTTGTTATCAGAGCAGCTTTTTCCACGGTCGCAGCCTATTTTGAAGGAAAAATGGTGGATAGCACAGGAAGAATGATGGAGTGAGTAAAGAAAAATCCTTACAGACGTGACAGCAACATGGAGATAGGAAAAAGAAAAGACCAGGCACTTCTCTACCGGCGGAGCAGGCATGCAAGGTCCTCCAGTCATGATCCACCCGCCCGCAATCGACACATCGTTCTCTATCAGAGCATCAGACCAAAGAGAGAGATACAAGGATCGTGGCGATGGTGCGGTACACGTACCGGACTAAGGGTCGACCGCAAGGCCACGCCATTCTTGGTGAGGATGAGGACGTGTTGGACGTTCGGAAGGCTTTGAAGGCGTTTGAGAGTGTCTTTCACGAGAGCCGGCTCCTGGCGCATGCTGGTGCTTGTCGACGCGGTTGCAACCATGGGTTATATAATGCCTGCCTGAGTGTGCAGCGATGTGGTTGTTATGTTGGTATGCAAGAGGTGAAGGGAAGGGAGTAAAAAACATAACATCTGCCACACACCACGGACACTAAGCAGGACAGTAGGTCTTGCGAATGCAAACAACACAAAACTATATGAAGCATACATTTCTATTGTCGACACCGGCTGGCTTTGATGCGACGGCAATACAGCAGTTAAGCAACGCACCCTCAAATTTGCCGCCCTCATTGGCCTCCCCTACCCTTTCCTTCCCCCTTTATTACGAATGCAAGAGCGAAAGCAAAGCGAAAAATGAAGCAACGACAAGCTAATTGTCACAACAGACAACGATTATCTCTGATTCTTTTCGCTCATCCCTTTCTTTTTACTCTTGTTGTCCTTGAAAGCTTTCCCCTTCAGATGCAATCGTCACGCGCTCTTCTGCCCCTCGTATGTGCCCACATTCTCCCTCATATACACACATGCAGCTACTCCTTTCCACGCCGCGCACACGACACACCAGCTTTATCCCCTTCTTCTCGTATGCCAAATACGTACCCGAAATGCTATCACATAAACTTAAATTGACGAGACACGCCAGACGCACCCCTCAATGGTTCCTTTCCTTCAGCACTCAAAACATAATGCTGCTTCTTCTTACTAGTTTAGTCGTCCTTGACGTACCAGAAATATTGAGCCATGGGAATGACGCAACTTCCCTGTAGTGGATGGAAAGGTGATGAGTTGGGAGGGAGGAGAACTTGAGTGGTGCAGGTATAATCTTGCTGGGATGAGAGAAAAGAGGCAGCCGTTACACTACGTGTACACTGAATTAGCGACACGACTAATCCCACACACACCGTCTCGCTTCTATTTTACCCTTCCTTAATCCCTGCGTCCTCCTCCTTCCGTCCTTTCGTAGGCATACTTACGATCAAAAGCACGGCCAGGATAGCAACGTATTTGTTCTTGTTCTCCCCGGTCTCCTCCTTCGTCTTAAATGTCCCTTCGGCGTTCTCAAACTACGTGTGTGTAGACAGTAACGTGAGCATATAATTGATCAATCAGAGGGCGTACGAGAGAGTAGTGTACATGCAGAGGTAAACAGAAAATAAGAATACCCCTTCAATTCTTCCCTCCTCCATTCCCTCTCTCCCTCCCTCTCTCCCTCCCTCCCTCCCTCCCTCCCTACCTGCTGCCCGGTCTTCTCCACGGTGTACTCGCCATACATGCCTTGACGAACCTCTACCTCCTTACTCAGGGTAGCGCTCGTGAACGCCTGGTTGTTGAATGAGAAGGAAGGGAGGGAGGACGCATGCGAGGGGGGAGAGTAGAGGCCCGTCGAGGCAGTGAGGAGGAGGCCGAGGGATGCTGTGAGGGAGAAATGGATGGTAAAGAAAGAAAACATAAATCTGATGATGCTGTTCACATGTACCTCCATACAAGCAGGCAAGGAGGGGAAAAAGCAAACGCAAAGATCAAACAGAGAGAGACTGGCATGCCCTCTTTATCTCCCTCCCTCCTTGCTTTTCTTTCCCTTACAAACACGTCACTTACCCAAGGCATTCTGAGGCAAGGCCATTTGCATGCGGCCCTGCACGCGCTGTTGCTGCCGGGGCGTGCGCACTGTGTATGAATTGGGTGGAAGGAAATGAAAATATCAATCCTCGTAGGCTAGTGCGCGCGTGTCTTCAAACTCTTGCAGCCATTATCCCTCCGATCCGTCCCATATCTGGCCGGATTATTCATCCCCTCTCTCTCCCTGCCAGTCCACAATACCGAAGCCAGCTTCTAGAGCGCAAATGCCGACCCGCTTGGCACTCTAACCACAGCCCTCTATTGACGCCTTGCATCAAGGCATCAATCACCTCGTGCACAAGTCCTTTCTTCTTTCTTTCGCCCCTCAGAATGAGCCAACCACGTACCGAGTTGACGCGGCACAAATGCCAAGGCAGAGGAGAGGAGACCCAAGAGCAGCAAGCTCGAGAAGCAAACCTTGACCGTCATCATGTCGAGTGCTGCGTTGTGTTGTGATGGGGCGGAGACAGGAGACAATGATGCTTCATGAGTTTTTGGATCGAGGCAAGAGGAGGAAGCATTTACAACCTACGGCCGCCTGGCAAAGCCGGAAATGGAGAGCGTGAGCTAGCTATGGATGCGACTTGGTGCGCCTGTGTGTATGTGCTCGGCCCTTAGGTAACTGCGGACGTGGTTTAGGGTGTAGGGTGCCCGCCAGATATCCAAACAGCGACGAAGGCAAGCACTCGCTTCTAATTTGTGGCTTCTCCTCTGCGTCAACCCTCTCACTAGCTAGTCTGCCAATGTTAGAGACAAGCAGTCCAAAGCAAGCACGACCTTGGACATGTGTCTTTGGCGTATGTCTGCTGGCGATTTGTCCGTCCAAACCCGGCTGATCGACGGCCGATCTCTTTTCTGCCACCTTCCTCACACTCCTATCAACCCGACAACTCCGCCGCTGTACACACCATACACCACAGCAATGTGTCCCATTTTCCCTCTTGGGAGACACGATAACAGGATAATAAGAGGAAGATCACAGGCAACCAGCGAGGCCACGACGACGACGACGGCGACATGAACTGCTGGAGCTAAGAGTTTTGGGGTTGCCGTTGTTATCAGACGTTGCGTTTGCATGGCCCGCTCTTGCCGACGCCCAGACCCTGTCCACAGGAGCAGCATTGCCACTGTCTTCTTGGATTTGTGTTGATCCGGTCAATCTTTGTGTGTGGAAAGCTTGGCTGTTCTTATCGCTCCTCTCCGGTCCCAAAGAAGCACATAGGAATGACGGGAAGCAGGATGCAGTCAGCTCGCCCTCTGCCCTCCCCCCCCTTACACACCACCCAAGTCTTTAATTCCTTTTCCCCCCACTGCCCCAGCTCACAGGAATCCTCTACAAAGTGAGCCGAACCTCATACGAGCTTGTGAGAAAAAGGACAAAAAGGCGCTCAACAAAGCATTCATCAAATGCCGTCCATAACCAGCACCACCATTTCAACCAGAAATGGACCTTCCACCACTATCGACACAACTCCAGCCTCCTCCGTCTCCTTCTCGTCCTCGTCCTCCTCCTCCGTCCCTACCTCCGCCACCAACACCAGCCCAACCAAACATCCTGCTGCTGCGGGCGCCACGCCCTCGCCCTCCCCTCCCAAGAGCAAACTACCCTTCAACCCCTACCGTCACTCCCCCACTCCCTCCTCGTCCTCTATGACACCCTCCTCTTCCCCCTCAAGGCATGATCGCCAAAAGACGAAAAGTAGCCGCAGCCCCTACCGTCCACCCTCCCACCCTCCCTCCTCTTGCTCCTCTTTCCCCAACCCTTCCCCTTTTCTCCCCGTCCCCTCCCCTCCACATTATCACCAGCTCCGCGCCAAAGATGAGGAAACCGGGATTGAGGACGAGCGGGAGGGCAAGGACGACGTAGAGGAGGACCACGAGTATTTCCGGTTGGGAAAATTTGTATATTCATTTACCCTCCTTCTCTTTGGAACTCTGTCGATTTGTTTGTTGATCACGGGAGCTTTAATGTTCGGAGATTTCATAGGGAAATGCCTTATGGGAGGCGGGGCGGGTTTGGTGCTGGTGATGGCGTGTATGCTCATGTGCAGTGGGGGGGGGGAGGGTGGAATGGAGGAGGAGGAGGAGGGAGTGAGTGAGTCGACACGATTGTTGTTAGAAAAGGAAAAGTATAAGACGAGAGTGGGAGAGAGGGGGAGGGCGGGAAGGAGGGATAGAAAAAACGGAGGAGGAGGGCGAGAGAAGATGTAGTGACGGACCCCCTTTCAGAAGAAAAAGTAATAGTAGAAGAAGGAGAAGAAGAAGGAGGAGGGGGAGGAGGAAAGGAAGGGAAACATACAGTGAAAGCCAGCAAAGACAACAACATAGAGTGTGAATTGAAATGTAATCAGTAGATAATGAATAAATAATATAAAAACTGGCTTGTAAGCCCGCTTTTTTGCGGGCAATGAAATGAGTGATGTAAGATAGGTTTTGGAGTGGCAAGGTAGAGGGGAGGGCTAGAACATTCTCTAGAAGAGTTCAGCACGAGTGAAAAATGGACGAAAGACAGAAATCTTATGTTCAAGAAAGAAAGAATATTAGGTGACGACCTGTTCCATTCCATAATATGTGCTAGGTGTTCATTCTGATGCTGCTACTGCTGCTACTATTATTACTGCTGTTGATTAGCTTGCCTGCACTCCCGCGGTTCAAGGTGCGTGCCACATAGAACGGTCGGAAAATAATCTCATCGACCCTTCTCTTGGGGTAGACACACTTCCGGGTGTGTCATCTCTTCTCGCCCAGTCCTCTCTGCTTTATTCAATGCATCACTTTTTGTTTTACTCTAAATCGCTACCCTGATGCTGCTGCTGCTTGCTATTGTGACAACTGCTAAAGCACAATTGCTAGTATTACTTCAGCTGCCACACACCCGTGGCAAAAAATATGTGTCTGAAAGATTGCGTAACTTTTGCTGGGGCTTCCCCCCCCCCAAATCTTTCTCATCCACACTCGATACAATGTTCTCTTCATCGCTACACATACATAAATACTTTCTTTCCCTTTCATCTCAACCCATCCTCTTTCTCTTCCTTCCTCCCTCCCCTCCCTATCGCCTCTCGAATCTCCTCCACTTCAACGCACACATAAACAAAATGTTACATCCCGCCACAAACACTACCAACACCCACAGATTCCTCCACCGATGCCCAAACGAAAAACCTAACGCATTCTCCCTCCCTTCCTCCTCCCCAAAGAACCACTGCACCGCACCCCATCTTGTCCGTTTCTCAAACGTCCTCGTGACGGAATTAAAAACAATAATCGTCGCCTCCTCCCCCCCTCGCCCTCCACCCCCACCCCCTCCATCCTCCCACCACTGAGTCATCACTACCCCTTCAAACGCCTTGTTAAGAGGGCACAGCACCCACAAGGCTAACCACCCCCGGGGGATGTCACTCGGCATGAATGTCATGCCGCTCATGATTGAGAATATCGGGGCCAACGTATTATAAAACGTTTGAGCAGTTTGGGTGCTGGGCGTAACGGCCGCCAAGGCCTGCCCAAACGCCGTGGCGAAGAGCATGTACAGAAAAAGAAAGGCCCAGAACCACGAGACCCTCCACACGTCCCTCGAAAAGTGCGCGTAAAAATATAGTATGTTCAGGAAAAGGGAGGACTGCACGATGACGTAAGGAATCTCAACCAAGAGCCAGGATAGGGCGTAGGCACCCACGGAATAAGACCCGGCGAAGCGCTCTCGGTTGAAAGAGGGCCGTTCCTGATGGATCAGTTCCAGGACACTCGTTGAATTTACACACGCCGTGAATGTCAACATGATAAACACCAAACCCAGGTACCCTACCAAATCACTCACGTTCTCCTGCCTCTGCCTGTGATAAACGGACGCCAGTACTAGCGCCATGGCGCTGGAGCCCCCCAGTCGTGCCCACTGGTACGAGGGAAGTCTCCACGATGTCCGCCAGGCCCGTAAAGTACAGTAGTAGAGCTGGGTGCCGAAGGAGGGGGGGCGGGAGGCAGAGAAGTGGAAGAGGAGGGACGAGGGCTTGAGGGGAGCGGTGGTGGTGGTGGTGGTGGAGGAGGAGTAGGAAGAAGAGGAGGAAGGGTGGGAGAAGGAGGCTTCGAGATGTTGCACCTCGGCAAGAATGGCAGCGCACAAGGCACTTTTGGAATAGAGCTCCGCGTGATTGACCCCTCCACATGCCCTCCCTCCCTCCCACCCACCCTTTCCTCCTCCCATGGCCGCGGCCGAAATCGTTCCGGCGCCAATGCACTCCAGCATCCACGTCGCTGGATTCTCCCCTGGCCCCAATCTTGGCGAGCCCGGCAGCCCCTCAAAGTAACTCACCACCCCCTCCCGCCCTCCCTCCCCCCCTCCCTCAAGGCCGACTGGTCCACAGAACACGGTCTTGCCTCCTTGTCTCAGGAGCAGCAGAGAATCAAATAGTCCAAAACACCGTCGGGACGGCTGGTGGACAGAGCAGACGATCGTCATCCCTCCCCCCCACCCACCCTCCCTCCCTTCGCCCCTGGAAAGCCGCCGGAGCATCCTCAAGACATTGAGGGAGTGGTAGGCATCCAGGGAGGTGGTGGCCTCGTCCACGAACAGGAGGGAGGGAAGGGCGACGACTTCGGCGGCGATTGATACGCGTTTCATTTCCTAGAGTCAAGGGGGGGGGGGGAGCGGCGAGGGTAGGGGAGGACGGGAGAATATGGAATTGAGATAATGGGAGATTTGACGAAAGAATTCAGAGGGGGAGGGGGGGAACAGAGGAGAGAGGGAAGGAGGGCAGGTTGAAAGGAGGAAGGTAAGAAGAAGGACAAGAAGGAGAGAGGGAAGGGAGGCAGGGGGAAGGCAGGGAAAGGTTTGCGAGGCATACCTCGAAGGTCAGCCCCGAGCCCGGTGGCCCGACGATGCTATCTTTGACAGGCTCAAGTTCCAACAGAGACAAGACGGAGGCAACAAGGGCAGAGCGGAGGGAGGGAGGAAAGGAGGGCGAGGCGCGGGGAAGACGGAGATTTGCGGAAAAGAAGAGGATTTCTGCCGGGGTCATATAGGGGGAAAAGACATCGGAGGAGTTCTGGTCGACGTAGGCCGTGACGGAGGGACGGAGGGAGGGAGGGAGGACGAGGCCGTTGTGGAGGATGGTACCCGTGATGGTGCCATGCCCAGTTTTGCGGCCGGCCAGGACGTCGAGGAGGGTTGTTTTACCTGCCCCCGAGGCCCCCATTAATGCCATCATTTCCCCTGCCTTTACGTAGCCGGTCACGTCGGAGAGGAGGGTGGTCTGGTCGGAGTCTGCCGCTTTCGTGTCCTCCGCCCCTCCTTCTACCTTGACGTGGACCTCGCGACTATGGTGGTCGTCTTCCCTTTCCTCCTTTTCCTCCTCCTCGTCTTCCTTGGGATCCTCCTCCTTGCCTTCTTCCTCGTCCCTCGCTCTCGTTGTCTCGTGTCTTTTTGTCTCGGCCAGGTTTTTCCAGAACCACCCTGCAACCATCTTTCCCATCTTTCTCCCTCCCTTCCTCTGCTTTCGAAGGGCCTTGGGTGTGGCCACAGTGTAGGAGACGTTCCGGAACGTCAGCGTGACGGGAAGCGCGGGAGGAAGGAGGGAGAGCACAGAAACACCCCCTCCCTCCTTCCCTCCCTCCTTCCCTCCTTCCTTTTCCTCCGTAGTGCCATTCCCGCTGCTGCTGCTGCTGCCGCTGCTCTTGCTGGCAATTATTTTCTTGACGTCGCTGCTGGACTGAGGAGGAAGCGGAAGGAGAGAAAAAGGACGAGTCTTGACCGGGATGGTGTGGGCAACGTGTTCATTTGCTGTCGCAGCGGCGGCCGCCGTAGTAGTTGTCGTAGTAGTAGCTGCAGCAGAGGAAGAGGCCAATGCCAAAAGCTTGGAAGTGGGATTGCTTTTGAGGGAGAGGGAGGCGTACGAGGAGGAGGATATAGGGAGGGAGGACAAGAAGGAGGAGGAGGAGGAGGAAGAGATGGCAAGCTCAGTATTTCCTTCTTGTTTATACTGACAGAATAGATTGTTGTTGCTGCTGCCGCAATTGTTGTTGCTGTTGCTGCTGCTGCTGCTGCTGCTGCGGGACATGGTTGTTGCCGTAGTCGTCAAGCTGTGAGCACTACTCGTCCTTCTCCCAGGGATGAGAGGCGGCGGGGGCGGCGGGGGCGGCGGGAGAAGAAGGAGAGAAACGCGTTCCAGCTGACCCTCCGTCTTTCCCTCCCCCTCTATCTCCTCCTGCTCCTCCTCCTCTACCTTCTCCTCCTTTTCCTCCTTCTCTTCCATTTCCTTCTCCACGCATATGTTCACCCTCTCTGTCCATCGCACACTTGTCATGGCCCACCAGGTCAGCATTAAATAACCTGCAAACAGGACGAGGTTGAACACTCCTCCCTTCCATACCCAGGAGGTAGAGAGGAAAAGACCCCGTTGTTGTAATGAGGCCTGGCCCACAGTGACGCGTGGTGAGGAAGAGGGAAGGAAAGGCGCGTAGCGGGACCGAAAGAGGAATTCGTTCGTGGCCAGGGCTGGAGGGAGGGAGGGAGGGAGGGAGGGATGGGAGGGTAAGCGAGAGAGGAAGATGGAAGCCAGCAAGCAGGACTCCTGGTTCGGTGAATAAAAAGCGGGAGGGAGGAAAGGAAAGGAGGGAGGGAGAGAGAGAGGGAGGGAGGCAAGGCGAAAGAGACATTCACCTTGATATGCGAAGTAGATGGGATCCACCCACATGATCCAGCCGTACACGGCTGGCATGGACGGCCTAGGCAAGATGAAACCCGAAAAGAGGAGGAAAAAGAAGGTCAACACCCCCGCGGCGGCCACCGTTGTCGTTAATGTCGGGCACACGTACGTCGTGAGTCGGAAAAAGGCCATCATTGCCCACCCTATCCCCACCAGATTCGCCCAAAACACCCAAAAGTGCCCTCCCTCCCTCCCTCCCCCCCCATCATTAAACCCCATACAATAGTAAACGATGCCTCCAAATACCGTTGAGTCCACCACCACCAACGGCAAGGCCACAAGCGTGGAGGCCAGCAACGACGGCAGGCAGTTAAAGTAACCGTTTTCCCGTTGCTTGTAAAAGAGCCTCCGGGACTGAAAATACGACGGGAGGCTGGCCGCGGTTTGGAATGCCACGGTGAGGATTGTTTGGTAAAGGGCACCGAAGATGGTGGAGGGGAAGGCGGTAAGACCTATTTGGAAGTAGATGAGGCCGGTGATGAGGCCGAGGAGGAGGGATTGGAGAAAGCGGGCGAGGAGGAGGGAGGAGTCTCGGAGGGTGAGGGTGATCTCTCGGGAAAGGAGGAGGAGGAGGGAGGAGGAGAGGGGAGCGGAGGTGGTGAACGGGTGCACTTCGTGCTCGGTCCACTTGGGGGAGGCAGGGGACGTGGGAGGGGGCGAGGGAGGGAGGGAGGAGAGGAGGGCGTGTCCGTAGGAGGAGGAGAGGAAGACGGCTACGAATTCACAGGTTGTTCTTGGTGGCTGCTGTTGCTGTTGCTGGTGGTGCTGCTGGTCGTAGTTCTGCCGCCTCCTTTTCCTCCTTCCCTCCCCTCTCCCTCCCTCTACACAGGAGATCACGTAATCAGCCTCGCCAACCTCGGGTGGACATATTTGAAATTTCAAAACATCTTCGAAGTACTTTCGAATCATCCCAGGCGGCCCTTGGTAAATGAGAGCGCCTTCTCTAAGGATGAGGACGGAGGAAAAGTGAGAGAAGACTTCTGGCGCGGGCTGAAGAAGGGAGAGGACGGAGGTAGTTTGAAAACGGTGGGACCAGGCGCGGAGGATTTTAATTATGTCGAGGGTGGAGGCGGAGTCGAGGCCGTTCGAGACCTGGGGGGGGGGGGGAAGGGGGGTGGGTGTGGGGCATTTGCTTGTTTTTTGTATT
>Ga0160420_100770_pt1 | contig 10926 bp, 18 predicted proteins | sample CelAP2metagpilot_FD_108197 | JGI IMG/M metagenome (GOLD analysis project Ga0160420, IMG submission 108197) | Phycosphere-associated microbial communities from algal ponds in Kailua-Kona, Hawaii, USA - Cellana AP2-5-5 metagenome pilot | ecosystem: Engineered > Artificial ecosystem > Aquaculture >... | reverse complement strand
TCCCTCCCTGCCTAGGTCCGTCTGTACTCCTTCGACGGCGAGCCTCTTTCGTCCGTCCAAGCTCCTCCTGGACCCGACGGGTCCCCTCCCTTTGTCTACAGGGCAGGTACCCCCCTCCCCTCCTCCCCCCCTCCCTCCCTTCCCTGACAGTCTGGAGGTCCTCCTCTTGTCAATGGCCTTGTTATTTAAATTTCTCGGTAGGTACATCCCGCTCTTGCCTTTCCCACTGTCGCTGGAGAGGTCCCTCCCTCCCTCCTTCTCTCCCTCCTTTCCATCTTCTCTCCCTCCCTCCCCCCCCCCCTCCCAGGTCTCAGCGCTCTTGCTGGCCTCGCGGTCATCGTATTTACGACCCCCCTCAACGCGTACTTGCAGAAGAGGATGAAGAGCCTGCAGGCCACCATCATGCAGAGGTTAAGGCGAGGGGGTTAAAGGAGGGAGGGAAGGAGGGAGGGAAGGAGGATACATCAGGCTCTAGCTTATCCCCCCCTCCTCCCCTTCCTTCCTCCCTCCCTTCCTCCCTCTCTTCTTCCCTCTCTCCTTCCTCTCAGAAAAGACGCCCGCATGTCGCGTCTTTCCGAGGCTCTCAACGGCATCCGCATTCTCAAGCTTTGTGCCTGGGAGGACTACTTCTCCCAAAGCATCGGTATCTCCCTCCCTCTCTCCCTACCCGAATATCCTCCCTCCCTCCCTCCCTCCCTCCCTCCCTCCCTCCCTCCCTTTCTCGCTTTCCCTCCCTCGTTTCTCCTTTCCCGTTACTCTGGCACACAATCTGACCATGTGCCCCTTCCTCCCTCCCTCCCTCCCCCCCTCCTTCCCTCCATCCTCCCCCTCCTAGATGCCTTGCGAGAGCTGGAGCTCAAGGCGCTTCAAACCTACCTGACTCTGATGGCAAGCACGGCCGTCATTTTGAGAGGGTAAGGAGGGCAGGAGGGAGGGAGGGAGGGAGGGAAGGAGGGAGGGACAGTGAGTAAATATATTCCTCTTGATACCACAACATGTCCTCCTTCACCTCTCTCCCCCCCCTTCCTCCCTCACTCCCTCACTCCCTCTTCCCAGCTCCCCTACTCTGGTGGCGCTGGTGACGTTTCTCTTCGAGGCCAAGATCCTCGGCCGGACCCTCGATCCCGCCAGCGGTAAGGAGGGAGGGAGGGAGAGAGAGAGAGGGAGACAAAGCGATATATACACACGAAGTATAAAGTCATATATACACGAAGTATAAAGTCATCTCTAAATCCTCTTGCAGACTGTCATCCCGCCCACCCTCCCTCCCTCCCTCCCTCCCTCCCTCCCTCCCTCCCTCCACACTCTTCTCCTCCCTCTCCCTCTTTGCCCTCCTTCGGTTTCCTCTGGTCATGCTACCTGAATCTCTCAACCACTTCCTTCAAGCGCGCGTTTCGATGCAGAGAGTGGATCGCTTCCTGTCCCGACCAGAGGTAAAGGCAAGAGGGAGGGAGGGAGGGAGAAAGGGAGGAAGAGAGGGAGGAAAAGGCTGTGATTGTCGCTCAAGCCTTTCCTCACCCGCCTTCTCCGTCTTCTTCACTTTCTCTATTATTCTTTACATCAGGTGCCCGGACGTCGTGCCATCCCCCCCTCCTCCCCTTACTCTTTCCCTCCCTCGTCGCCTTCCGCCTCTGTTGTGGCGCGAATCGAGGGCGGGGCTTTCACGTACTCCGAGGGCCAACCACAGCAGCAGCAGCAGCAACTCAGCAGTAGCAGCAGTGGCAACCAATTTTTTGGGCTTAAGGAGATCAAGCTCCGCCCTACCACCGCCAGCAGCAGCAGCAGCAGCATGGTCACCCCCCTCGTCTCCTCCCCCCCTTCCTCCCCCTCGCCCCCCCCCCCTCCCTCCCTCTCCCTCGTCCTCCGCAACGTGTCCCTCTCCATACCCAAGGGAAAGCTTACCGTTGTCCTGGGGCCGACAGGCGGAGGGAAAACGTCGCTTCTCATGGCGTTGCTGGGAGAGATCAAGACCGTGGAAGGTACCGAGGGAGGGAGGGAGGGAAGGAGGGAGGGGAGGAGAGAAGGAGGAGGCTGTGGAGCGGAGTAGCTGACGGTTTGGTTCACACTCCTCCCCTCCCGTCCTCCTTCCATCCTTTCCTCCCAGGCAGGTGTGTCTTCGAGGAGGGTCTCTCGGTGGCCTACGTCTCCCAACGCTCCTGGATCCTCAACGCCACGCTACGGGTAACAATGAGGAAGGGAGGGAGGGAGGGAAGGAGAGGGAGAGAGAGGGAAGATGATTTAGGATAAGACTTCAAAAAAGGGAGGGAGGGAGGGAGGGAAGGAGAGGGAGAGAGAGGGAAGATGATTTAGGATAAGACTTCAAAAAAGGGAGGGAAGGAGGGAGGGAAGGAGAGGGAGAGAGAGGGAAGAAGATTTAGGATAAGACTTCAAAAAAGGGAGGGAGGGAGGGAGGGAAGGAGAGGGAGAGAGAGGGAAGATGATTCAGGATAAGACTTCAAAAAAGGGAGGGAAGGAGGGAGGGAAGGAGAGGGAGAGAGAGGGAAGAAGATTTAGGATGAGACTTCAAAATTTACTGGATTCGAATCATTCACAAATATCTTCCCTCGTCCCTTGGTCTCTCACTCTCTCCACCGCTCCCCCTTCTCCACAGGACAACATTCTCTTCGGCCTCCCATTCAACGAAGACCGTTACCGGCGAGCCGTTGAGGCGTGTGCTTTAACGGCAGATCTGGCACGCATGCCGGGAGGGGACATGACAGAGATAGGGGAGAAGGTAGTATGGGTCGTCCTTCCCTCCCTTCCTCCCTCCTTCCCTCCCTCTCTTCCTCACTTCCTCATGTGCAACACCATGCATCGTTTCTCCTTCCGCCCCGCGTTCTCTCCCTCCTTATGGGTGGGAGCCTCAGCGGCGATAGGTAGCAGCGTGTGACCCTCATCCCTCCCTCCCTCTCTCTCTCCCTCCCTCTTTTAGGGCGTCAACCTCAGCGGTGGCCAGCAGCAGCGCATTAATCTCGCTCGGGCGTTATACTCACAGGCAGACGTACTGCTTATGGACGACGTTTTGTCAGGTAGGGAGGTAGGGAGGGAGGTAGGTAGGTAGGTAGGGAGGTAGGGAGGGAGGGAGGGAAGATTCGGTAAGCATGGGCGATGCACCTGTTGCACGCGATGATCCTCTCCCGACTGACATTTTTCTTTCCTCCCTCCCTCTCGCCCTCCCTCCCTCCCTGCCTCCCTCCCTCCCTTAGCCTTGGACGCCCCTGTCGCCACCCACCTCTTCCATCAAGCCATCCTCCCCCCCTCCCTCCTTCCCTCCCGTCCCCGCTCCACCCGTGTGCTGGTGACGCATCAGGCTGCCCTGACCTTCCCCCACACAGATCACGTGATCGTGATGAACAGGGAAGGCGAAATTGTCTACGAGGGAGTCCCCGAGGGATGGAGGGAGGGAAGGAAGGAGGGAGGGCTGGGGTTGGGCGTGTCCATGTCGCCGTCGTTACCGCGCAGGCTGGCCTTGATGGATTCGGAAGGGGGGGAGGAGGAGGGAAGGAGGGAGGGAGGGAGGGAGGGAGGGAGTGTTTTGATTTCTCGAGACCTGGCGTTTGGCGGGAAAGAGGAGGCAATGGGGAAAGAGGAGGAGGCGGAGGAGGGGGAGGAAGAGGAGGAGGAGAAAGAGAAAGGAAAGAAAGCTCGCCTCATCCACAGCGAGGAAGAGGAGGAGGAAGCGGCCGAAGGAAGGAGGGGAGGAGGGAAGGAAGGAAGGAGGGAGGGAGGGAGGAAGGGGTGGGGGCTAGGGGCATATAGAGCCTACTTTGCCGCCGGTGGACGTCACATCATGCCTCTCTTGCTTCTTTTCACGCTCGCCTTTACCGTGAGTGCCCTCGAAACATGCCTCCCCTCCCTCTTTCCCTCCCTCTTTGCCTCCCTCTTTCCCTCCCTCTTCCATCCTTCCTTCCTTCTTTTCCTCCCCCTCCTCGATCGTTTTACCTTCTATCTCCTTTGTGTCCTTTGTGTGGGTGCTACCGGTCTTTACCTCCCTCCCTCCCTCCCTCCCTCTCCTCCTCCTCCCTCCTTAGACACTGAACGTCACGCAGTCTCTCATGCTCAAGGAGTGGGTGCAGGCGATGGCCGACTCGGGCGGAGCCAAGAGCACACCGAAGGTCGGGAGGGAGGGAGGGAGGGAAGGAGGGAAAGAGAGAGCGAGGGAGAGAGGGGGAGAGGGAGAGGGAGGGAGGGAGGGAGGGAGGGAGGGAGGGAGGGCGTTGAGAGAACGCGGATAAGCGGGCAGTCAGGGGTATCCCCTCCTCATTAATCTGACCCCCTCCCTCCCTCCCTTCCTCCTCCCTCCTTCCCTAGGTGGATGCGGCGATGTTTTGCTTCACATTTTCCAGCATTGGAGCTCTCTTAGCGCTGGGACTACGGGCATGGCTCGTGGAAGGTAGAGAGGGAGGGAGGGAGGGAGGGGGGGAGGGAGAGAGGGAGGGGACGGGGGAGAGAGGGTTTGGCTGCTTTGCCCAGATAAGTTAAGTAGGGAAGTGAGGAGGGCTGGAAGGAGGGAAGGGGCAAGGACTGAGTGGCGTGTGTTTTACTTAATAGCTCATTTCATGCTGTTTCTCGCTCTCTTTTCACAAACGACGATCGGTAGGAGGGGCCGTGGTAGCCTCGAGGACCCTGCACAGGTCCTTGCTGACGCGTGTTTTGCACGCGCCCATCGGTGAGGAGGAGGGAGGGAGGGAGGGAGGAAGATGGAGAGGGAGGGAGGGACAGACAGGGAAGGCACGGGAAGAAACCTCGTGTCTGAGTAATACACCCGCCTCTCCCTCCCTCCCTCCCTCCCTCCCTCCTCACTTAGCCTGGTTCGACGCTACCCCCATGGGCCGCGTGAGCAACCGCTTCTCGCACGATCTCCAGACGATCGACAAGGAGGTGATGGCGGGCGTCATTCGCTTCGGAGACATGCTCCTCGCCCTCGTGGGTGTCGTGGTCGTCACCGTCTACGCAGTGCCCCCTCTCATCGTCGCTATGGTACGTCCCTCCCTCCCTCCCTTCCGCTCCCCCTTCCTCCCTCCCTCCTTCTCTTTCTCTTGAAATCCCCTGATCACCTCCCTCCCTCCCTCCCTCCCTCCTCGCCTCCCTCCAGGCCATCGCCCTCCCCCTCTCTCTCCGCATCGCCTACGCCTTCCTTTCCCTCTCCCAGCCACTCAAACGCCACGAGGCCGCGGCCCGCTCCCCTGTCTATAGTCACTTTGCTGAGGCTGTCGCCGGCATCGTCGTCATACGCGCCTACCAGCGTGAGGTACGTCCTCCCTCTCGTCTTCTTCCCTCCCTCCTCCCCCCCCTCATTCTTGTCCGTCAAATTCCAATCACTTCCACATCCGTCCACTCACACCTCCCTCCCTCCCTCCCTCCCTCCAGCCCCTCTTCCTCGCCCGTCTCCATGCCGATCTTGACGAAGCCAATCGTGCCCACCTTTACCTCTGGCTCTCCAATTATTACATGTCTATGCGCCTACGTCTTCTCGGTACGTCCTTCCCCTCCTTCCCTCCCTTCTTCCTCCCTCCATCTGATGACCGTCACGGCCTCCACGTTCCAGCCCGCGTCCCTCCTCATTTCCTCCCTCCCTCCCTCCGTCCCTCCCTCCGTCCCTCCCTCCGTCCCTCCGTCTCTCCCTCCCTCCTCCCAGGCGCGGCTGTCGCAGGGGCCACGGCGCTCGCTGTCACGTTGCAGGCGGCACAAGGAGGTAGGGAGATGGAAAGGGAGGGAGGGAAGCCGGAAGGCGGGAGGGCACGAGGTATAGATGACAGACCCATGGCTGGAGAGTGATTGCGACAGGAAGGGAGGGAAGGGAGGAGGGAGGCAGGGCAGAAGAAAAGCTTCACTTTTCCTTCGTATGTCTGTCTACCTCTGCCCCTCGGTCCACACTCCTTCCCACGTACTGCCTCCCGCGTTCCCTCGACGTCTTGCTCCTTATGTAACTCCTAACACTCTCTCTTCATGTTCCGCTCCTGCCACAGGCATGGACGCAGCAGTGGCGGGGCTGGCCCTCACCTACGCCCTGCCTTTCTCCCAGGCCGTCGTTTTCTCCATCAGGAGCCACGCCGAGCTCGAGATGAGGTGAGAAAGGAGGGAGGAAGGGAGGGAGGGAGGGAGGAAGGGAGGAACGGAGGGAGGGAGGGAGGGAGGAAGGGTTGCAGACAGACAATTTGCAACTATGTACGATTTTATCTCATTAATATACTTCCTCCCTCCCTTCCTCCCTCCCTGCGTCCCTTCCTCGCACAGTATGAACTCCGTCACACGTGTCCTGACCTATCTTAGCCTCTCCCAAGAAGAAGCCCCCTCCCCTTCCTCCCCCCCGCCCTCCCTCCCGCCCTCCCCATGGCCGACCCAGGGCGCCATCGAAGTGCGTAATCTTTGTGTCAGATACCGTCCCGATCATCCCTGCGTCTTGAAGGGGCTTTCCTTCTCCATCCCTCCAGGTAGACCCCTCCCTCCCTCCCTTCCTCCTTCCCTCCCTTCCTTCCTCCCCTCTCGTCTTGCCCTACTTTACAGCCGTGGATTAGTTGTTCACTTGTCCTCCCCTCTACTACTCCCTTCTCCTGCGTGTCCTCCATCCGCTTCCTCCCTCCCTCCCTCCACCCCTCCCTCTCCCAGGCACCAAAGTCGGAGTGGTGGGCCGGACAGGAAGCGGGAAGAGCACCCTCCTCCTCTCCCTCTTCCGCCTGGTGGAGGCGGAGGCAGGGAGCGACATCCTCATCGATGGCGTGGCCATAAGGTCGCTGCCGCTTGCAGTGCTTAGGAGCGGTCTAGCTGTCATCCCGCAGGAGGTGGGAAGGGAAGAAGGGAAAGAGGGCGTGAAGGAGGGAAAGAAGAAAGAGAGAGAGGCAGCTCCTCGTCGTTTGTCGTGACAGCAGTCAAACTCCTGATCCCTCCCTCCCTCCCTCCCTCCAGGCCACCCTCTTCAAAGGCACAATCCGCTCTAACCTGGACCTCAAGAATGAGCACACCGACCTTTCCCTCTATCGAGCCCTCGCCGCCGTCCACCTGACGAGGGGGGAGGGCGGGAGGGAGGGAGGGACGGTGCAGTCCTTGGAGCAGAGAGTGGACGAGGGCGGTGCAAATTTCTCGGTGGGAGAGCGACAGCTGTTGTGCTTCGCCAGGGCCCTTTTGAAGGAGGCGCCGGTGGTGGTGATGGATGAAGGTAGGGGAAAGAAAAGGAGAGGGAGAAGAAGGATGGAAGGGAGGAAAAGGAGTAATTGACGTGTGAGATCCTGTAGCCCAATCACCCCGTCCTCCCTCCCTCCCTCCTTCTCTCCCTCAGCCACGGCCAGCATTGACCTTGCCACAGACGCCGCCATCCAGGCGACCATCCGAACGTGTCTACAAGGAACCACAGTCCTCTGTATCGCGCATCGGCTGCACACTGTCATGTTCTACGACCGCGTGCTGGTAAGCAAGCAAGCCTTCCTTCCCTCGCTTTCTCCCTCCTTCCCTCCATCCATTCGTCTGCCGAACACTTGGCTCCTGTATTCCCTGATGTCAATCGATAAGGCACCAATTCACGCGCCCATCCCTCCATCCCTCCCTCCTCCCCTCCCTCCCCCCCTCCCTCCCTCCTTCAGGTTCTCCACGATGGGGAGGTGGCCGAGTACGATACCCCTTCCGCGCTTCTTCGCAAGGGGGAAGATGGATTGTTCTATCGCATGTGTCAGAAAGCTGGCGATTTGGAAGGACTTAGTGCGCTGGCGAGGGAGAAGGAGGAGGGCGGATGGTAGGGAGCGAATAAGGGAGGGAGGATGGGAGGGAGGATGTCATTCTGAAGAGAAAGGGAGAAGGAGGATAAGTCTATCGTATGCATAAAATGGCGAGACATGAGTTGCCAGAATGAGAAGAGGGACGGCAATAGGTAAGGAGGGAGGAATAGCATAGAGAACCATCTTTTGTCGGTGTATGGAGGATGGTAAAGGGCCTTGAACGGCAAGAGACAGACTTGATGAGTGTATGCGAGTGATGCAAAAGACAGCGGAGGAAGGCATTTGGCGAAAGAGGCGATTGATTGACTGGGAGCAGAGACATTTTCGCGCGAAGATTTTGAATTCCCTTTCCCCCATCTCGAGGAGAACGAGCATATATGGTTAGGAGAAGACATAGCACAAAGTCGATCCTCTCTCCCGCATTTGCTCGGCGGCGGAGGAGGAAGCCGTTAAAATGATCAAATCGCCACTAATATGTATCAATCTACCGAGGAAATCAATGCACCGAGTCAACACCAAGCCCATGCTCTTCGCCCTCGGTCTGTCTATTCCAATATTGTCAATATTTTAAATTCTGTATGTGAATCGGCTTCAGCTTCAAAACGTGTTTCGCTGTTAGAGCCCCCACAGCGCCACTGGCTCGCCACTGGCTCGCGTTCTCGGTCCTCTCACGCCTTCTCTCTCCTTTTCTCCTCTCTGTATCACTGTCGAGCCTTCTCCTTGCTATTCTTTCTCAGAGAATGGGTGGATGGTTGGGAAGGACGTAGCTACAATGGGCCTTCTTTTCATTCAAACATTGAATTGAAAAGCTTCTGCCAGTGCCACCATAAGCACCACCACTTCCAAATTTTGCTATATTTTATAACTGTAGCTAATATTCTCCATCCTCTTGTTCTCTTTCATGTGGCTTGTGAGGCGTTACTCCTTCTTTTCCTTCGTCGCCCTTATTCTACTCCTCGCTCGCATTATCTGAGTCCCCGATGCTTCACGCAATCCAATATATCAACAAATCGACAATTCCCAACTATAAATTCTGTATCTAATCTTTGTGATCTTTGGGAGGTGCGCTCCACCTACTTTTTGTTCTCGTTTTCAATCTCCCTTCTATTCTATTCTCTATTTCTTGATTGAAGACTTACCTCTCAGACGATTTATTCCTTGGCCTTAACTCACATTTATCCTCCTTTTTCATCCTCCTTCTCCTCCTCCTCCTCCCTGTCCTTCTCCTCGCCCATTTCTCTTCCTCCTCATGACAATTGCTATCTTCGTTGGTACTGTTGTGCTCGTTCTACAACTCCCTTTCTCTCTCTGTCGTCGTCATTAATGCATCCTCACTGTATTCTTCTTGTGCTTCGGTCTTGTTGGTCTTTCCAATCCTGTATTACAAGCAGCGACAGTAGTTATAGCCGTAGCTAATAAATGTATAAATGTGGCAAAATTACAACTTCCCCCATTAAATCAGCCTATGTCCTCTTTGTCTGAAAAGCTATAGGCTCATGTCCCCTTTACCTGAGCAAATCATGAATTATTTCCTCTTCATTTAAAAGAGCCCCTTCTTCATTTCGTAATTTGAGAATATTTACAACCATGTCCGAGCTTCCGTGTTGAGGGGACTACTCCTTCCCTCCCGCCCTCCTTCCCTTCTTCCTACTGCTTACTCCGCCTCCACCGCCTGACAAGCCGAAAGCAGAGAGGCCATCTTGTTGCTGCCTGTCGGAGGAATGAGGAGGCAGGACGAGGGAGGGCGGGAGGGAGGGAAGGAGGAAGGGGGGGAGGATTTGTGCAGAGCGACGGTGGCGATTGCGGGGGCGATGAGGGAGGGAAGGAGGGTGGGCGATGGTGCTGCCTCAGGTACCACAGGTGCTGGGCCTGGTGCGGATGCCGTAGAAGGATAAATGACGGAAGGAGCAAGTCGCATCTTTTTGGGATGCCAACGATGGGAGGAGGTGGTGGAGGGAGGAGGGGGGGAGGATGAATACAGCCTGCCTTCCTCTCCTCCTTCCTTGTCCGCCTCTGCATCTGAATGCATCGCACAACCGGCACCGTCAGCCGTCACTCCTCCTCTTCCTCCTCCTCTTTCTCCCCCTCTTTCTCCTCCTTCTTCTTCTCTTCCTCCTCTTCCTCCTCTTCCTCTTCCTCTTCCTCTTCCTCCTCCTCCTCCTCCTCCTCCTCCTCCTCTTCCTCTTCCTTCTCCTCCAAGCGGCGGCAGAGTAGACACAAAATGCCGCTTCTTCTTCTTCTTCCTATTGCTGCTGTTGCTGCTGCTGACGCTGTCGACGCCGCTGCAATTTCTGCTGGCGGGAGAGGGGGGAGGGGAGACGGGAGGGCAGGAGGCACGGAGAGTACGTTCGAGCTCGAGGACAAGGCATTGCAAGGCAGAGGCTCGCTGTGCCCACATATCTCGCTCCTGCTGAAGCTCACCGCACTTTATACAGCCCAAGGAGGAGGGGGAGGAGGCGGAGGCGGAGACGAAGGAGGATGAGGGGTGAGGGTGAAGGGGTTCTTCCCTCTCTGCCTGCATTTCCTCTTCCTCTTCCTCTTCTTTCTCCGTTTCCCCCACCTCTTCTTCTCCCTCCTCCTCCTCCTCCTCCTCCTCCTCCTGCTCATTCTCATTCATCATTCCACTCTGCAGGAACATCTGAAACGACGACGGTGACCATCCCTCCCCTCCTCCCCCTTCCTCCCGCAGCAAGGCCGCAGCCTCCGTTCGAGTGAGGGACTTAAAACGGCCTCCTTCTCGACGCGCGGCCCGACGCTCAAGCAGGGATCGAAGGAGCGCCACGGCAGACTGGACGAGGGAGGGAGGGAAAAAGGTAGGGAGGATGAGGCCGAAGAGAAGGTAAATTAGCATACAGCCATCCCCCTCCTTCCTTCCCTTCCTCCCCTGAGCCCTCCTTCTCTCCCTCTTTCCTTACCTGCATGTTAGAGGAGACTTCACTTTCGCCACAGCCCAGGTCCATGACCAGTCGCCGCTTGTAGGCGCACCGCAGCTCGTCGCTCCAGACAGGGACGGAGGAGGAGGAGGAGGAGGAGGAGGAAGAGGGAGAGGAGGAGGTGATGGAGGACGAGGAGGGAGAAGGTTGGAGGGAGGGAGCGACGAGGGGCGGGGAGAGGGAGGAGGGGTGGGGGGAGAGGCCGAAAAAGGTGGTCACCGGCTATGGGAAGGAGGAAAGAGGGAGGGAGGGAGGGAGGGAGGAAGGGAGGGAGGGAGGGACGG
>Ga0160420_100769_pt1 | contig 10936 bp, 19 predicted proteins | sample CelAP2metagpilot_FD_108197 | JGI IMG/M metagenome (GOLD analysis project Ga0160420, IMG submission 108197) | Phycosphere-associated microbial communities from algal ponds in Kailua-Kona, Hawaii, USA - Cellana AP2-5-5 metagenome pilot | ecosystem: Engineered > Artificial ecosystem > Aquaculture >... | reverse complement strand
GGGAGGAGGGGGGGGGGGGGGGGAGGGAGGGAGGGAGGGAGGGAGGGTGAGAGTGTTTGGCCAGGTCCGTCAGAATGAAAGATGTAATTCGCTTCCTTCATGTCCCTCCCTCCCTCCCTCCCTCCCTCCCTCCCTCCCTCCCTCCCTCCCTGACCTCTTCTTCCCCTCTGTCTGGTGGTGCGCGTGCCTGAGGAGGGCGGCCATCGCGTCCGCTGCCACCGACTGAGCCTCGGCGTAGCCCTTGTCCATCTAGAGAGGAAGGGGGGGTGGGAGGGAGGGAGGGAGGGAGGATTAGGCCAAGCGGGGGAGAAGGCGAAAGGGAGGGAGGGAGGGAGGGAAGGAGGAAGGGAGGGCTTCCTCACTCGCTGGGCATAGTCATAGGCCACATGCTGCTTGCTGGTGCCCGAGACACCGTCATGGTGCTGCATGATGGCCGAGGCCTCCTCCAAGGGGAAGAGGGAGGGCGAGGAGGAGGAGGAGGAGGAGGAGGAGGAGGAGGAGGAGGAGGAGGAGATTGGAAGGAGGGCGGCGAGGGCTTGAAGCTGTCGGGCGACTTGAAGGTAGCCGCTGCGGGGGAGGGAGGGAGGGAGGGCAGGAGGGAGGGAGAAAAGGAGAGTTTGAATGCCTGAAGTACAATAAGACAGTCTTTTACCTACCTACCTCCTTCCATCCCTCCCTCCCTCCCTCCCTACCTAGCCACCCGCTCGAAGCGCTTGAGGGAAGATCGCGAAGAGAAGTATCCCGTCCAGTACTGATGCTGAGGGAGGGAAGGAAGGAGGGAGGGAGGGAGGAAGAGGAAGGTGAGCGGAGGGTGAAGAGGGGGGGGGAGGAAGGAAAGGAAGGAGGGGGAGGGAGAGGGAGGGAGGGAACGTACGGGGCCATCGGAGTAAGGGAAGAAGTCATCTTCCTTGGTGCTGAACGCCAGCTGCTCGCGGTGGCGGGCTTCAGTGTACTGCACGATGTGGATGGGAGGGAGGAAGGGAGGGATGGAGGGAGGGAGGGAGTGAGGGAGGGAGGATCAGTCACACGGTCACATGCATGATATCTTGATCGTTGCTTTCCCCCTCTTTTTCCTTCCCTCCCCCTCTTCTTCCTCCCTCCCTCCCGACCTCGATGGGGGTGGAGTAGAAGACGTTGAGGCGACCGTCTTTGTTGACGTAGTGGATGAGCTTGTCCAAATTCTTATACCACGTGTTGGCGTTCTCGAACTGGAAGTCGCTGCAGAGGGGGGGGGAGGGGGGGAGGGAGGGAAGGGATCGACAGGCGCCTGGAGAGGTCCTTGGATGCATGGGCAGTAGATGGGCAAATGTACATCCCACAAAGAGATCGGCCAGATCTTTTCCTCTCTCCCTCTCTCCCTCCCTCCCTCCCTCACCTCCCCATCTGCAGCATGATGTTCTTGCCCGGGTAAAACTTCTTCAGCTCCCTGACAGCAGCCACGAACTCCTCGACGCGTCGCTGGGGTGGGAGGGAGAAAGGGAGGGAGGGAAGGAGGGCGGTGCATGTGGATGGGATGAAGAGAGGAAGGAGAGAAGAGGGGGGCGCGAGAGGGCTTGTCAGTCACACACACACACACACCCACGCACATCCCGATCCAAAAAAAGGAAGCAAACGATCAAAGGGGGGGAGGGAGGGAGGGAGGGAGGGGCATGTACCTCGGTGTTCTCGTCCACCAAATTTACGTCGTCGTTCATGGGCTCGTCAGCGCAGAACTGGTCGAAGCAAAAGCCCCGAGGCGGCCCGTAATTGCCCGAGGGGAAAACACCGGTGAAGATGGCTGGGGAGGGAGGAAGGGAGGGAGGGAGGGAGGGAGGGAGGGAGGGATGGGGTCGTGCGTGGCGTGGCGAAACCCGGAGTGGAAGGAGCCGGACCTTCTTCGACACCCCCCCCTCCCTTCCTTCTTTCCTCCCTCCCTCCCTCCCTGCTTACCTGCATCCGAGCCCAAGGAAGGTGATGCGTCCCAGATAAACTCCAGCTGCTGCTTCCCCTTCCGCTCCTTCATGTCCTGGTAGTCAATGCGGCCGAAGTAGAGGGCCTCGAAGCCCACGCTGAGAAAGGGAGGAAAAGAAGAGAAAAGTGAGGGGCGAGGGGCGGAGGGAGAGGGAGAGAGGGAGGGAGGGAGGGAAGGAGGGAGAGATAGGTAAGGAAAGACGGACGGACCTGCCGGAGAGGAGGGAGGCCTGCGTGGAGGAGTGGCCGAAGGGGTCCACCTATGTTTGTGTGAGCGGGGGGGGTTAGTGAGTGAGTGTTTGTCGTACTGCCTTTGTGGGGGTGTTTGTGGGGGTGTTCACGCGCAGCCCACGCACGAGACTTGGCGTGAGAAGGAGACGATGACAATTATGACATTGACGAATGCAAATGCGACAATCCAATCCCCTGCGCTACATTTCCCTCCTTCCCGCCCTCCTCACCTGCCAGCCCACCCTCGGGAGGTGCTTCGCGCCAAATGTGGCGGCTAGAAAGCGGTGTCCCAGAGTCGTCTGGTCGATCATTCCCACGTAGTGCGCCGTGGCCTCATCGTGCATGCACCAGCCGCCATTCCTGAGGGAGGGAGCGAGCGAGGGGGAGAGGTACACGTGAGCAGTGAGCCATGCTCCGCTGTCAACGAGAAGATAGTCGAAAGGGGAACATACTCTCCCCTCCTCCCTCCCTCCTTCCCCCACTCCCCCCCCCCCCCCTCTATCTTACGTGAAGACAAGTCGTTCTTCCTCCACCAGACGCCGGACTTGGGCTTTCTTTTTGGGGGTCTGCTCATACCACCACCGGGAAAAGAAGGCCTGCAAGGAGAGAGGGAGGGAGGAAACGAGGGAGGGAACAACGACTAAGCATGCGGCGGACGACATGATACTACGATATACCCAGACTGAATTGCATTCCCCCTTCTCTCCCCCTTCCCCCTTCTCTCCCCCCCCTTCCCTCCCTGCGCACCTGCTCCACATAGGTGAACTTCCGGCCGGGGTCGGCGATGAGGGAGTCCGTGACCGAATCCAGGATGTATTGCACGCCGGCGTGCTGGGAGAGATTTGGCGAAGGAGGGAGGGGGGGTTGGGGGTGTGGGAAATTAAGGGTAGACATGGGGGAGTGACGCTGGTGTTTCTCAATATTGATGCTTCAGAAGCTCCATTCCGACTTCCCTCCCGCCTTTCCGCCCGCCCTCCCGCACTAACCTGGATACTGTTATTGCTCCCCAAATAGTATTGGTCGATCGTCTTGAGCCAGCCTGTGAAAGTCACGTATGTATGGCCGATGAGCAGGCGGGAGGAAAGGCAGGAATGGAGGCAAGGGAAATCATGTGCAGATCAGTAGGCAAGCGCCACGACGCCCACCAGACACCGGTAGCAGTACGGGAAGGGGGGGAAGGGATAGACAGACATACCAACGTCGTCGTGAGTGTGGCAGACCAGGTGGACGTTCAGCTTGGTGTCGTCGCTGTGTAAGAGAGGGGTAGATGGGGGGGTGAGACGGGTCAGACAATCGTGTTCTGGCGCACACGATTGAAAGGGGGGCGGGGAGGGGTGGAGACTCTCACCAGCATCTCGCGGACGTGTTGTAAATGGGAGGCCACTGCTCGTGCGCCGGACGGACGGAAGAGGTTGTGGCCATTGCGGCATTGGCGGCGGTAACGGTGGTGTGGGTGCTGGAGAGGAGGGTGCCCCCGAGCAAGCCGAGCAGGAGAGAAGTCATTCTTCTCAGAGAAACAAGGCGATGCTGGGGATGGAGGCCACGCATTGATTTCGCGTCAACAGTCCCTGCAGGGAAAGGAGGATGGATAATAAATGTGCGGTACAGCCGCTTGGGGAGGGGCATGGGAAGAACACAAGAACTTGAATTTGGTATGGCCTGTCCTGCCTCCTGCCTCCTGTCGCCGAGGTCTCGAAAAGCAATATGCATAGCAAAAGACTAAGGGCCCACATCCTTTCTCCCGTCCCGCACCATTTGTGGTCCGTGCACATCCTTTCCGTTGCTGTCAAAATTATGCCTGACCAGAATGCGGGCGTAGGGGACGTGGTTGTGGTGTCTTGTCCGGTGGGACGGTCGTCTGCTCGCTCGAATTTTGTAAGCGATATCAGCAGCACGGATCGACCACGGCTCTGTAAAGACATATATGTAGTTGTCACGCAGTCACCTAGGTGAGAAAGGCAGGCAGCATCCTCCGATCGTATACCACTCAAAAAACAAGGCAGGACTATCCACGTATTCGAGGCTCAATTTTCATTCTTTTTTCGTTGGCTTAGTCTTCTGCCTGCTTTTTCTCTACTTACAGCCCCTTTCCTTCCTTCATCCCCTCCCCTCTCTTCCTCTCTCGCCTCGCGGGCTAAAAGAACTTCTTGCTGGGGTCCACATCCGGGCGCTTGTCCTGGGCGTATTTCATGAGGCGCTTGATGGACGTGAGGTACTTCCGTTGCATCTCATTGTTCATGATGTGGGCCACCTACGACAGGGATGGGGAAGGGAGGGAGGGAGGGAAGGAGGGAAGGAAGGATCGATTCATTGAATTGGAAAAAGCTGACCATCGTCCTAGCATAGTAAAAATCCAGGTATAGCGCCCGAAAATCTGCCTCTCCCTTCCCTTCCTCCCCTCCTTCTCCCTTCCCTTCCGTCCCCTCCCTCGCTGCCTCCCTCACCTTAGAGGAGGAAATTCGCTCCCTGCCCGTGCGTTCGTGGATGCCCACCATGGTAATGCCGATGGGCCAGGGGGCGTTACCGATGGCCGTGCGCAGGTAGACCTCGTGGGCCTACCGGAGGGGGAGCAAGGGAGGGAGGAAAGAAAGGAGGGGTGAGTGGGTGTGATGTCAGGGGATGAGGCGGGAGGGGAGGTGGGAGGGAGAGTTTTTGGTACCGTACCTTGACGAACTCGCCCGCTTGACAGTGGTCTACCATCTCCAACAAGTTGCCCCGGATGCCGTCCGGTACCTGTAAAAAAGGAGGAGGAGGAGGAGGAGGAGGAGGAGGAGGAGGGGGAGGTGGTGGCGGTGATGGTAATGAGGAAATGAAAGACAAAAGGCTGCCATCCCTCCCTCCCTCCCTCTCTCCCTCCTCCTCATCCATCAATCCTCAGGAATTGCCCTGCCGTGTGTAACAGAGTGCTATCATCTTCCTCCCTCCTTCCCTCTTTCCCTCCCTCCTTCCCTTCGGTCCCTCCTTCCCTACCTCTTTGTTTTTGCAGAGTCGAAAGAGGGGGCGGATGTAGTCCTTGCACTGCTTTTGCGTCTTGGTCTCCATCTTGCCCTGGAGGGAGGGAGGGGAGGAAGGGAGGGGAGGAAGGGATGTGAGGGAGAGAAGGCACTGGCGAATTCGAGGGATCCGACAGATCCTGTAGACCTCATCCCCCCACAGACAAACAACGACAACAAAATTAAGAAAGGAAGGAAGAAATGAAGGAGGGATGGAGGGAGGGAGGGAGGAGGAACGGAGGGCCTACCTGCAGGGAGCGTTTGATTTCTTCAGTGCGTTGGTTGAGGTCTTGCTCCCAGGCCTTGAGGAGTCCGCGGAAATATTTGTACAGCCGCTTGTGCTCCGAGAGGGGCGTGGCCGGCGCTGAGGAAGGACGGAGGAAAGAGGGAGAGAGGAAGGGAGGGAGGGAGGGAAGATGAGTCGCCGATCTCTGTGAATGGTCTCCTCTTCTGGATCTTCCTTTTCTTCCTTTTCTTCCTTTTCCTCCTTTTCCTCCTCCTCCTCCCCCTCCCCCACAGGGACCCTGCAGCCCGAGCACGAACCGTTTCTCTCCTCCTCTCGTTTTCGTTGACGCCTCTCCTTCCTCTCTGCCCGCTCCTGCTGTTTCTCCTCCCCCTCCCCCTCACCCTCCCCCTCCTCCTCCTCCTCCTCCTCCTCCTCTTCCGATGAGGACGACTCCTCACCCTCCTCCCCGCCCTCCCCCACTCCTTCCAGCATCACATCCTCCCCTCCCTTATTCTTCTTCTTCTTCCGCCGCTGCTGCTCCTCCCCTCCGCCCTCCATGCCGTCCTCCCCTCCCCTCCGACCGCGCTTGGACAAGGCCGAATTCCTCTGGGGATCATTCGCGCAATTTTTGGAAGAATTGATCAAAGCAGGCAGGGAGAAAGAGGAGTGAATAAGAATGAAATGACGTCGAAAGATACCCTACACCATCTACATCGCCCTCCTCTCCTCCCTCCCTCCCTCCCTCCCTCCCTCCCTCCCTTCTCACCGTTTCGAAGCCCCCCCCAAGCCCGAACTCATCCTCCCCCTCCAGGCCCCTCTCCCTCTCCTCCTCCTCCGCCTTGGCCAGTCGGACCACGCGCTCCTCCGCAGCCTCAGCGAACAGGCTGGGGAGGGACGGAGGGAGGGAGGGAGGAGGGACGGAGGGAGGGAAGGAGGGAGGAAGGGTTGGAATGAGGGAGGGAGGGAGGGAGGGAGGGAGGGACAATCCATGGTGAAAACAATGACATTCCTGTGCTACACTCTCCCCTCCCTCTCTCCCTTCATCCCTCCCGCCCGCCCTCCCTCACTCCATCCCTCCCTCCCTCCGTCCTCCCACTCTTAACCCCCTTCCTCCCTTGAACTACGTACGTGATGGGCTGCCCGAATACCCGGAGGCGCTTCTGGACCTCGCGCAATGGCAGCTTCCTCAACTCCTCTATCCCTCCTGCGACTCCTTCCTTCCCTCCCTTCCTCCCTCCTTCCCTATCCGTCACCTTATCCCCCTTTCCACCCTCTTTTCCCCCCTCCCGTCCCTCCTTCTCTTTCTTCTGCTTCTGGAGGGCAAGCTCCGCTGTTTTTTGTGCCAAGCGACTTTGCAGAGACTCCCTTGCTTGCGCCTCTTGCTGTCAAGTAGGAGAAGAAGGGAGGGAAGGGGGAAATGGGAATGAGTGTTTGTGTGTTATTAGAAACGAGCAGAGAAAGAGCTTGGGGCTGGCAGGAGACATACACTGAATCATCCACCTTCCCTCCGTTTTTCCCTCCTTCCCCCCCTCTCCCCCTCCCTCTTGTCCCTCTCCGTTCCGCCACTCCTTCCCTCTTTTCCTTCCCCTCCCCTCTTCTCCTCCCTCTTCTCTCCTCATACCTCCATCCGGCATCGTCGTGCCTCCTCCCTCTCCCTGTCTCGCTGGGCCTGCTCGGCGGCCCGTTTCTCCGCCTCGGCTTTAATGACATCACCTTGTCGAAAATACTTGGTCCCGCCCGGCGCACTGCCCCTGCCGCCATTTGCACCTGTATATATGCATAAGTTTGTGCGAGGGAAGAAGATAGACGGGTGAAGGGCGGGGAGAGAAGGATGAAAAGGGAGGGAGCGGAGGGAGGAAGGGGGCATGGGGCGTACCCGATGCCGCGGCAGCCGCGAGTTTCTCCTGCTTTTTCCTAGCCAGCTCCGCCTTGATGGCTTCCATGATGACGCTTTTATTATTGCGTGGTAATGCGCGCGCTGTAAGTTTAGCGAGGGCGGGCGGGCGTTGGCTGTAGGCTGTGAGGGACGCGGGGCAGGGAGGGAGGAAGAAATAAGGCAACGTGGTGGAAGCAGGGCCTCTTGATTCACATGCCAAGAGGAACCCGACACAACTATTATGCGGCCCCTCCACTTAACTATGTCTGTGTTTTAGAGGCTGAATGGTTACGTCGGTGTACCGGAAAAAATGGACGCCGCCTAGGTTGAGTCGAAGTCGAGGTAATTTTGGTTATTTTGATGAGGTCGCCGAGGTATCGAAGTAGCGTATTATTTGATCAAATTCAGGTGGATGCGTGCCTGAACATGGAGCTTTTTAGTGGAGGAGACTGTGGATGGTTGGGGGGGGTGGGCCTGGCGGAGGTCCACCTCCAGACCTCCTTATTGCGTCTGGTAAGCTCTTGGAGCGACCTCCTCCCTCCGCCTCGTCGCCGCCGCATGATGGTGGTTGATCGATGATGTTCGGAGCAACAAGAAAAGATGGAAAATAAGAACACTTCACCCTTCATGACCAACGTACACTCACGGCCTTTATCATGATTACTACATCACAGACGGGACTGCGGGGTGTGTTTTCACATCTGCCGTTGGGCGCAGCCCACCTCCTTCCTCTCCGCTTGCCCTCTCCCTCCTCCCATCTTTCCTTCCGTACACACACGTGATGGACTTCCTCTCCGACGAAGCGGCGGTTGGCACAGTGGAAGCATGGATCGGGAAGCTCTTTGAGTGCAAGCCTTTGACAGAAGGAGAGGTGAAGCAGTTATGCGAGAAGGTGAGGAGGTCGCGCGTGTGGAAGGGAGGGTGAAGGGGACGGGAGGGAAGGGACGGCTGATAGGACACATGTAGGGAGCAATGGAGGGCGGACAGGCAGGACACGAGGCCAGGCCACACCCCTTCATATTCTCTTTGAAGAAAACATGCTCATGCTTCGAGGACGGGTCTACATCAGTCCTTTCCCATTCACTTTCTTCCCTCCCGTCCCACTCTACCCCCGCAGGCCAAGGAGGTCCTGACCGACGAGAGTAACGTGCAGCCGGTTCAATGCCCTGTCACCATTTGCGGGGACATCCACGGGCAGGTAAGTATGTCTAAGTGTGCCCATGGGTGTGGCTGTGGGTGTGGATGTGGGTGGGTGTTGCGAAAGGGAAGGAGGGAAGGAGGGAGGGAGGGAGAGGGCAGAACGGCGAGCGCCCCCCTCAGGTCGCACCATGGTAGTCACTCTTGCCTTCCTTCCCTTCCTTCCTCCCTCCCTTCCTCCCTTTCTTTCATTCGTCGCTGCCAGTTCCACGACCTGATGGAGCTCTTCCGCATCGGCGGCAAGGCGCCCGACACGAACTACCTTTTTATGGGCGATTACGTCGACCGAGGCTACTACTCGGTGAGGAGACACCCGCCTCTCCCTCCCTCCCTTCCTCCCTCCCTTCCTCCCTCCCTCCCTCCCTTTCCCTTATTTTCCCTTCTTCCGCTTTCCAATCGTGCCTCTACCGACCTCCTCCATTGGACGTCTCCTGAGTGTAGGGCATTTTTCGCGGGCGTGGGCGTCGGGATCCCTCCGTCCTTCTCACCCCGCCCTTCCTCCCTCCCTCCATCCTCCCTCCCTCCCTTCCACAGGTCGAGACCGTCACCCTCCTCGTGGCCCTCAAGGTCCGCTATCCCGAGAGGGTTTTCATCCTTCGCGGGAACCACGAGTCAAGACAAATCACACAGGCTTGATGCCCCCCCTCCCTCCCTCCCTCCCTCCCCTCAGGTGTACGGCTTCTATGACGAGTGCTACCGGAAGTACGGTTCGGCCAATGTCTGGAAACTTTTCACAGACCTGTTCGACTACCTTCCCGTCACTGCCCTGGTGGATGGACAGGTACTCCCTCCCTCCCTCCCTCCCTCCCTCCCTCCCTCCCTCCCTTTGTCCCTATTCAATCTGTTTATGGATGTCCCTGTGTGTCTCTGTAAGTCCGTGAGTTTCCGTGTCTTTCGTAACCTCCCGCCCTCCCTCTCTTGTGTGAAGGCATAGATAATACCCTAACCTCCTCCCCTGGCCGCCTCTCGTTCCCGCCGCGAGGTGGGAGCAACGGTCTGCCAGCCCCCCCTCTTGGACGTTGGAGGGAGGGAGGGAGGGAGGGAGGGAAGAGAGACCCCCCTCCTTCTCCTTTTCTCCACGGAGGAAAAGGATCGAGGGAGGGGGGAAGCAGGTTTTGGGGTGACTGTTCCACCTCCGATGGGCAGGCCCACCATGATCACCGGCTGACAATTCATTGATTTCGTTCGCCCACCTGTCACCGCGTTCTCCTTCGTTTGCCCACTCAGATATAACAATCGTGATGATTTACAATAATCATGATAAATGATAATAATTATAATAATGTGACAGACTTGTGGATGACATTGATACATCCATCGTCGGCTTTCTGGCCCTCTTACCTACAATATTTTCATTCTCACAATCCCTCCCTCCCCCCCTCCCTCCCTCCCTCCCTCCCTCCCTCAAGATCTTCTGCCTTCACGGCGGCCTCTCCCCCTCCATCGACTCCCTCGACAACATCCGCCAGCTCGATCGCGTCCAAGAGGTACCTCCCTCCCTCCCTCCCTCCCTCCCTAGGTGCCTCATGAAGGTCCTATGTGCGACTTGCTGTGGTCAGACCCCGACGACCGCGTTGGATGGGGCATCTCGCCACGGTACGCCCTCCCTCCCTCCCTCCCTCCCTCCCGCCCGCCCTCCCGCCCTACTGCCCTCCATAGTGGCGCCGGGTACACCTTCGGCCAGGATGTCTCGGAGCAGTACAACCACGTGAACGGCCTCTCCCTCATAGCCCGGGCCCACCAGCTCGTGATGGATGTAAGGAGGGAGGGAGGGAGGGAGGGAGGGAGGGAGTTTCCCACCAGCAGAGGAGAGGAATGCGGCTGGCTCGATGTGGTACTTGGGGGGCATTGATAAGAAAGCCGAGTCCCAGCCTTGGGCCCGCGTGATCCAACCCTCAATTAGAAATGATCTAATGCTCAATTAGGATCCCTCTCATGCTCAATTAGGTCTAATTCAGTCCTTTATTAGATTTAATCTCATCCTCAATTAGGATAAATCCAAATTTCTATTAGGATTACGGGTAGGGGGAGAGATAGGGTCGAGGGTAGGATTCCTGGTGTCAGTACACACACGAAGGAAGGAATTGCCATGGCATGGAACAGGCGTTCAATCCACCGCCTCCCTCCCTCCCTCCCTCCCTCCCTCCCTCCCTCAGGGTTACAATTGGTCCCACGACATGAACGTGGTGACGATCTTCTCCGCTCCCAACTACTGCTACCGCTGCGGCAACCAAGCGGCCATCCTGGAGGTGGACGAGAACCTGAACAAGCTCTTGTACGTACCCCGCCCCCCCTCCCCCCCCCCCCCCCCCCCCCCCCCCCTCCCCCCTTTCCCCCCCCCCCACCCCCCCCCCCCCCCCCCCCCCTCCTCCCCCTCCCCCCCCCCCCCCCCCCCCTACAGCCTCCTGGGGGTCGTTTTCACTAAGGCCCCCCCATTATGTACCTTTTTACTCCGTCCCCCTT
>Ga0160420_100768_pt1 | contig 10936 bp, 12 predicted proteins | sample CelAP2metagpilot_FD_108197 | JGI IMG/M metagenome (GOLD analysis project Ga0160420, IMG submission 108197) | Phycosphere-associated microbial communities from algal ponds in Kailua-Kona, Hawaii, USA - Cellana AP2-5-5 metagenome pilot | ecosystem: Engineered > Artificial ecosystem > Aquaculture >... | reverse complement strand
GGGGGGCGTGTGGGAGGAGGGAGTGTGGGGGAGAGGTAGACGGGCGGAGGGGGGGGGAGGCAGGAGAGTGGGCAGATGGGGGTGGTAGCGGGTGAGAGTGGGCTCACCTCGCCGTGCTTGTCCACGAAGTCAATGGCTTGAACGAGGCGAAGCGTTTCGTCAACGTCTCGGCCGATGGGAAGGTCGTTGATGGTGATCTGAGGGGAGGGAGGGAGGGAGGGAGGGAGCAAGGAGAGGTAGGAAAGAGAGGGAGGAAAAAGAGGGAGGGAAGGAGGGATGGAGGGAGGGCACCCAAATACCTGACGCAAAATGCCCTTAGGGTCGATGATAAAGAGTCCTCGAAGAGCCACGCCTTCCCTGTGAGTCAGGAGCAGAAAGAGTGAGAGGAGGAGGGAGAGGAGGAAGAGGAGGAGGAAGAGGAGGAAGAAGATAAAGACGAGGTTGCAGGGACGAAGTGGGAGGGAGGGAGGGAGGGAGGGAGAGGGAGGGGGAGGGAGGGAGGGAGGGGACGTACTCGGGAATAAGCACGCCATAGTCACAGGCGACTTCTTTGGTAATGTCCGAGATGAGGGGGAAATTTAGTCCACCGAGACCACCGGCCCTGTGACGAGGAGGGAGGGAGGGAGGGCGGGAGGGAGGGAGAGAGGAAAGGAAAGAGGGTGAGTATGTGGGGAGAAGCAGGGAGGGAGAGCATCAGGGAGGGAGGGAGGGAGGGAGGGAGGGAGGGAGGGCACCTACTTCCGGGGACTCTTGCTCCAGGCCAAATGACTGTATTTGGAATCTACGGATAGACCCACCACCTCCGCCTTGAGCTCTTGGAATTCGCTGATGCGGTCAGAGAAGGCGATCAGCTCCGAGGGACAGACTGAGAGAAGGAGGGAGGGAGGATGGGAGGGAGGGCACGGTGAATGACTATATCCGGCCGACGGCCTCCGGCCTCTGACTTCTTGAAGAGAAAGAGCTCTGAACGCATGTCTGGAAACGAATGCAGCCGACGAGGAGGTAAGTGCATCAGGTGAACGAGCAGAGACGGGAGGGGGGAAAGGAGGGAGGGAGGGAGGGAGGGACAGACGGCGCATGCACGTACCGAAGGTGAAGTCCACTGGGGCCATGGAGAAGAACAAAGGCAGCGGCAGGAGAAAGAGAGAGGTAGTACGGAGCGGAGGAGAGGGTGGCGGATATCCGGGTACGTATGTGTGTACATGTGTGTATATATGGGTGTGCACGCAAGTACGTGTATGTGTGTGTGGGTGGAGATGAGGAAATCGTTGCAATTAATTCATGATAACAAGGTATACCTTCCTTCCTCCTCCCTCCTTCCCTCCTTACGTACGTGGGTACTTCACCATGGTGAGGAACCTCCCTCCCTCCCTCCCTCCCTCACTCCCTCCCTCCCTCCCTCCCTCCTACGCACATGGGTACATCACCAGGATGAGGTATTTACCCTTGTACTGAGACAGGGTAAGCTCCTTGAAGCTGCCATCTGGCATAACGGCATCGGCTGTAAGAGGGGGATACACATAAATCGATTATAAATAAGTATATATTTATATGAATGTCTCAACCAACATATGTACACATGCACGAAAATTGAATGAAGGAATGAAACCTTCCCTTCCGGCATACTCTTTTCTGCCATTCCTCTCTCCGCCTTGAGCCATGGCCAAATTTTGCTGTGCTTTATCTTTCCTGTCTATCTCATCCACTATTTTCCTCTCTTATCGCCGCACCTTTGAAGTCAGGAGCGGGCTTGCCAATCATCGGCACGGGCTTGTTGGTCGCCATGGTGTTTTGAGCGGGGTGGTTCTGAGCGTGTGCGACAGGGGCAATTCCTACCGAAAGTAGTAGGAAGACGACGATGGCGTGAAGGACTAGAGTACACAAAGAGAAGTTGGAGAAAAAGCTTTTGCTCATGCAAAAAAGACGCAGGCTTTCTTCGTTCTGCTGTCTGGAAATAGCAGCAGCAGAAGCAGCAGTAGCGGCGGCGGGTCGGACGGTGCGGATAGAGCTGTGTTATTTTGAGTATCGGTGCGTGCGAGGGGTAGTGAGCATGTGCTACATCAGGTGGGTTGAGGAATACGACAGGAATCGAAGGCACACGACGGCGTTGAAGGATACCTTACGCAAGAGGTAGATCGGAATGGGGAGAGGAGGTTAAGGCATCGTACCAAACCGAAGAGATCGAAGAGACATGCTAGTACAACTCTAGTTGCGCGTGTGAGTGTCGTGTGTCCTTGCAAGAATTATTGGCGTTTTGGATGTGTCTTGCCAAGCCGTTGGCAAAATCGTTTTTTTTTTTCCTCACCCCTCTCTTTCCCACTCCCCTTTTCCCCCAACCGCATCCCTTTCCGTCAAGAAAAGTCCTTCTTTTCAGCCCTCAGTACATTCATGTCCCATTCCAACTACGCAGAGCAATAAACTGGCCAGAAAAGTCATCAAAATCACCTTAGAGGATAAAAGATGGGTCGCGCCCCCCCCAAAAAAAGAGCAGTCCAGATCATGAACCGAAGACATGCTTGACATCTGGTGCTTCTGATACGCTCACGGTATGACACACTAGCGGCCAGAGAATTCCTTCAAGAAGGTTGCTCAGCATAAAGTACTGCTACGAGTCCAGGACGTGGAAGAGAGGGAGAGCCCCAGGCATCACAGCGGCAGAGACATCAGTATGCTCCGGCATTCAGCGTTAGCGATCCACTCGTCCCTCTGAGTTATCTTTTATATCTCCTTTCGCAGGGCCTCTATGATATAAGCTCGGCGCATCCAGACACGGACTCGACTCTTTCTCCGCCTACTCGCCTCGGGCACCGGGGGTTTGGTTGATGTACCGGAAGAGTATGGGTAGCACTCAAATCATAATCCGAGGTATCTTCCCCTTTCTATCTCATTTGCTTCTATACCTATTCCATTTCAACTCGCGGGTGAATGGGATAGTTGTACTGTCACTGCACCCATTCCAATCATGCTGGTTCCTGCGAGAACTGTTTGTACTATAATGTCGTAGTCATACTCTACGGAACCAGATCGTTCCCATATCATCTTCAAAAAAATCCGTCCCCTCATCCCTCACTCCTCTCTCCCCTGCTTATCCCCTCCATTTCCTCCTTTCCTCTCTCCTATCGATTTCCATTTCAGCCTTCCTTACATCTCTCCCTCCACTCCGCTTCCCCTATTCAACCCCTGTCAAGGCGGGCCGGTCTTCACACTATTCTCATAAACTTGTAAAATTTAGCCCCAAAAAACAACGGTTGAGTGCTTGGCGTGACAGCTATGACAATTACACCTTCTATTCCTACTTGTCTTCCTGACATCTTGAGGAGCTACTATAAATATAAGTAGTGTAAATAGTATACCCCCCTGTACCTACCCGTGCCTTCTAGGGTAGAGGGACTCTACCTTTTTGACACAGAGAAAGTCAGTCCTCTTTCCTCACAACTCCCTTCGAATATGAGGGCGCATACGTCGGACGAGTTTTGGACAAAGAAGTCCCCGGACATGAATTCATTCATTATTTGTATTAATTCTGTTGTTGTAGCTCCCTTCGTAATAAATCGAAAGCCAAGCTCTAGAGTCCCTGAAAAAGTTATAAATGCCTTTTGATTACGAATTTTACGATCTGACTAAGTTTCGTCTGCAGCGTTAGTGCTTGATCACAGGACAGGACGAATGACGAATGAAGTGCTTGAAGTGTTCATTCAAGTGAACGACGTGCTTCCCGTCCGACGTGAACGGGTGCAACATTTTTGAAAAGTTGGTAATGTCCCATTAGTTCACACCCCTTTCGTGTGGCATGCTCCTTCCCACTAGACAACGAGATGGGATATGACTCTCGGCCTTACCTTTGGCAAGATACAGCTGCTGCTGTTGGCTAGCCACGTTGAGATAGTTCTAGAGAGATGTAGGAACTCAAAAGAACTAGCCTCTCGCCGCACACGCCGTGCCACCGAGTCAACGACACACATAAAGAAACATGGATGCCAGTCGTGTCATATCGGAATGTCGACATCTATTTTCTCATCTCAGGCTACCCATCCCTGACTGCCATGCTGCCTACCCTCAATCCCCTCGCGATCTTCCACCACTCACACGGCCCCCTTCTCCCCCCTTCCTCCTCACTCCCTACAACCGGACAGCAGCACCATGCGTGCCGCCCTCCATCTCCTCTTTCCGCTCTTCCTCCTTCTTGTCTCCCCAACCACCAACCTGGCTGCTGAACGGGATCTCTTTACCAGCGACAAAGACAGGAAGGCAAATGACTCCGCCCTCCCATCCAAGGCTCAAATCAGGGCATCCAAGAGAGGCTGCGTTCTCAAGTTCTACCCTCTGAAGCCCAAGACGCCCTGGCCTACCACGGCCAGCCCTGATCAAACGTACCGTTTGGCCTTCAAATTGATCAATCGCAGCAAGAAAGCGGGGTCGAATTTTAAGAGTGTTTGGCTAGGCATTCAAAAGCCTCCCGGCGCAAACTTTACAGGAAGCTTCCGTGCCAGGCCTGCCCTACCCGATGCGACCTTCTTCCCCAATTTTCCCAATCAATTCGTCCCTCTCTTCCTCTGGGGACCTTTCGACGTGCCTCCCCGGAGGAAGCAATACATCGATTTTGAGTATACCCTCCCGGTGTGCTCGCCGGGGATAGCCTGGAATATTACGGTGAATCTCTCTCCGACCATTAATACGGGCTTTCAACGCGTCCCTCCCTTCACAGGGGCGTGTGGCACGGGCTACAGTTATCGGGTACGTTCGAGGAAAAGAATGGGAGGGTGGTAAGGAAAGAGGTAGGATGCGTGGGAGGGAGGAGGGAGGGAGGGAGAGGGGGATGGAGAGGGGGATGGAGAGGGGGATGGAGGGAGAGAGGGAGAGAGGCACGGATGAGTGTCATTTCCGTGGTCTCTTTTGATGTTTCTCTATTGTCTATCTGTGTGTGTGGTATGGGCTATAGATCGAGCAGACCTCATAAGTTTCAGGTCCTGCATCCCCGCCCTGCCCTTCCTCCCTCCCTCCCTCCCTCCCTCCCTCCTTCCCTCCTTTCACCACCTGCACTTTTTCCCTGTTTTTCTCTGCCCCGGACTTGGACTTTTTTTTCCTATCTGTTGGTAGGGCATGCATTCCGATCAAAAGCCTTACATCATGATATAGCTCATCTGCCCTTCCCTCCCTCCTTCCCTTCCTTCCTTCCTTTCCTCTCTTACCTTTCCTCTCTTTCCTTTCCTTTCTCTCTCCCCACGTTTCCACTTATGACTCACCCTCCCCTCCCTTCCTCCCTTCCTCCTTCCCTCTTTCCCTCCTTTCATTAACAGCGCCAGTACTACAGCAAAAGAAACATCCCATGCACCTAAAGCGGATGCTAGGAGGGTAAGAGGGAGGGAAGAGGAAGCAGCAGCAGAGTTAAGGGCTCGTTTTTCAAGGGGGAAGGTAGGCGGCCCTCAGGAGGGGCGTTTGTATAAGCGGGAGACTGCTTATCGTACTCATGCATCGATGTGGTTGTGTAAACGTATGGGTGCACGAGAGGGAGAGAGGAGTATTCTGAAGTGGCGCAAGTGCGCGTGCTTGCATGAAAGAGGAGGATCATGGGGAAAAGGCAGTGACTGGGTTGAGGGCGTTGTTTATATATCTAGTGAGATTGAAACTGTGTTTTAAAAGTACCCTTTTTCGTAGTTCCCCATGTCAGCTTTCAGCCGCCAGTAATAGACTGTAGAAGTATTGAAAAATCACCCACCGACTGCCTATCTAAAAGATAAAGAGAAGAGTGTAAAGAAAAAGATGAGGAGCTGAGGGAGGGAAGGAAGGGAATGCGGGACCATGGAAAGCTTCATGCGAAATCTGACTGTGGTACTTCCTGTCCTATCACTCCTGCCCTTCTTTCGACAAACACAATTTATGCCCTACCGATCCTCCTACTCTCCTTTTTTCTCTCCCCATATTCCCTTTCCCCGCTCGCTCTCAAATATGCTATTCCTTCATCTTATGATGCTTATCGCTAGCTTTCCCCCACCCCCCATCCCCCGTTTCTCCTCTTCACGCACCTCCTCCAAGTGCATCTCTCCATTTCGGGTGACTTCCGTGAGGTAAGCAGTTCATTTACTTCTTAATGTGTAAGGGAGGAAGAGGTTGTTTTCGTGGTGCAGTGCGCCGTTGGAGGTATGAGGAGGTTATTATTGAGGAGGCCGCTGACCGCTCTTTATTTTCTGGCGACAGCGCCCGTTAGAACGTGCCTCCACTTGATATGGTTTATTATGTGCCAACCATTCACCTACCTCCTGAAGACAGACGGCAAATATAGGGGGCTTGTGGTCAGACACACACACACACCACCACAACCATGCCTCCGCCTGAAGCGGGCTACCCGGCATGGCAGTCGGCCCGTCTCCGCAGCATCAGCAGCATCCGTGATGATGAACAAAACAAGGCACGCGACGATCCGCCGTGTGAGATTCTGGATGTACAACCAGCACCAGCGCCATCAAAACCATCACCGCCACCATTGACGCTATCAAGTAGCACCAGCTGGTCGTGGCAGAAAAAGCTAGCATTTGCGACACTAGTCTTGGTATGTGTCGGGCTGGTCGCTGCCTTCGTTCCGGTAAGTGTCTGTGCACCATCATGCTCACTAATTCTATCAAAATCAAAATCCAGAACACTGCGCGCTAGACCCCAAGCTCACATCCCCCTCTGTCACGATGCACGCGCACGCAGAGATCAAATCAAAGCGCTTCCTCTCCGCCACTAAAACAACCACACGCGGTCCTAGACTACTACGATGGCCGGATCCCTGCTTTAACGGCCACGAGTCCACCGACTTCGGAAGCGCCAGCAATCGCAAGTGTCCCAATCGCGCTAAAAGCTTCGGTGACTACCACTTCGGGCTCGTCGACTCCTGCAACCAAGGCTAAAGATCTCATCACCTCTGCGCTTTTGACCGGGGGCCTCCAACAGCAACAGCAGGCAGGAGCTTTATCGCCGCCTGGGGGCGTATGCTTTGCAAGCGACATGCCCGAGTTATTGAAAGCCCTGGAAAGTGATTCGGGCTGCACCATCATCAATCTGATAATATTTGCGGACGACAGCAACGAAGAGAACGATAATGACACGGCTTTTGTTTTTAAGAATGAAGTATTGGTTTCCAGGCGAGTAATAATTCAAGGCAACAGTGTGATGCTCCCGCTCTTGGATTGCAGCTCATCGAATCGGTGCTTCCGAGTCCTGGCTGGTGGATATCTAGAGCTGCGATACTTGCGCATCAATCAATCAAGATTGGGAGAGTTGCGCCCTGCGAATCCTCTTTATGAAGGAATAACGCCCACGGGGATGGTAAGAGAATACCGGGGGAGCAGTGCCTATTTTGAACCCGGGGCAGCAGGCGGTCGATTCTTGGGCGTTTATTTCGATGATGATCAGAGCGACGAGTTTGAGTGGATGCTGGAGGGGAACTTGGTGATGACGAGTTTTCGCATATACGGCGGCTACATTTTTATGGCTGGTGGACGGTTGGAATTCGACTTATGCTTTTTTTGGGATTTTGAGTTCATAACACCCTTGGATAGGATCTACGTGGGCGGGGATGTTTTGGTCTTGGCGGGCGAAGTGAGCTTCACGGGCTGTGTCTGGGTTTATACGACCTTTTTTGGTGTTGAGAATGGCGCGGGGTTCAACATCGCCCTTTTAGGCGGCGTAGCCACATACACGCTTTGTGAGGTACGTTTTACGTTGTTCGTTATCAGATTTTGGGCGTAATTATTTACCCTCCGTCCATTCTAGCCCCTCACTTGCACCTCCTTCTCTCCCATTTTCCCTCCCTTTCTTTCCCTCTTGCAGTTTGCGGAAGTCAATGGATTCCTAACCATGAACGGCGTCGGACAGGCCTTTCTTGTTGCTGGAGGGGTTCAAGTTCTCACGGGCTGCTCTTTTACTTACTTCACCGTCTCTGCTTTCTTTTCCGGGACCGGGGAAACGACTGTGTTGGGGGGTGCTCAGATCGCAGTGGGAGTGAGTTTATTTGATACCTATACCATGCTTGCATCGTTCGGCGCGGGTTTAGATTACTGTGTCTGTGCAGGATTAATGGTTCATATTGGCGCGGCGATCAACGAGTACTCGGGGCCTATTGCGGCGAGTATGATGGGGGGCTATACCTACCTGGGAACAGGGACCTATGTGGGGATTGGCTCACCCGCTATAAGCACCGTGACGACGATTCAGGAGGCAGGCGTTGTGAGTACTGGATGGGAGAAAATGAGTAAGGGGGTTATGTCAATGCTTACTTCTGGGTGCTCTTACTGTGCAGGCAATTTCATTCTTCTGCCCTTACTCGTTATTTTTATTCCCTCTTTGTTTCCCTCCCTCCCCTCGCCCTCTTTCTTCTAGGGCGGCACCTATTGCAATGTTGCGGGAATCAGCACTTTTATTGGATGTACCATCATGGAATTTACCGGCATCGCGGCTGGAAATGTCCTCGGAGAATTTGTGGCCGTTGGAAGTAAGTTAATGGAGAGGAATGAAGAGAGGGGGAGAGGGAGGGAGGGAATAAACAACAATCAAAAACAGGTCAGTCTGTCTTGTGCTGAGCAATCAAAGGTGCACGTCCGACTTAGGCTGGAGCTTCAAGCAAAATTTTTACGTTACACTCTCTCCGTCCTTCCCTTATACCCTGTCTCCCTCTCTCTTTTCTTCTAGCTGGTCTGCTCATCTGGATCGGAAGTCCCTTCATCGAGTACAGCGGGATAGAGTTTTTCAAAGGCCTGGGAGGAACCATTTTCGTCGGCGCTGGCGCCGCTGTCCTAGGTTATTCTCCTCTAGTGGAGGCCCTAGGCTTACAGAACCACCACAAAGACTTTTGGATTCAAGGGAGTTGCGAAGAATATGAGGGGGCATGGGCACCGGGGCCGGTGTTTTTCGTGACGGGCGGTGAGGGAAGATGCCAAGATTTCGAGACGACCCCTCCGCCGCGAAGGAGGAAAGAAAGGGAGGAGGAGGAGGAGGAAAGAGCGAGGAAAGATGGAGTGGATGCGCTGGGGTTGGGGATTTTGGGGGAGGAGAACAGACAATTTTTTAATTCCTTGTTTCGAAACAGTGTGGAAAATGAGGTGAAGGGTGGAAGGAGGAAGAGACATCTTTCTTCATCTTTCCTCGACCATCAGTCCTCGTACCCTCAGTCAAAAGGAGGAGTAAAGGCAGAGGAAGAGAAGGGCATGAGTATCTGGATCCACCACTCGGAAACGCGGCAGATGAACTTTACCGACCCCAAGATGAGACAGCTTATGGTAGAGGAATATAGCGTCCCTCCTTTCATCCTCCTTGCCGCCGAGGCAATGCAGCTGGCAGTGCAGCGAGGCATCGAGGGGGAAGAAAAAGGGAAGGAGGGAAGGAGGGAGGGGGGGATGTATCTAGTGAGTCCGCCGAGTGGAAGTTGTCGAGTGTGTGGGATCGAAAATGTGGAGGGGCCCGGTGCCAAGGCCTGTGTGGTGGATGAGGAATGCAAGGAGGAGGGATGGGGAGGGAGGATTTTAGGGCAGGAGAAGGAGGAGGAGGGAGAGAAGGAGGAGGAGGAGGAGGAGAGTGAGTGGTTTTCGAACACATTTCCCTCATTTTCGTCCTCGTCCTCGTCTTCGTCCTCGTCGTTTGTGGAGTACAAGGAGCAGTTTATCATACTTGGAGACGTGCACACAACGAGTAGCAGCAGCAGCGACCCTCCCTCTCCCCCTCCCTCCTTTAACACCTCTGCCTCAGTCGAAGCCGCATTCCGTCAGGCCCTTCTCTCAATCCTTTCCTCCCTCGATTCCCGCCCGCAGTCTCTTCAGCTCAGCGTTTGGTCTGCCGAGCCCGATGCTTTCTTCGCTCCATCCCCCCCTCCCTCTCCCCTCTCCTCGTCCATGTACAAATTTATCGTCATTGCCACCGACAGAGACAATGCCACAGCCATCGTAGAAGCCCTCTCCTTCTCCTCGTCTTCCTTCTCCTCGCCCTCTCTCCCTTCTTCTTTCTCCTCCCTTCCCTCCTTCCCCGAGGCCGTACTCGCTTTTATACAGGAGAAAGAGAGGGAGGAAGGGGTGGAAGGAGGGGTAGGACAGGTGGAGTTGGCAGTAGAAAAGACGATGCACATCCCAGCCTATAATTCAAAAGGGTTTCTGCAGCAGCAGCAGACATGGAAAGAGGAATGGAGGGAGGGAGGGAAGGGAGGTGGTCGTAGAACCACTGCGTGGGCTGAGGGCGGGGGGGAGGGAGGGAGGGAGGACGAGTTTTTTTTTCCCGTGTCTCTGAGAGATCCTTCCCTCCCTGCTTTGCCTGTGACGCACCTCACCTATGACCACCCTTATTCCCTGTGTTTGCGTGGATTTTCTCAATCAGAGTCAGTCAAATTGCAGTTGCTGTTGAGTAGTGGCGGGAGGGAGGAGGGGAAGGAGGGGGAGGTGCGAGTGTTGGGTGAGGTTCTGATGGATGCTGGGGGCCACTGCGGGGAGAAAAGGCAGACCGTGATCTTTGTTGAGGACAAGGAGGAGGAAGGGAGGAAGGAAGGAGGGAAGGGCGTGATTGTTGTGCAGGTGCCTGCAGGGGAAGTTTCTTTCGCGTTGCAGGCTATGGATGCTTCGACGGGATGGATGGGTTTCTCGCCTTTGATGGTGGTTTCGAAGGAGGGGAGGAAGAGGCGGTTGTATGGGCCGTTGGTGGAGTTTTAGAGAGGGAATAATATCTGCTTATAGTTGCGGGGCACCGATGGACGTGATGTGAACAGCTTATTATCAAACAGCATGGCATGTAATCGTAATTTATGTCCACTTAGATAGTGGTAGGAGGGGGGGAAGTGAGAGAAAAAGAGAGTAAATGAATAGCTGCTTTAAGTTGGGGGCCACCGATGGACGCGATGTGAACAGCTTATTATCAAACAGCATGGCATGTAATCGTAATTTATGTCCACTTAGATAGTGGTAGGAGGGGGGAAAGT
>Ga0160420_100767_pt1 | contig 10949 bp, 13 predicted proteins | sample CelAP2metagpilot_FD_108197 | JGI IMG/M metagenome (GOLD analysis project Ga0160420, IMG submission 108197) | Phycosphere-associated microbial communities from algal ponds in Kailua-Kona, Hawaii, USA - Cellana AP2-5-5 metagenome pilot | ecosystem: Engineered > Artificial ecosystem > Aquaculture >... | reverse complement strand
GGGAGGGAGGGAGGGAAGGAGGGAGGGAAGGAGGGAAGGAGGGAGGGAGGGAGGGAGGGAGGGAGGGAGGGCAAGGGCGGACGTACCACGAGGTTGAAGACGTTGCGGTAGCAGTACCAGAAGCCGTGCACGCCCGCCTCGATGCTCTTCCCGCCTGCTCGGAGAAGAGAAGAGATATGTGGAAGGAATAGATCATGTTTTAACGTATAGTTACGAATATATGTGTAAGCAGCGAATACGCATGCACACGAATACAGTGAGAAGGGAAGAAGAGAAGTTTGAATCTCGAGCGCCGATGGCTTCGACACCAACCATCAATTCCGGTGATCCTCCTTCCCACAAACGCGATTTATCCGTCCGTCCTTTGGATGGAAGAGAGTAATCGATCTTTCATCCTGTCCATCATCATGCCCGCTTCTACTCATCGCGCCGTCCCCTCCTTCTGCTGCTGCTTCTTCCCCCTGCCTCCCCTCACCTTGAGTCTTCCACCCCGCAACCAGTCCACCCACAGAGGGCCCGGCCTCCAAAAGCGTCACGTCGTATTCTTCCGACCTTAGTTGTGTCAGGAAAAACAACAGGGGTGAGTTGTGAGTGATATTCATGCCCTTCCCAAAGATTTATAACGCACCGCTTCGCCAGCTCGTACGCCGCACTAAGACCGCCCCAGCCCGCCCCGATCACCACCACTTTCTTCTTCTCCTTGCCTCCTTCCACAGCCACAGGACTGGCAGTACTGCTGCTGCCAGTGATGGTGGTGTTAGTGACCTCTTGTAGGCTTGTCAAATACGAGTCCTGCATGCGCAGCCGCTGCCGGGGGGTGGCACGTGCGAGGGAGGAGGTGGGGGTCATGACGAGGAAAGCATCGCTTGTCGTTGTGAAGGTAGTCAAAACGACAAGGAGGAATACAGAGACCAGCCGAAAGCGCTGACTTGCTTGTCCATGCCGTCGTCTTGACATGGTTGATCTATAGAGGGGGGGGGGAAGAAGTGAGGTCAGTGGTGTGGTGTATTGCATTCATTTTATGCTGTCTGCGTCACCGTGCTCCCTTCGCGGAATCTCTAAAAAAACGCCGGGCTTGGACTTGGAAACCTGCACATCAACAATCCATGCCACTCAACCACCATAACGCCCACTAACTGCAGTGGAGATACTATATGTGCATGCGTGTATGTGTGTGTGTGTGTGGCATAACCTCGTTCAATTTTCGTCAATAATCGTTCGGATGGCGACCCTAACCTTGGACCTGGTCTCGTTGAACCCAATATGCCCACTCTCTCACTCACACTTCCCGGATAACTCACATAGCGCACAGGTTTCGTCGTTCTCTTACTCTGCCGCAAGATACCGCAGGAATGAGTGAGGCTCACCACAAAGATATGTGCAGTGATGACAATTTGCACCTTATCTCCTCCTTGGCTTCGGCCTCGCCACCCCTCCCTCCGTCGCCTCCCCCCGTACTCTATTGCGTGTGTCGACGTCCCGACGATGGGTCTCTAATGATTGAGTGTGCGACTTGTGAGAACTGGTTTCACTTGCACTGCTTTCCTCCTTCAGCTTTTGCACCCTCCAAAAAGGACGTGGTGGAAGTGGAGGAAGGAGAAAAAGAGGAGGAAGGTAATAGCGTCGCTGCTGCAACTGAGCCTGCTGTTGGTGACGCGATGCAGTCAGGTGGAGATAGGAAAGAGACAGGGCAAGAAATAGAGAGGAAGGAGCAGGATGCACAACAGAACCTTGGTCACGAGGATTCGCAGGCAGATCGGCGACTAGAAAGCTCAACAGGGGTGTTTGAGAAGCCGGACAAAGAGGAGGAGGAGGACGAGGACGAGGAGTGGACGTGCCCCGGGTGTGTCCGTCGGGAAAGGATTCGACAACGACGTGCATTTCGGAAGCGCCAGCGGGAAGAACAGGAAGAGGAGGAGGAGGACGACGAGGGAGTAGAAGAGGGCCAGGAGGGGGGGGAGGATTGGAGGGGGGTCGGTGGGGAAGGGCCGGTGGAGAGGGGGGCGCGACGACGGGAGGCATGGCGACGACGCAAACTAGGTAGGAGCAGGTCATGGTTTCGCGCTTTCCCTCCTTTCGTACTCCCCCTCCATCATTTTGAAGGCTTTGGAAGGAAGAGAACCTTGTGGTGTTTATCTAACCTCCCTCCTTCCCTCCCTCCCTCCCTCCCTCCCTCCCTCCCTCCCTTCTCCCCTCTAGCCCGCTATCTTTCCTTTCTCGAAGGCTTGCCTGACCCCTTGCTGCTGCATATCTGCCTTCTGCTGGACACTATGACAGAGACGATCGCCCTGGTCCGGGCTGCACCAGGGGTTGCTTTAGGTGAGGAGGGGAGAGGGGAGGGCGGAAAGGAGGGAGGGGAGGAGGAAGGGAGGGAGGGGAAAGGAGGAGGACTGACGCTCGCCTTCTCCTTTCCCATATTCCCTTCACAGGGCGACCCGCGATGTGGCGGGCGTTGAGCAAGGCCTTTCGTTTGCTGGAGGAGGGAGAGGAGGAGGAGGAGGAGGGGGGGGCGGAAGAGGAGGAGGAGAAGGGGGAGGAGGGGGAGAAGAAGGAAAACGACGGGAGAAGTAGGGCGAAATGCATGCAGACGACAAGTGCGACGACGATAATGAGCAGGAAAAGGAGGAGGAGGAGCAAACGACAGCTAATGCGGGAGGGACGGCTTGGGAGAGGAGGAGGGGGGGGAGGAGGACATGAAGTAGGAGGTGGGCAGTGGCTGGACTGTCCTCGACACGCCTTCTTCCGCATGTAAGTCTTATTAAGTCTTTCTCGAAATCCATCTGGTCTAGTTTAACCTAGTCTAATCTCTAATCTATCTAGTCTAATCTCACGTCTAATCTTCTAAGCTAATCTAATCTCTGATCTAATCTCTAATCTAATCTCTAATCTATAAATCTAACCCAGTCTAATTCAGCCTAATTTTGCGGCGCCCTCAACACGCTCTCTTCTCCTTCGGTCCTCCCTCCCTCCCTCCCTCCCTCCCTAGCTACACTGCCAGGGCCTCCAAGGAACGCTCGATGTGCGACGAAGCCCTTTTCAAGCTCTACGGCCTCTTCCAGAGACAGCGGGGCCGTGACTCCGTGGGACAGGTCAAGCGTGTGCTGGCTGGACTCAAGGTGGGTAGGTTGGAGGAGCCCTCCCTCCCTCTCTATCTCCCTCTCTCCCTCCCCCTGCTCCCCTCTCTCCCATTTTCCCCTCTGCCCTCCTCAGACTCCCCAATTGACCTCTTCCCTCGGGACCTTCCCTCGGGACCCTCCCTCCTTCCCTCCCTCCCTCCCTCGCTCCCTCGCTCTCTCGCTCTCTTCCTCCCCCTTTGCCCGCTCTCTGATTCTCCTAGGCCAGCATCCGTCTCCGTCCCCTTCCCTGCGGTATCGTGGAGCACCAGCACACGCTCCTGGAAGGAAACACCCTACTTAATTTTGCTGCCCGCTGTGGCTGCATCAAAGTACGCTCCCTCCCTTTCTCCCTCCCTCCCTTGATCTTTCCCTCAATCCCTTCCTCCGGGTATACGGTTTTACCCATGCCGAAGATTTCTCCTTTTCTATCGTCACCTCATCCCTCCACCCCTCCCTCTTTCCCTCCCACAGGTCAGCAAGTACCTGATCCTCTCTCTCCAGGCCTCCCTCCTCACCCAGGACGTGGGCGGTTTCACTCCCTTGCTCAACGCCGTCTGGCGGAACGACCGGCCCATGGTCTCCTTCCTCCTTTCCCTGCCGGCCTGCGACTTGTCCTACCTGCACGTATGTTTTTGTTTTTGTTTTGTTTTTTCTGCTCCCTCTTACTCGCTGTATTCCCTCTTGCTTCTGCCCTCTCCCGCTTCCGCCCCTCTCTCCCTCCCTCCCTCCCTTCTCTTGTGTCCGTGCTGTTCTCCAGCCGAGTGCACCCTCATCCTCCCCCCCTCCTCTCCTCCTCCCCTCCCACCCTCCCTCGTCCAGCACAAAGGCATGTCACGTGCCGAGGGCCCCTTCGACGCCTTAGAGTGGGCACAGAATCGGAACCATCCCCAGGTGGAAGAGCTCTTGCAACAGAAGAAGAGGAGGCTGGAGGGAGGGAGGGAGGGAGGGAGGGGTGGAGGAAGGGGGGGGAGGGGAGGGGTGTGGGGACCTCTTCCTTGTGGTGGGGCTGCGGGGGAGCAGCAGCGAAAGGAGTGGGATGGAAAGGGGGCAGTGGAGAAGGTGGAGAAGGATGGAGAGGGAGAGAACAAAGAGAAGGAGGGAGGACGGGGAGGACGGGAAGAGGGAGGGCAGGCCACGCCCCGCACGCCTCAGAAGATGACGGGAGGGAGGGAGGGAGGGAAGAAGGGAGGGAGGGAGGGAGGGAGGGAAGGAATGAGGGGGGGCGATCGTCTTGCAGCACACCTTCTTCCGTCAAGCACGCATCTTCTGTCGTTTTTCTCCGATGTCAGTGGGAGGGGTAGGGGGTAGGAAGGCGGGACAGCAGGGACGAAAGGCGACGATGTGAGTCTAGGAGGAGTGAGAGGAAATGGAGGGGGGAGGAGGAAGTAGAGAAAGGTGAACATGAAGAAGGTAGGGAAAGGAGAAAGAATAAGGGGGATGAATGAGGATTATGGTAATTATTAAGAAGGAGGGGGAAAGAGAGAGAAAGAGTAAGAGGGTGACGATGCATATGTAGGATAGAATGTTGAGGGAGAGAGAGAGGAGGGAGACGGAAGGACATGCATATAATAAACGATCAGCGAGCGAGAAACAGCATCTTACAGTAAGAAAAGAGCGACGTTAAAGAGCAAACTAAAGGAGTCTGAAGTCTTTATGCTTCCTTGCTGCTCACTGGCTTGCTTTACGGTACTCCCTTGTCCGTCGCCAGCTCTCCAATGAGGAAGAGAGGGGAGGGCTCACTCACTCATTGTAGACGACACCGGCCAGGCACTCCCGGAGCTCTTGGACGCCCTCGCCCGTCTTGCTGCTGGTGGTGTATACCACAGGCCAGCAAGCGGTGTGTCGGCGTTGCGTGCATGTGTGGAGGACCTGCGGGAGGGAGGGAGCGAGGGAGGGAAGGTAAGTGAGTTCAAACATTTCGCCCCTCGTCACCATCACCCTCCTCCTCCTCGTGGCAGCACCTGCGTCAGGGTCTTGATCCTCGCGGCTTGGCTGCGGAGGGCGTCCATTTTGGTCAAGACGATTTGGTAGGGGACGGCGTGGTCGTCGAAGAGGTCCATGGCCAGCTGAGGGAGGGAGGGAGGGAGGAGAGATAGAGTGACAAAGGGGATCAGACGGAATCAGGAAGAGTGAAATGAAGAAACAAAAAGAAAAAGAGGAAAGAAAGGGAAGGGAAAAAAAGAATGAAAGATGGAGGAAGGGGGGGGGGGTAAGGGAAGGCAAACCACCCTTACCTCATCCTGCTTCATGACCCCACGCCTGGCGTCCACCAGCAGCAGCGTTCTCTTCAGCACGTCCAACCCTCTTGTCTGCATGTAGGAGAGGGTGGTTTCCATCCAGTCCTCCCTTCGTCCTTCCCCTGCTCGAGCAAAGCCATAGCCGGGCAAGTCGACCAGATAGAAGTAGGAGTGGCCCTGTGCGAACGAGGGAGGGAGAGAGGGAGAGAGGGAGAGAGGGAGGGAAGGAAGGAGGACGGTGGGGTCCGTCATTGAATGTGGCGCATTCTAACCTATTTCTGGCTTCAGCAGATAAATTCGAGAATGGAACAAGAACACGGGAGGAGATTCAGAAAAATGAGGGGGAGGGAAGGACGAAGGAAGGAAAGGAGGATGGCCTCCCCGACCTCACCTGCAAGCTGTACAAATTCAACGTCTGCGTGCACCCTGGCGTCTTGCTCGTTCGTACCAGCTGCGAATGTGCCTTTCCTTCACCTTGTCCTCCGCCACTACTCCCTCCTCGTTCTCCCCCTTTATTCCCCCCTCCTAGCAAGGCGGCTACCAGGCTGGACTTGCCCACGTTAGATCTCCCTAAGAAAGCTACCTCAGTGTGCTTGTTACTTTGAATAGGAGGGAGAGCATAACCCAAGGAGGCCGGTGAATGGTAAATCGGGTGTCCTGTAAAAAGGGCTTTGGCCTTGCCGCGCAGGGAGGGTGAAGGCAACAGTGAGGTGGCGGAGGAGGAGTGAGGAGGTCGGGAGGGGAGGGAGGGATCAGAGGAGGACACCAGAGGCTCGTCAAAGATGCCGGAGAGCGTGTAGATAGTGGGGGCAAGGGCGAGAGGAGGTAGAGGAGCAGCAGCAGGAGATGGGTTGCGGGATGCTGGACGTCGGGATAGGTGCCTGTCGTGGCTGGTGTCGGGGGAATGTGAGGCATAGAGCCAAGAGGGAGGGGAGCATTGAGGGTGCGGAAGTCGTACCTGGACGGTGGCCGAGGTCTTCTTCTGGTGGTTACACGGATGGTAGATACCATGCAGGCACGCATGAATGCGAGAAGAAGTTCTTTGTTCCCTGTGTCTTGATGGTTGGTGTGGTGAGAAGAGCGATCGGTGCATGTCGTGGTTGACTTGGCTTGACATGACTGGGTTGAAGGCTCAACGGCTAAGGCATGTTCGCCGTTCGGCTCGAGAAGAGACCAAACAAAAGTGCTCGTAAATACCAAGCAAGTTGTGGGGCGATCGAGAGGTGATCTAGGGCTAAAAATAAGAAATTAACAAGCAAACTTATGTGGTTGTCGGCGTACATGGTTTTTCTGAAATTCCCGTTTGTTAAGCTTTGCGAGGGCAAAAGGCGAATGATGAAGCCCTGGCATTTCAAGTTCTACTCTTACGCCTTGGGATCGCCAGGTAGGTTTTGTAGTCTTCCGCGCGCTGCTTGAATGTAATAGTTGACGTCCTCCTCCTCAATGCCCCTAGTTCCGCCAGAGCCGCCTCCTGATTGACATGAAAATCCACTGAATCCTTGAAGTTTCCCGCAAATCAGGTCAGGTGAGAGCTGGCTCGCGCCCCCCCCCTAGAGAGCTTCGCGTTCGTGGAGGTTAACTGAAACTTCTTTTGATTTCTCTAATCTGCAATGTCTCTTGTCTATGCACACTGTCATTCTCTCACGACCCTTTCTTTCCCCCTAGCCTTTCGACTGCTGCCTCTGCTGTTGCTTATACTTTTGCTTCTGCTGCTCCCGTTCGCCCACCTTCCCTTCTTCTTCCCCTCCCACCTCCTCCTTTTCTTCCCCCATCGCCGAGGCTGCGAGGGCTGCCTCGACAAATAGGTCCAAATCTCCGCCTTCTAGCACCCGCTGCACGTTTCCCCCGGCCACTTCGACGCCCGTCCTATGGGAGTGCGTACGAGAAAAAAGTGAGCATGCGGGAACTACTTTGATGCAGCAGCGAGGACACTGAGGGGTCCCTCCTCCCGACTCCCCCCCCCCCCCCTCCCTCCCTCTCCTACCTGTGGTCCTTAATCATCAAATAGGGATGAAGGACATACGAACGGATTTGGCTGCCCCACCCATTCTCGCCCAGGCCCTGTGGGGGTGGTAAGGGTTGAAGGAGGGAAGGAGGGAGGAAGGGAAAGAGGGGTGAGTGAATGGGCGGGTTAGAAGCTTGGGAGGAAGAGGGAGAGAGGGAAGCGGGAGGGAGAAGAAAGGCTGCGAATGGCGGAGAGGAATCTCGCACCTCGGTGTAGGTGGCCTTAAGCTGTTTCTCCTTCTCTTGTTGCTGGGTCAGAAGCCTTCCTCGGAGAACGTCGAGTGCCATGGCCTTATTCCGGTGTTGAGAGCGGTCGGCCTGGTTTGGAGAGGGAGGAAGAGGAGCAGGGGAAAGGGGGAAAAGAGGATGACAGATCCGCTCCTCGGCAGAGACGAACATGAATCTGCACGAGGGAGAGAGGGGGCGGGCGGTGGGGAGGGAGGGCGGGAGGGAGGGAGGGAGGGCGGGAGGGAGGGGACGTACCTGGCAGGTAACGACCGAGGCCGTAGGGATGTGGGTAATGCGGACGGCGCTCTCGGTCGTGTTCACGTGCTGTCCACCCGCACCTTGCGCTCTTTGGAGAAGGAGGTCCCGAGGGGGGGAGGAGCGGAGGGGGAGAAGGGGGAAGGGCGAGTGAAGATGACCACGTAAGGAAGGAAGAAGAAAGCAGAGAGGGGACAAGGATGGAGGGAGGGAGGGGAGGAAGGAGGACAAGTACCTGTAGGTGTCAATCTTTAGGTCTTTGGGATCGATGTGGACGGCTGGAGACGACGAGGAGGAGGAGGAGGAGGAGGGAAGGGAGGCGGGGTAAACTCGGACCTGGGGAGTGAAGGGAGGAAAGTGAGGACGGGAGGGAAGGAGGGGTGGAAGAGAGAGTAAAAGGAGAGAAGGGAGAATGAAGGAGAAAGAAGAAGACGCAGGGGCAGAATAAGAAACTGCAGCAGCAGCAGTAGCAGGTGGGGGGGGCAGGAGGGAGGTAAGCAGCGAGTTTCATCCATCCCCTCCTTTTCTTTGCTTCCTCCTCCTCCATCCGCACTCGCAGCCACCCTCCACCGGGGAAAAGGGGAAGGAAAGGGAAGGAGCCTGTACCGCACCTGCGCGAATGTGGTGTGTCGTCGCTGGGCGGTGTCAAAGGGCGAGATCCGCACCAGTCGGTGCACGCCCGCCTCCGTCTTGCTCCACCCGTAGGCCAGCGGGCCCTTGAGGAGGAGAAGGACGGATCGAAGCCCCCCTCCGTTCTCACCCCAGGTTTCGTGCACTGTTGAAAGGGATGGGGAGGGAGGGAAAGGGATGGGGAGGGAGGGAAAGGGATGGGGAGGGAGGGAGGGAGGGGGGGAGGGAGGGCGGAGAGGGAGAGCCATGACGAAATGAATTTCACAAATGAGGTCTCGTGGAGGAACGGCTGAGGGGGAAAGCGGGAGGCAGGATGAGTAGGGAGCGAAGGGAAGGCAGGGAGGGAAGAAGGGAGGGAGGGAGGGAGGGACGAACGGACCTGTCTCCACGCCCAAGTCGTGGTGCCCCGCGGCCCATTTCTCGTACATCTTCCGCAGCATCTGGACCCAGTCCCCGCTCTCCCGCCCCCCGGCACCTGCCTGGATCTCGAGGTAGCAGTCGCCACCGTCGAGGGGCGAGGAGAGGAGGAGGGCCTGGGGGAGGAGGGAGAGGAGGGAAGGAGATATTTGGGAGTGAAGGGGACGGATGCATTTCGTTCTACTGCCGCTTTTCGATCGACCTTTCTTTCAATCCTTCTAACTATCTAATCTTTCCTCTCTCACTCTTGCTTCCCTCCCTACCTCCCTTCCTCCATGTCTCCCTACTTCCCTGCCTCTCTACCTCCCAACCTACCTGCGTTCTCAACGCCTCGCACTCTTTCTCCAGCCCTGCCATCCTCTCTTCACATTCCTCCCTCACTTCCTCCTCCCCCTCCTGCTTAGCCAGGGCAGCCATATCCCTTATGTGCGCGGTTTCTAGAGAGAGACGGTCCCATAGTCCCACACCGTCGGAAAGGCGGGCAGCTTCAGTAATTAAAGGCTGCATGTCCTGTGGTGTGGCGTGTGGGGAGGGAGGTGGACGGAGGGGAGGAGGGAGGTACGGGGTATATGAGGATATTGGACCTAATCTTCCCAAAAATCCTCCAAGGGGGCATTTCTCTTCTGTTACGCGTCTTATCATGCTTTCTCATATCTTACGTTTCGACAAGTCTTCACCACACTTCCATTTTATCAACCCTCTCCTTTCCTCGGTGCGTACCTCGTGGCCTCCTTCTCCCGTCCAGCTCTTTTCGTCCTCCAATGTCTGTGTCAGAACTTCTAGTCTCCTCCTCTTCTTCTCGATGTCCATCTTTTGAGAAATGATTGCCAGGGTACTTTCGATTCGTTCGGCAGCTGCGTCAATCGAGGATGAGGAGAAGGACGACGAGGTGGAGCGTGGGGTAGAGGAGGAGGGGGGAGGTCGAGACAAGGCCGGCTCGGGCGGGGTGGGAGGGAGGGCGCTAGTGCTAAGTGGCTGGGCTGAAAAGTGGATGTCCCTGGCAGAGGAGGAGACAAGAGCGCGGCGGTAGTACTCGGTGTAGGAGTGGCTGGGGAGGGAGGGGGCTGGGAGGCGTGGTGGGGGAGGAGCAGAAGGGAAAGCTGATGATGAAGATGGTGCGAGGAGGCGGCGCCGCAGGACCTTTGCTGGCGTTGTCGTTACCGCTCGTGATCCTCTCATCCTGGTGACAGGTGTCTCCTCACTGTCTTGCGCGCGGTGGCTGTGTGTTGTGCTTGATTAAAGTAACAAAATTCTAGATAAGGTATAAGAAGCAATGATCGTGGCGTAGTTGCTTCTTCCGCACGACCTCACCACTCATTCCATTTTCTTCTTCTCTGACATTTTAATTTGGAGTTTCCGGGAAGGATCTGGTTAACCCAATGACACATACAAGTATCAATGTCTCACAGTTCTGAGTAGCGTCAAACGGTGCGTTTCAGCCTTTCGACCTTCATGGGATACCCCTGTGCCAGCATGCGTGGTGGTGGGGTGTACGTGCCCAGGAGCGCAAAAAAACAAATAGGCTACAGTGTGACATGTGTATTTTCTTTTGTCTTTCTTTCTCCGTCACGTTGAATTGAGTACCAGAAACGAGGTTCCCTGTCTCCCCGCTATCACATTCGGGTGTGAGCCTTACCCGCTTTTTTCCTCTCCCTTGTCCTCTCGGTCTCAGTTCCTTGTACATTTTATATCACCGTTTTTCGTGTCTCATTTTCTTTTACGTGATATAATTTGTCTCTCCTCTATGACTTGCTTAGTTTGTTAATAGGGGTTTAGGTGGGAGAGAAAGGGAGAGAAGGGAAAGGCGCCTGGGAGAAAATGCGCTACATCCTTTCTATTGTTCTTCTTTGATCTCTTTCCTCCGGAAGACCTTAAGGGTATTATGGAAGGTCGAGTTCCTGCGTATTTCGCTCACATCCTGGTCATAAGTAAATTTGCGAACACGTGGTTGCTCTATGACCCAATCATTTGGACGAGAGTTAACATGTCTTTGCCCACCTGGCCTGGGCCCTCCTCCCCTCCTCCCCTCCACCTCCCCGCCTCCCCTTCTCCTCCCCTCCTC
>Ga0160420_100766_pt1 | contig 10965 bp, 15 predicted proteins | sample CelAP2metagpilot_FD_108197 | JGI IMG/M metagenome (GOLD analysis project Ga0160420, IMG submission 108197) | Phycosphere-associated microbial communities from algal ponds in Kailua-Kona, Hawaii, USA - Cellana AP2-5-5 metagenome pilot | ecosystem: Engineered > Artificial ecosystem > Aquaculture >... | reverse complement strand
TCAACAATAGCCGGATGAAATCATGTATCCCCTGTTTCTATCCATGCCTCATTATCTGTATCCTTCTCCCTTTCTCTCCCTCCCCCCCCCTCCCTCCCCTCTCTCCTCCTCCTCCCCCCCCTCCCCCCCCTCCTCCTCCTCCTCCTCCTCCACCTCCTCCTCCCCCGCCACCGCCGCCGATCACTTTGGCACGATCAACCATGTTGTACATTCTAAGCAAGGCCGCATTCAAATGTTGGAGTACAGCGATTTCTTGCCGATGCCGTCGGACCCGAGAAGAGGAAGGAAAATAAAAGGGAGGCTGTGATTGAGCTGCTGTTGATGCTATTGTTGCACCTTTCGTTGGTGAAAGGTAACTACTATCTTTTTGCCCAGCAGAACTTCCCAGAGAGACCTCTGCTGCTAGCGCAGCCGCAGTGCCGACCCGCCCTTCGTCCCTCGCCTCCTCCCCATCCTTCTCGCCCTCCATCAAGCCATCCAGCCCTTCGAAGACATCTAGTGCCTCTTCATTACAGCATAAGTCGTCTTCGTCCTCCCTATCCAGCTCCATCAACTCATTCTTCTTCTCTTTACCTTCCTTTCCCACTGTCGCTTCTTTCTTGCTAGCTGCAGAGACAGCAGCGAGTGCTGCTGCTCTTGCTGCTGCGGCTGCTGAGGACGATTGCGAGATAGACACGCCTTCTCCTCCCTCCTCCTCTCCTTCTCTCCGCTGCTCATTGCCTTCTCGTCGCCATCGTCGTCGTCGCACTTCCTCCTGCAGCAGCTGCTGCTCCTCCTCCTTCTCCCCTACCTCCCATGCAGACTGCACCAACAATCGAACCACATCATCAACCATCTGGGGCTTCATCACATCCAGCACATTCTTTGATTGCATCCTCACTGCCCTCTTCACCCTTTTCCCCTCATTCCTTCTCCAACCTGTTTGAGAATCAATACATTTACGCTTTGCTGGTGCATTCCCTCCCTCGCTTCCTCCCCTTCCCCCTCCTCCCCCAGCACTTAAATCGCCTTGGTAAGTAACTTCTCCTTCCTCTCCCAACTTCCCTTCCACAAGTCTACTATCCCCATCTCCACCAACACGGGCAGCAAGGGGAGCAGCGACAGGTGCTGTAGGCTCCTTCCTCCTTCCCGCCCTCGCCTTGATCAAGGCCTCGGACCCACCGTAGTTCCAACAGTCCAAACATCGGCACTTCCTCTCCACACACAGAATACCCGCCTGAAAGCATTCACAGTATTTTTTAAGGCAGTGCGATCTTTTGCAATGGCAACCTTTTTGGTGCTTTATAGCCACAATTCCTCCTTCTCCTCCCCGTTCTCCCCCTCCTCCTCCGTCACATCCAGTCTCCTCCTTCGTCGTTCCGGCGTGTAAGATTTTGGGTCTAAACGCATGCGGATTCCGACTTAGAGCCGATTCAATCGCTTCTCGCCTCGTCTTTTCATTCGCCAGGTTGTTGAAACAACCTTCACATTTACACCGGCCTTCTCTCTGCTGCTGCTGCTGCTGCTGCTGCTGCTGCTGCTGCTGTCCTCCTTCCTGCCCCCCGCCCTGCTGGCCCAGCTGCCCTCCATTGCAGTAGACACCGTTTGAGAAGCACTCGCAATATAATTTGAGACAGTTGCTTTTTTTGCAGCTGCACGAAGAGGAGGAGGGAAAGGAGGAGAAGGAGAAGGGCGTAGTTGTCACGGAGGTAGAGGTTTCCCAGGCATTCCCTATGGTGTGAGGCTCCGAGAGGGGTCGATGAAAGAAGGAAGAGAGGGAGGATGGTGGAGCGCGTGAAGAAGGAGGTTGGGAGGAGGGCGAAAAGAACGGGCGCATGTACGCTTGTGCAGAAAGGGCAGACAGGGATGATAAACCCTGTACGGTGAGATGTGGAGGAAGGGTGAGGGGAGGTGAGAGGTCAATCCAAGGAGCACAAGCAGTGTCGCAGGCAAATTATTAGCAAATGCCACCCAGGGGCCTTGTCCATCGAACAAGGACTGGACCATACACAGAAATATAGGCGTGCACCGAAAGATTCAGATGTAGTGTGCCACCGAGTGTGTTGGCATCTCCTCGTGGCTACTTCTGCATGCCGTTGGCGCAACTATTTCGTGCGAGCACGGAGCGCGGCAAGCTTTGGGAGCCTTCTACTTGATCAAACCTCGCACATAACGACCGAACAGACATTCGCATTGCCTTCAGCACCACGTACAGCAGATCCTATGGCTACTGCTGCCCCGTGCAGGGGTGGTCGCGGAGTTTTTAATGGCTCTGTGTTCCTAAAGCTTATTTCCCCCCCTCCGTTGCTTCCTTCATCCCTCACGGACGGACGGGAATTGCGGACCCCCTCCCAGTACCACACGACGCCCCCATCTAGGCACTGCTTTAAGGGAACCCATAGGTCTAGGTTCAGGACGATGAATGCCTTCATCTTTATCCCCGCGGTGGCTTGCAATCCTTGCAAAGAAAGGCGCTTGTGCTCACACTTATCATCTCATTTCCCTACTCCCCTACTACACCCCACGCAGGCCACTTACTAAATCAAGGAGTCATGGGCGACGAGACAACGGCCAATGGGGGCGAGCCCATGAGCAAGAGTGCGCTCAAGAAGAAAATGAAGGTACAACTTTCACTCTTTCCCACTCCCTTCCCGATTCCCCACCCTCCCTTCCTCACCCCCATCTCATTCCTTCCCACTTCCACACCCTAGGCGGAAGCCCTCGCCAAGGCCAAGGCCGAAAAGAAGGCCGCTGCCCCTCCCCCCTCTCAACGCGCCAAGAAAGTAGCCAGCGGTGGGGAGGAGGAAGAGGAGCTTACCCCGTCGCAGTATTTTGAAGCACGCTTGCGGATGGTTGCAGAGCTGGAGGCGAGCGGGACGAGTGCGTACCCGCACAAGTATCACACAACGCAGAGCATTCCAGACTTTGTGCAGGCGTACCAAGGGCTAGAGCCAGGGACAAAGTGCGTTACTCGGAAGGGAAGGAGTGCGGGACGGAGGGAGGGAGGGTTAGGCCTCCTACAGTGTCTCCTTCAGCATCATGTGAGATCAGAATTGTTCGGGTTGTTACTTAAGTGATGTCATGAATGCCCCCCCCTTTCCCTCCTTGGTTGCAGGCAAGAGGGCGTGACCGTATCTCTAGCGGGGCGTGTGTCGCGTCGGGCCATTCAAGGCAAGCTTTATTTTTACGACGTGACGGCTGATGGGGCCAAGGTGAGGAAAGGAGGGAAGAAGGGAAGGAGGGAGGGAGGGTAGCGAACAATCTTGATGACACTTGGTAAGGCTTCTTCCTTCCCTCCCTCTTTCCCTCCGTCCCTCTATCAGTATACACCACGACGGACTCCCAAGCCGCAAAAGAGTGGGACAACAAGTCTTCCAGAAGGCCAACTCCTACCTTCTAACCCCCTCCTCTTCCCCTCCCTCCCTTCCTCCCTCCCTCCCTCCCCTCTTCTAGTTCCAAGTGATGGCAGACCCCAGATCCTACGCCGGAGGGGAAGACGCCTTCTGGAAGGTTACGTCTTACATTCGACGGGGGGACATCGTTGGGGTGAGCGGCCACCCGGGGAAGAGCAAAAAAGGCGAGCTCTCCATCTTTGCCAAGGAGCTGACGTTGCTGTCCCCCTGCTTGCAGATGCTTCCCAAGGTACGAATTTCTATACTACCCCCCCTCCTTTCCGCCCTCCTTCCCTATTTTCCCTCCATGCCCGGCTTTTGGTGGTTGCTGGAACCGGAGGAGACTTACATCTCCTCCCTTCCTCCCTCCCTCCCTCCCTCTCTCCCCCTGTTCCTCTCTCCCTCTCTCCCTCCCTCCCTCTCTCCCCCCGTTCCTCTCTCCCTCCCTCCCTCCCTCCCTCCCTCCCTCCCTCCCTCCTTTCCTCCCTCCATTGCAGGGTTATACGGGTTTGAAGAACCAGGAGGTGCGCTATCGGCAGCGCTACCTGGACCTCATCCTCAACAGTGAGACACGGCGGGTGTTTTATATCCGAGCCCAGATCATTAATTACATTCGACGGTTTTTGGATACGCAGGGGTTCCTGGTAGGCGCGAGGGAGGGAGGGAGGGAGGGAGGGAGGGATAGCTTCACGTACCTCCTTTCACATGCCCTCTTCACCCTACTGTACCTCTTGGCTCTTGTCGTAGTAAGTCCCTCCCTCCCTCCCTCCCTCCGCCCCTCCCTCCCCTCTTCCAGGAAGTGGAGACACCCATGATGAACATGATTGCCGGAGGAGCCACGGCCAAGCCATTCATAACCTACCACAACGATCTGGACCTAAGGATGTTCATGCGCATTGCCCCCGAGCTCTATCTCAAGGCGAGGGAGGAGGGAAGGAGGGAAGGAGGGAGGGAGGGAGCACCCGTGTATTCCCTCTCATCACTCCGGCGTACCAAACATATCACCCGCCCTCCCTCTCACCCTCCCTTCTTCCCTCCCTCCCTCCCTCTTCCTACGCAGCAACTGGTGGTTGGGGGCCTCGACCGCGTGTATGAAATCGGACGTCAGTTTCGCAACGAGGGGATCGACCTGACCCACAATCCCGAATTCACGACCTGCGAGTTCTACATGGTACTTCCCTCCCTCCCTTCTCCTCCCCTTCTCCTCTATTCACCTGCATCTGCCTATATTCCGTCAATTCACTCTAATTTCTGACGCCTCCCTCCCTCCCTCACTCGCTCCCTCCCTCCAGGCCTACGCTGACTACAACGACCTGATGGACATGACTGAGAAACTCTTCTCCGACATGGTTAAGGAGATCACCGGAGGTAAGCTCCTCCCTTCCTCCCTCCCTCCCTCCCTCCTTCTCTCCATTCGTCCCTCCGTCCCTCCCCAGCGGGAGTTGATTCACTCTCGATCTCTCACCCCTCCCCCCCTCCCTCTAGGCTACGTAATCAAGTACCATCCCGAGGGCCCCGGCGGGACAGAGCTCACTATCGATTTCTCCCCTCCTTGGAAGCGGATTCCCATGGTCGAGGGGCTGGAGGTAAAGACGGAGGAAGGGAGGAAGGGAGGAAGGGAGGGAGGGAGGGGGAGGGCTTGTCCTGGTGTGTCTTTTTCGACGTTTTCTGAGAGGCTGGGAATCAAGCTCTCTCCTCTTGGCCCCTCTCGAGGCGCGGTGCAAGAAACACCCACTCACTCACTTTCACCTTTTCCTCCTCCTCCTCCACCTCCTCCTCCTCCTCCTCCCTCCCTCCCTCTGACCATACAGGAGAAACTGGGCGTCAAGCTTCCCCCCCTCGATACGGAGGAGGCACGCACCGTACTTGAGGCGCTGTGTAAGAAGCACGACGTGGCTTGCTCCAATCCGCGGACCGTGCCCCGCCTCCTCGACAAGCTGGTCGGCGAATTCCTGGAGGTGCGGAAGGGAGGGAGGGAGGGAGGGAAGAGAAGATGATGCAGGCCGGAGGAGGACATATAAAATTGTGAGAATGCGATCCTTGACTCATTTGCAAATTTGCAGAAACTTGAATGCTGACGGCCAACTTCATCCCCCCCCCCCTCCCTCCTTCCCTGCCTCCCTACCTCCCTCGCCCTAACCCTCGATTGCCCTCCCTCCCTCCCTCCCTCCCTTCTTCTAGGAGGACATCATCTCTCCTGCATTCATCACGGAGCACCCGGAGATCATGAGCCCACTGGCCAAATCCCACAGGACCAAGCCAGGGATGACTGAAAGGTAAGGACCCCTCCCTCCCTCCCTCCCTCCCTCCCTCCCTCCCTCCCTCCCTCCCTCCCTTTTTTGCCTCCATCACTGTACGCCCGAAGAACATGCAGCCTCTGATGGTACTGTCAGGAGAGAGGGAGGGAGGGAGGGAGGGAGGGAGGGAACGTACATGGGTTGGGAGGGAGGGAAGAGAAGTAGGATGAGTGCACCCTCCCCGATTTCAGAACTTCCTTTCCTCAATGACAGCTTATCCCAATTACTCTACCTCAATTAATCCTCAATTTAATTACTCAAAGGTTCGAGCTGTTCGTGGCCAAGCGGGAGATCGCCAATGCCTACACCGAGCTGAATCAACCCCTAGGTAATTTCCTCCCTCCCTCCCTCCACATCTACCCTCCCTTTTTTTCTCCTCTCTCATGTCCACCTGCCCCTCCCTCCCTCCCTCCTTCCTCCCTCCTTCCTTCACCCCCACACCCAGTGCAACGCGCCCGCTTTTTGCAACAAGCCGCCGGGGCGGCAGAAGGCGACGACGAGGCTCAGGTCCACGACGAGGAGTTCTGTGTTGCCCTCGAACACGCCCTCCCCCCCACCGGGGGTTGGGGCTGCGGCGTGGACCGTCTGACCATGTTTCTCTCGGACAAGCATAATATCAAGGAGGTTCTTCTCTTCCCTGCAATGAAGCCTGATCTTGGCTCGGCAGGTGCCACTGCTGCTGCTGCTACGGCGGCTGCTGCTGCGACAGCTGCTGCTTCTCCTGGGTCTGGGGGAGCGGCGACGGTGAGTTTTGCAGCAGTAGTGCCTCCTTCCTCCCTCGCGCCGTGGAGAGGGTTGGACGTGGGTTCGGTTGAGGGAATGAAGAAATTGACGGCCGCATTGAGTGGTGAGAGCTTCCTGGGAGGGAAAGAAGGGCCTGGGCAGGTCGATGCACAGCTTTTTGAAGTATTGAAGGCAGGGATGGAGGGTGGGAAGGAGGGAGGGGTGAGCTCGCAGGCACTGCCGCCCTCGGTGAGGAGGTGGTTCCAAACGGTAGCGCAGTTTGTCCCGGGGGTGCGGGCAAGTTGGAAGTAGGCCAGGAGGGAGGTAGGATGGGCTGCATGAGATATATTTATGGAAGGCGAAAATGAAGGGGAAGGTGGTTCAGGGAGGGAGGGAGGAGTGAGGCGAGCATTCGCGCATAGGAAAAAAGGGAAGGGAAAGAGAATACAGAGAGGGGGGCATCCAAGTAAGGAAGGAAAAAAAAGCGATCAAAAACAAGATTGAAAAAGGACATTTTGTCGATCAGAGACGGCGGGAAGACGCAACAAGTACTCGCATGCGTTAATCCCCCTTTAAAACTTGGCTTTGTCTTTGTTGTTGTTTTTGTTGTCATTGCGTAGTACTTGCTCTTCCTTTAATCGTCTTCTTCTTCCTTTCCTTCCTTTTGTCAGTTTTCTTTTGCTCAATTCCTACCATGACGCTGTACCGTATTTGCACAGCCCTAACCCTAATCAATTATATTCACAAACGAACATTACTCGACATCTTTCTTTTTCAAATGCTCCTCTTCCCCCTCCTCCTCCTCCTCCTCTTGCTTCTATACCCCCTCTTCCTCTCTCCCTCTCTTTATTCAAAATCCACCTACCAACGGCAAGACAGCCGCGAACGCCTTCTCCTCCATCCTTCTCCGCTCCTCTTCCTCCCCTTCCTCCTCCTCTTCCTCCTCCTCTTCCTCCTCCCCTTCCTTCACGCCCCTTGCCCTCACAAATGTCATTGGCTCCCCCTTCCTCTCCCACCACCTCCCTCCCTCCCTCCCTCCTCCATGTTTCGCCTGTCGATAGAAGACAGCTAGACGGTCCGGTTCCACCTTTAAATGCCACCCCAGAATTACGCACTGGTTGATGAGCGTCGTCCGGAGTACCCCCACCCTCTCCCACCTCCTCCCTGACGTCCGCACACAACTCGGCAACAACTCGATTCTGCCCCCGTACATCCCTCCATCTCCCCTCCCCTCCCTCCCTCCCTTCTTCCCCCCCTTCCTCCGACTCCTCGGCTTGGGAGGGGGCGGCCTCTTGGCCAGCACCCGCAATGCTTGGACGAAGGAGTAGTCTTCCATGATTGGCACGTCAGGGAAGCCTCCCAATACATCAAATACCTTCCTCCGGACAGCCAAGGCCTGATCGCCGTAGGGCATGGACCAGGGCCAGGAGCTACGCGCAGTGATGCTCGCTTCGATGACACGGTAGAAGGGGCGTCGGCCCATAATTTTAAGCTTGAAGGCAGTGGCAAGGATGGTGGGGTCGCCGGCAAAGGCCCCTCGAACATCGTCTTCCCAGGTGGGGGGAAGGAGGGTGTCACCGTGAAGGAAGAGGAGGATGTCGCCTGCTGCTTCTGCGGCACCGAGATTCAATTGAGCGGCGCGGTTGGCGAGAGGGGATTGGACAAGGCGGGCACCGAGGGCTAGCGCGAGACGTTGGGTGCCGTCAGTGGAGCCGCCGTCCACGACAATGACTTCGAGATTTGGATCGTGGATTTTGAGGCCGTTTTTCCTTACATGTTTGGGCGTTGGAGTGGTGGGAAGGGAGGGAGGGAGGGGGTTGGGCGGTGGGGAGGAGGAGGAGGAAAAGGAAGAGGAGGAGGAGGAGGAGGAGGAGGCGTTGCTGGCCATGAGGGTACTGGAAGAAGCAATGGAAGAGGAAGTGGAGTTGCTCATGCCTTTCTCCCTCATTTTCGATCCTCCTTTTCTCCCTTCCACGGCAATTCCAGCAGCGGAAGCCGTTGCCAAGAGAGCGAGGGCTGCGGCGTGGTGCCTGCTAGTCCCGTTGTAGACAGCGGCAAGGGTCGCTGCTAGGTTGGAAGCTTCATTCAGAGTGGGAATAATAATGGAGGTCAAGGGCGGAGGAGACCACAATTTCAAATCTTCCGGTCGATCCATATCATGGAGGGCCTCCAAAAGCTTGACTTTCATCCCTAGCTCAGCTGCGATGGCCAGCGTCTGTTTTAACACCCTCTCGGTGCCCCAGTCGACACCTTGGAACAGCGCGGCACACGGACGACGGAGTCCTATCAACCAGTAGCCCCCATCTTTTGCAGGACCTAGGACCAAGTCATTCCCTCCTCCTCCACCCCCTTCCTCCCCCTCCCCCTCCACTTCGTCCTTCTCATCCTCCAGCGCCGCGAGCGCCTCCTTCAAATGTTTCGGCTTGATAAACGGACAATCTGACCCAATTAACACCACCGGACCCACCCCTTGCTCCCCCCCATCTGCCATCCCCGTAGCTGCCGCCATTCTTTCACCTAAATCCCCCGGTCCTTGAGGTTCATAGATCCAGTCTAAGCCCAACCATGCCTTCATCTTGCTCTCTCCATCCTCCCCTGCGAGAGCATCGTCATACCGTATCCGACAGTCCACAACTTTCCGTTCGCTGATGCTGCTGCTACTACTACTTCTGCTACAGCTGCCCTTTCGAAAAGTATCCAACGTCTGTAACGCTTGTCGGACCAACTGTCGATGAAGCCTCGCCGCTCCCTCTTTCCCCAAGGCAGGGATCATTCTCGTCTTGGCACGCCCAGGCACAGGGTACTTGGTGAAAAGGTACACACGCGGTGCCAAGCCCGATGATAACCCTCTTGATTGAGACGCGCGAGTGGGTGGGTTGAACGTGTTGTCGTTAGGCACAGCGTCGTTGTTGTTGTTGCTATTACCCTCGCCCCACCACCAGACAGGTTGTGTGGGAGGGGGTGGGGGAGGGTTACCGTGGTCGAGCATGGGGCTAATGATGTCGAAAGCTGCTGTCGCGGCCGTGGCGGATGGAAAGAAAGAGGCAGAGGTCAAGGATGAGAAGTGGGGTTGTTGTTGGTCGTGATGGTGAGGGCAGGGAGATGGGAGATTGGTGCTGCCAGAAGAAGGACGGTGCAGCACCTTCTGCTGCTGCTGCTGCTGCTGCCGTCTTGGCCAGGGTTCCAACCAACCACTCTTTCTTCTCGCCCAGGCCGACTTGGACAGGAGCAGGACAAGGAGGAAGGGTGCTACCGGGGCTGCGGGGGAGCGCATTTCGGCGCAGTGCGTGTCTACTTGATGTTGAGGCGGCTTGGCAACCGACACGACTCGCGAACGAGCAGAGAAGCGGAGCCTGCCTTGATGGTGTGGTTGCGATAGGAAATGTGCCGCGGCTGTGATGTGCTGAAATTAGACGAAGAGACGCAAGTGCGTTGGTGTCAGGGCAGTGAAAGTTCGTGGTTGTTCAGAAGGGAGGAGACACGAGGCTCTCGGAGCACATCACGATCGTGTTTCTCTGGGGCTGTGGTTGAATTTATTCTTTCGTGAGATCGCCTCAAACCGTGGTTCACAGTTTGGTTGAATTCAGTTATGTGCGTATAAGCCGACTGATATGTGTGGAGAGGGAGACTATGGGTGGTTAGGGAGGAGAGTGCATAAATCAATCAATCTATGGTGTAAATGGCCACCTGTGCCAACCTCCCCACCCTAAAAATCAAAACCCAATTTTTATTTCCTTTTTATTTCATAATTTATAATGGCGGTTCCAGATCCCCTCGTAGGGACGTATATTCGGCCTTCGATAAACCCACTTTCTCCAGGTATAACTTCCTCCCCTTCTCCTTTTCCTCCCCTCTATTTTTCTCCTCCCCATTTCCCGCTCCTTCCAACTCGGACACAAACAACGCCTCGACAAACAGCATCGCCATAGCCATGTAATGCTTCGAGCCCAAATAAGGGGGCAATGGTCGATACATATCAAACGTCGACAACAACCCCTTAATTCGACTCGTCGCCGCGGAGGGCGACAATCTCCTCCCCAATCCTACGGCCTCCATGGCAGCCGTCACGTGATGCACCAACATACACCCCAACGCCCCCTCCCTCTGCTGGACATCCAACAAGGCCCGCTGCAATTGTAAAGGGTCCGTTGGATTCGCATGCACAATTCTCAAGGCCGCTTTTTCGTCTCCGCCGTTCTGGACTAAGAGAGAAATATATTGACGAGAAGCGGGGGTAAGCCACCCACTCAAACTCGACCACAACTGCATGTAAAAGTCTTCTTCCACCACTGTCCGGGCACCTTCTGCCAAATCTTTCAATCGAATAACTTTGGCCCCAAACGGCTCATCTCGCTCGTCCGTGTCGTCGTCCTCGTCTCCTGCCGCTGTTACCACCACCTCGCCCTCCTCCTCCTCCTCCTCCTCCTCCTCCTCCTCCCCTTCCTTGAACCGTTCTTCCTCTTGCTCTCCCCCCCGAAGATCCTCCTAGCCTCTTGCGGATACCCCCATCCTGGCCACATACCCCGCTACCGCTGCCCCCTGCGCTACCCACACGCTAAATGGTTGGGTTGCCG
>Ga0160420_100765_pt1 | contig 10979 bp, 16 predicted proteins | sample CelAP2metagpilot_FD_108197 | JGI IMG/M metagenome (GOLD analysis project Ga0160420, IMG submission 108197) | Phycosphere-associated microbial communities from algal ponds in Kailua-Kona, Hawaii, USA - Cellana AP2-5-5 metagenome pilot | ecosystem: Engineered > Artificial ecosystem > Aquaculture >... | reverse complement strand
TAAGGTTGTGAGATGGTCGCTCGGACAAACCAAACAAAATGAGAAGCTTCCAATGGCGCGGAGGGGCCCAGGGGCGCCATAATGGAGAAGAGAAGGGGGGGGGGGGGGGGGGGGGGGGGGGGGAGGGAAGGGGAGGGAGGGAAAAAACGGGGGGGGGGGGTAGGGGAAAAGAAGGGGTGGGGGGGGGGGGGGGGGATGGCAAAGATCGAGGAAAAGCACTGGGTGATAATATTATCAAAGCACAAATAATTGGACAGAATGTCAAACGGACAAGGAAAGATGATTCGCTGTACACAAAAAAATCCAGACAAAAAGCATCAAAGCACGCAAAACATTTAAAGTAAAAGTAAAGCGGAAAAAAACACGCGCAAGCAGGCACGAACGCCCTCATGCACGCACCTGCCACCACCGCCGCCATAGCCGGAGGATTGGGAGTAACCCCCTCCTCCACCATATCTTTATGGGCGTGCGTGTGTTGTGTATGATTGTGTGTGTGACCGAAGAGAGAAGGGGGTGAGCGACAGTGGGCTCGTATGAAAACGGACCCATCAGTCATACCACAAATGGAAATAATTCATGTGAGGGAAAGAGGGGGAGGTGAAATGAGGGAGCGATGCACTTACCCTCCGCCGCCACCGCTATAACCACCGCCTTGGCCGCCATATCTGTGTATCGAGGACGAGTGAGGATCGGAGGAGGAAGTAGGATTGAGCCATAAGAAATCGAGTCAAAAGTAGAGAGGTAAGGGAGGAGGAAACAGAAATCACAAACAAGAGACCGAACCCATAAGAAGAAAAGGGGAACCAAGTTAATACCTCTGTTACCTCTCCCCATCCCTCTGAGCCACCCTTCCCCCATCTATGTTTCCTTGAACACTACTCACCCTCCACCTCCACTGCCATACCCCCCCTGATAACCCCCCCCCCGTCCTCCACGATCGTAGCCGTCTCCTCCCCCACCTCCCCGGTCTTTTCGGAAATCCCTCGCTCCGAAGCGCGCTCCTCCCCTCCCTCCCCCTCGCGGCTTGCGCCCTCCGCCCCCTCCGCCAGAATAAGCCATGTCCTCCAAGAACCGGGGGATATCATGCCCATTCTCCGAGAGCAGATCAAAGAGCTCCCGCGCAATGTTCTTGTTCTTCTCGTTCATCAACGACAGGGCGTGCCCGACGTTGCCGACACGGCCGGTACGTCCGATGCGGTGCACGTAGTCGTCGATATTGTTAGGGAGGTCGTAGTTGATCACCTGAGTCACGTTGGAGATGTCCAGCCCACGGGCCGCGACGTCTGTGGCGACGAGCACAGGGCACTGGCCTGTGTGTTTCGAAAGGGGGGGGGGGGGAAAGGAGGGAGGGAGGGAGGGTGAGACGGCGCAGCGGGAAGGACGACATGCACTCTCCAAGCGTGCATGCATACAAATAAGGGACGATACCGACATAGATACACACGTACACACATATCCCCAGACCTAAAGCCACTACGTACCAGTTTTAAAGTAGTGCAACGCCTCCTCCCGCTCCCTCTGCGTCTTGTCCCCGTGGATACTCGCCGATGGAAAGCCCTGCTTATACAACACGCCCTCGAGATAATCCGCATCGCGCTTCCGCTCCACGAAAATCAGAATCAGGCCCGAATCGTCGCACTGGCTCAAAAATGTGACAAGGAAATGGATCTTGTCGTGCATCTCCACGTACTCAATCTTTTGGATCACATCCTTACTCGCCGACCCCACCCTCCCCACCGCCAGGAAAATGTAATCCTTCATGAAATCAGCCGCCAGCCGTTGAATATCCCGGGGAAACGTCGCACTGAACATGAAGGTCTGCCTGGCGTCCGTCGGCATACCTTCCTGCTCCACAATCCTCCGGATCTGCGGCTCAAAGCCCATGTCAAGCATGCGATCCGCCTCATCCAGGATCAGGAATCGAATGCTCTGCAGGCTGATCCGGTCCCGCTCCATCAGATCTACCAACCTCCCAGGCGTCGCCACGAGTAAGTCACACCCCCGTTCCAGCTCCCTCAACTGATTCCTCACCTCCGCCCCTCCGTAAATCACGACGGGCCTCACCCCCGTACAGTAACAAAACTTTTGCGCCTCATCGAAAATCTGGCTCGCCAACTCCCGCGTAGGTGCAAGCACAAGCGCCATGGGGTACACCTTCCTTCCCGTATTCCGCCCCCCCTGCGGTGGCTCCGGTGCACCCTGTCGCAACATGGACACGATTGTAGGAAACAAAAACCCCGCCGTCTTCCCCGACCCCGTCTGGGCACAAGCCATCAAGTCCCGATCCGCCAATCCAATGGGAACTGAATACTTCTGCACGGGCGTGGGCTTGGTGTAGTTGCAAAACGCCAAATTCGTCATCATCTGCGCCCCAACCATCTCCTCAGTAAAACTCGTGATCGGTTCCGGGCACCCTTCCCCACTCGTCTCCACGGGAATATCGTCATATTTATCGAAATTAATCCCTGTAGTCTGCGCGTGCGGCTTGCGGAACAGCTGGTCCTCCAACTGCTTGTTCGGGCGCTCGTCCCCGTGAAATCCCTGCGCATTCACTCGCGCAGACCCCGAGTAGCCCCCCCCTCCATTCCCACCTCGATACCCTCCTCCTCCTCCACGACCATACGACCCTCCTCCTTGATCCCAGCCACCTCGACTTCCCCCTCGCCCTCCTCCCCCTCCATATCCTCCTCCTCCACCATATCCTCCTCCACCATACCCTCCTCCTCCGCCATAGGAAGGGGGGGGGGCACCACTTCGATAATCTCCCATGTTAGATTGTTGCGGGTGCAAGCTGTGGGGGTAGCGCAGAGGCTGCTGCTGTCGCTGGTGCGCACCTGCCGCCGGGTGGATCGCGTCGGGGATGTCGTTGTGGCCGTTCTCGTGGCTGGTGTCACCTGCTCCTCCGTCTGCGTGGATGGAAGGCACAGAAGCCGTACTGTCGTCACCGCTCGCTGCTCCTCTTAAAGCCGGGGGAACGTACCTACCTTTGCGTGCGTGAGGATAGAGGAAGAGGAAGGGATAAGCGAATGCATTGTTATCAAGACTTACGCTGGGCGCGGTGTAATCGATGAGGGAGGTGCTGCTCTGGTACCACTGCCCATCTATTTCTCTCCCACCATAACAAGCCATGCCTCCAAGCTTATCATCCCCCCTAGGGCAGGCACAATTGCCCACACATGTACACATTGTGATTTATCCACTCAATACAACGCTAGCGTCATGCCTCACATAACCGCGCGTCCCTAGTGCTGCTCCCTTTGGTGAAATGCTTTTCGCCCCTAGCACATACAAGGGGCGTTGGCTGTCGAAAAAGCACAATGAATTTCAAATGTATAGCCAACTACCCTTTCATCATCTTGTATCGTGCAAGACCGCGCACATACACCAAAGCAATAAAAGGGTAGGCGGTAGAAAAATGGAGGCGTACATCAGCTTCGGCACGGTTATACACTTACCATGTTGCATCGCAGGACTTGCCTCTTATAGCCTAATTGTCTTTCCTGAACATGTGTATGTATAGTGGATAGGAAAGATGAGTATCGCCGTCGTGGTACCCGCCTCAAAGCCATCCACATACACGAAGAGACCATGCATCCTTCTTTCTTCGTCGTCAGAGGCGGCGGGGAGCATGAGTGGTGGTCAAAAGCGCACTTGGCAACCGACACGACTGATTGATGTCTGGTGAAGGTCAGGCACCGTACACGCTTCCTGTCCTCGTGATCATATGTGTCTACGCACGCCGGTTGCCAGAAAGCGGGACGCACACGGAAGCGCATTGATGGTGGTCCTGCGATTGTGCTTGCGGTCGGTCCGGATGGGCGGAGCAATGACGTGTGATGGAAAAGGCCGCAGATGAAATGTTGCCTCGCCTCCCTGAGGAGTAAGAATACGGCAAGTCGAGGTCGGTGTTTCTCACTGCTGCTGTTTGTGTTGCATTTGCTCTAATCTTCACCCACCAGATATGCCGTGGAAAACAGGTTTTCGGAACTGATTCGTGAAGGAACTTGACCTACAACATCGACCGATTTTTTTCAGCACACCCTCGGGGAGGGCTTTTTATGGCGCGTGCCGAAGCAGGCCGACAGTGTACCGTGCTCTGTATCACACGGGGTGCATAGCTTGGCTGGACTTGACTAGATCGTATGGAAACCATCATCGGGTGGGACTTTTCATGACTCTCGCTGAAGCGGGTCGACGATGCAGACACACGACGTGTTCACAACCATTGAAGAAAGTCCAGAGGCTCACCATGGGCCGATGGTAAGTGAATACGAACTAATCGCCCTAATCAATTAAGCAGCACACCCTTCCAAGAAAATCAAGGGGAAAACATAACAGTATCTTTCCTCATCGCAGCATTAGGAATGTCTTCAAACACGAAATAGCTGTATCACTTCCCTTAATTTTAGGAAGTCAGGTCCGAGCCGCTCGTACACCATTTCAAAGTATTAGAATCAAACTTGATGGCCAATCAAGTTTTATACAATAAGAATGTATAGAATGGTGAATCTCATAGAAAAATGAATATTCGTCCCTCTGTATCCTTTCTTTCATATTTTTTTTTCTTTCTGCTCTCACCAAACATATTTGTTAATTACTCTATTGGTGCCACACTGCTCGTGGCGCCCGCCGCCGTCGCCTTTGAGGCCCCAGTTGATCTTTCTGCAACGCTGGCCCCCAAAGCCTTTTCCGTCTCCATGGGTGTGACCAGAACTCCATCGATTTTCTTGATAAAGGGAAGGCGCCGCAAAACCTCTAAACGGGCTTCTTCCTTCGACATGCCGTCATAGATGGGATTTCCCACCAAGAGCACATCGCGCAGATTTGGCATGGCGGCCAATTTATCGATCTCTGCCCATGCTTTAATTTGATTATTAGAGATGAAGAGAGTTGTAAGCTTGTTCAAGGAAGCCAGGCCATCGAGGGAAGTGACCAAATTGTACGAAAGCCAGAGCTCTTCCAAAGTTTCGCCCACGTCCTCCAACTTCTCGATTTTCTTGAGCTGGTTTCGTCCCAAGGATAAAACTCGTAATTTTTTCATCCCCGTTAGTGGAACCATTCGGTCGATCTGGTTGGTGGAGAGGGAGAGGCACTCACAGTTGCTCAAGGCGTTGAGCGACGAATCGAGCTTGACGATACCTTGGCAACACATTTTTACCTGTGTGGCCTTGGCTGCGACCATGTTTGTCTTAGCTTCCCAGAATTTCAGAGCTTGGGTGGTGCTTGTCTTAGTTTAAGGTTCGTAGTTTGTCGTGTGGGGGTAAAAGAGGTGTGGGGAAAAAAAAGGAGGGACGGCCCATCACAATTTCGAGACAACAACAACAACTCACCATTTCGTTGATTGACAAACAGGCGGACAAGATCTCGAGTTGTAAGATGAAACAGGTCCTGTTGATCTGGCAGGGAATTTGAAACAAGGCGTCAGTAAGTTTTGGTATGGAAAAAGCAAGGTCAAAAAAGGGGCCGAGGCATCAGACTGACTTTTTGATGCGGATCGGACCGCTGAATTTGTACCAAAGCACGTCTTTCTTCCTTTACCAAAAACACTCAACGGCGTCAATTTCATCCTCATGTCTCTCGTCGTTTTCTTCTTTCTTGGTCGTTCGAATAAATGTTTGTGGGTGCGAGACTTTTTATTCTTCTCCCCCCTTGAAGCCGCGCCCGGCTTGTCCAAGAAATACTCTCGCCGACAATTATCCCCTGCCTCCCTCCCCTCCCCCCTCCACCAACCCACCTTCCCTCATCCAAAAATTCTTATCATAATCTTCATCATCGCTCTCCTGCTGTTCCTTCCTGATCATTTTCCCATCTCCTTCTCGTCTGCCTAATACCGCAACCAGTACGAACGGCGTCGGATCCAGTTGTAATCCGGCAGCTCATGCAAAGGCCCCACCCCAGCAAGGGCATGATCCTGGTCATTCACCACCTGATCAGCAACAGCCTTCACGTCCGCCACTCCTAAGGCATCTACACGGGCGAAAAACTCAGCCGGGGACATCACGCGACCATAAGTCAGCATCTGCCTTCCCAAGCTGTCGTTCGCCCCGGCAATGGAGGAGATGGAAGAAAGGTAGTTCGATTTCAGTTGCGCCTTGGCATACTCCACCTCCTCTTCGGTTGTTTGGTGCACGACCTTCAACAGGGCGTGGAGGGTGTACCAGGCCAGGTCCTCCAGCTTGTTCTCGGGCGCCACAAGGTAGACGCCGAAGAGGCCGGTATCCTATAGAGAGGGAGGGAGGGAGGGAGGAGAAAAAGCATCAGAACCACAGTCACAATGGGGAAGGGGGGAAAATGTTGCGAACAATGGAGGGATAGGAATGCTAGATGTTGAGTTTGGGGACAGGAAGGGCTTGAGGGAGGGTTTGAAGGGGGATTGCTCAGTCGATGGAGAACATTTCTCCTCACTGCGCCTGGACGGAGCCACGCGCCGAGTCAGAACGATGAAATACCATTTGGTTTATGCTCTATATCTCATCACAGCGGCCCCTTTGTCCTATCTATCCTGATTTCAGACCTTTCTCCCCTCCCTTTGTCCCATCAAAGGCAAAGGAATAAACATTGAAGAAGGCAATAACTCGCGCCAAGAATCAATACAAGCGCGCCCGCCTACAGACAAGCATCTCGTTCCATTCTCAGACTTAATCACTGGATCAGACAAGTACCTTGTAGGCGAGATTAAATGCCGTGTAAGAAATAGCCAGCTCGTTCTCCGCAACATTGCGCGAAAGAGCAGAGGTGCCATTCTTTCCCACCCCCGAGGCCTTGTCCCAGCTCCCTATGATCGTCTGCACCACCAGCAAGGGGATCTGCATCTTGCTCGTCCAACCGGCCGTCTCGAACCCGAGTGCGACGTGCGCCAGCTGTCATCATTGTCAAGGAGAGCAAAAGAAGCAAGGTAAGTACATTCATCACACTAACTTTCTTCTCCACTCCCTCCCTCTCTCCCTCCCTCCCTGACTTACCGGATACGAGTCGAACCGCGCCCTTACGTCCGAGCCTGTAAATACACTCGGCACTGCCGGGCCATCCAAAGCCCCCACTAGTCCATTCGCCACCGACCAACCGCCCACATTTGCTGCCAGCCCCTCCGCCGTAACGCCGCCCGTCCCTGCCACGGCCATACGGCTGCCGGTGAAGTTGCCTTTCATAAAATCAATAAGGGAGGACCTGTGCAGATTGGCCACAGTTTCCGGGGATCCAGCAATCGGTTGCGCGAGGGGTGTGTCCTGAAAGTGGATAGGAGTTACAACGTGAGTCAACGAAAGATCCAGGATGAGGGGGATTGGACGGATGGAAAGGAATAGGCAGGTGGGAGGGACCGAGGGAGGAACAGGAGAGTGAGTGAAGAAACAACCTGAAACGCCGTAGCATGCAAATGTTCGAACAACAACTGCTCATGCGCGTCGACCGTTACACTCTCCATCTCCGCAAGCACCGCTGCCTTCTCCGCATCCACGTCTGCGTCCCCAAACTTCGGGTTCGTTACCACCTGCCCCAACAGCGTCGTCGCTGCCGCCACGTCCGCCTTCAGCACGCTGGCCGAAACCACGGTCATCTCACGCGATGTCCACGCTTTCACAGCCCCCCCGATCTTGGCCACTTCATTCTCATAACCCTTCAAGGCCAGCCGAGCAATCAAATTCGACGCCCCCGACAGACTCGGGGCCTCGTAACGGCTCCCAGCCTCAATCCACACCGAGACCACAGCCAAATCATCTGGTCCCGCCTCCGTGGCGACAGAAATACCATTACTGAGCCTGCTGGTGACGGCGGCGGGTGCGGACGTGACGTACCCCGGCAGGGAAGCCAGACCACGGCGGAGGGAGTGGGCGGAGGAGATTGAAGGCGAAGAGACCGCCTGTAGGTTTCAAAAAGGTTGAGTGTGCGAGTGGGAGGAGTTCGATGAAAGATGAGAAAGACTTGTAAACTACCGCGTTCGGGCTTGGAAGAAGGCTACGTAGAAAGTTGTCGTGGCAACATCATCCGCTGTGCGGGCACCCTACTCTCCACACCTTCAAACAGCGCTCCGCACTGAGATGCTCAGAGGATGCTCTGACCTCATCCCGGATCATTAAACATGGCTAAGCATCTTTTCTTCGTTGAAAATAACCAGGGCAAGCACAGACAAACAAACAAATAAGGCGCAAATACTCTAGTCCCTCTCGTTGTAATCGCAAGATTACTTACCCGTCCGACGCGTCGCATCATCATGGTTGGTCTGGTCGTGCGGTGGCCCGTGTGCGCTACCCAAACGATGACGAATGCCCTACGGGATGTAATGGTAAGGGTATTGTCTGTGGGTAAGAGCACGCGAGAGATGCGGACAATAGCTATAGTATGCAAGACGGAGGCTTGGCTTCTCGATGATCATCGACAATTCACGGCAGCGGCAGCAAGCAGCTAGGGGATTTGGCGTTGGATAGTGCTGAGGGCACGGCAAGCGACGCTTTCCTACAAACTTCATCGGAATATCTCTCTTTTCGTCTGTGCATGCGCGGGGAAGCGACCGCATATCGGGTGTAGAAACAGAGCATAGAGGGCAGACACTTATATGATGATGATGGAATCCAACCCATTTTTGGCGCGGGGGCGCTTGGGTTATTTGCTCCTTTTTGCAAGTGTCTATGTACAGAATAGGTTTAAGAATACCTACATAGAGAAAATGCCTAGAGCCTTAAATTGTTGCTGGCGTTTCGAATTGTTTCGCCGCCAATTGTTGATCCAGAATCAGGAAGTAATGCTCTTTCTATCGCGGCCCAACCGTGCATGACGAGAAACACACAGACGGTGAGCTCTTTCATCAAAGCTCGCCGAGGAATCCTGTCGCATTTGAATTTGCTTGGACAACAGGAACTTCCGGGCTTGTCTGGCGTGGTCGCACCCTTTCAGAGTGCGGGCATGTAAAACTTTCTCATGCTCCGGCATGGTCACCATAAATCATTCAATCTCTGCGATTTGCAGCCTCCACCCTTCCCAGCAAGACCACGCACTTGTCACGTCCTCTAGAGGCTTCTTTTTTATGCAGCTGATGCATCTCTATCCATGCACCGACCTGTCCCGACAAACCACAGGGGGCTCGGGGGGAGACAGCGTACCTGCCGCGCGTGCCGAGGACGGAGATAGGGTGGTTCATACGACCCACACCATCAGACCAGCGGGGCAAAGGGGGCTTGCGGGCGTAGGGTGGGTGGTGGGGGAAAACAAAGAAAGGGAAGAAGTGAGCGAAGGGACGTGAGAGTGTCGCCATCCCACGCTCCAAAATTTGGGCCGCGAATTGGAAAGGACAAAGAGAGCAGCTGAGTTGAGACGGGTATGTTGTGGTAAAGGTCAAGACATAGCCGTGGCGCGGGCGTTTTGGTGCGTCAGGAAAAAGAAAGCCGGCGGTAGCAGCAGAAGATAGAGTGATGGAAGGCAGCAGCGAAAGCGGCAGGCGCCGTGCGAGTGCGGGGAGAGAGGAGAACGAGGACAGTGAGGCAAGCTCCATGCTCTCGGTATCGCAACAGCACTTGCAGCAGCAGTATGAACGGCAGCTGGGTGGTAGTGGTTTAGATGCTGGGGTCAGCAAGGAGAGTGGAGGGGCAGGAGACGGGGGCAAGGGGAATGTAAGTAGTGTGATGAAATAATGAAGCAGGAAAGGACAGGAAGGGGAACAGCAATTTTACGCAGTTATTCAGAATCCTCCTGTTCGAATTTTGATCTTCAATTACCCCAGTCAGACACAGATGCAAATGTGAAATGAGACGGGGAGGGGAAGACGCAGAGAGACATAAATTTCCTTTCTTATTTCAATAACGCTCGCCTAATCTGTAATTTCTCTCTATCACATCCATACATCACATCATACCCACAGCTACAACTCAGCCCTTTCCCCCAACTTCGGATCGACGATCATTTTCTGGCCGGCGCCGGGAGCGGGAGTGGGGGTCGTGCAAGCGGCCTTGGTGCTTTCTCGTCCGTTTCCTCCTCCTCGTCCTCCTACATGGCGAACAGCAATGATTGTCTGCACGGTGGAAGTGTTCCAACGGAAGCCGATTTGCAGCACCAGCAGCAATATCAGCATCAACATCACCAATCACATCTCTCCTCTTTCCCTTCCTCCTCTTCCTTTTCGCTAACCATGGACGGCGGCGCCTCCTTCTCCTCACCCCTTAATCACCAGGATGCGAAAGGGAGAGAAAGCGAATTAGGTGTCCCTCCCGGCTTCGTGCCTATCAGAAGTCTGCAACAACCAGGCATGCTCCATCGCTCTTCCTCCTACCCTTTGGAGCCTGAAGGTTCGCCACAGACAAGGGCAAGAGTTCTCTGGGACCCGTACAAACCCTTGGACGCCTCACAAAATCCTAGGGGAGAAGGAAGCGGGATCGGAGGCGAAGAGAGCGGCGGGGCCAATGTGGATATGTTGTCTTTCTTCCAGCAGCAGGCTTTGGGAGGGACAGGAGCAGGAGCAGGAGCAGGAGCAGGGAGAAGTGGAGGAGGGGGCAATTCGGCGCCGGGGCCGAAGAGTGGGGCGAGTCTGAGTGATCGGTCCTCTCCTTATTTTACAGGAGGAGACGGAGGGAGAGACATAGGGAGAGAGGATGGTTTGGGTCCATCCCGCTCTTCCCCGTTACAGCCGCCGCATTCAGCGGGACGCGGAGGAGGGGGAAGAGGAAGGGAGGGAGGGGGGGAGGGATTGTCGTTTATGAGTTTCGGTTTTTCCTTGGATGCGTTTTCACCGAAGCTGAATTCACTGCCGCAGGTGCTGCAGCCACTGTCGCTCACCCACCAAAAATCGGAGGAGCAACAGCAGCACATTCAAAAGGCTTTGACTCCTTCCCATGAACAGCAACATCGCCACCACCAGTGGCAGCAGCAGAAGCAGCAGCAGCAACAACAACAACAACAACAACAACAACAACAACAACAACAACAACAACAACAACAACAACAACAACAACAACAACAACAACAACAACAACAACAACAACAACAACAACAAC
>Ga0160420_100763_pt1 | contig 10988 bp, 8 predicted proteins | sample CelAP2metagpilot_FD_108197 | JGI IMG/M metagenome (GOLD analysis project Ga0160420, IMG submission 108197) | Phycosphere-associated microbial communities from algal ponds in Kailua-Kona, Hawaii, USA - Cellana AP2-5-5 metagenome pilot | ecosystem: Engineered > Artificial ecosystem > Aquaculture >... | reverse complement strand
CCCTCCCTCCCTCCCTCCCTCCCTTCCTCAGGGGTCCTTCGCGTGCATGCGTGTGCCCCTCCCCCCCCCCCCCCCCCCCCCCCCCCCCCCCCCCCCCCTCCTCCTCCCGGCCCCCCCCCCCCCCACAAGGAGGGCGAAAAGAAAAGAAGGGGAGAGTATGGGGAGTTTCGTAGGTGCGGTTAAGAACGTGGGTGGGGAGGGAGGAGGAGGGGGGGGGGGGGGGGGGGGGGGGCGGAGAGATGCGGAAGAGGCAGAGGGCAGAGAGCATGAGGTGGAGGACCGGGAGGTGGAGCGGAGAAGAGGAGGAGAGTCGGAGAGACGTGGAAGAGGCAGAGGCATGGGAGGGAGAGGCGGAGGGCCGGAGATGAGGAGGGAGGAGTCGGTGGGGGAGGATGAGGAGGAAGAGGAAGGCGGGGAGGGAGGGATGGAATGCCCTACCAAAAAGCCTCGACGAAAGTCGTCGTCCAAGGCGAAAGCGACTGTCATGGATTTGGACGCTGTAGTGGCACCTTGACATGGAGAGGTATTGATCTCTACTGAGGGGGCAAAATATCCATGACTTTGCACAGAAAAGAGTCGGTAAAGTAGGCGTCATCGTGGGTGGAGACGCATATATTAAACGCCCGCATAATGCTGGGATACAGCGATTCAAAGTCCAGTACGGCCACGGGGTCGTCCCACACACATGCGAACCATGCCCGTTTATATCCGTATTATCTGAACCTAACAAGTACTGCACAACCTTTCTCTGTCTATTATTGAAAGAGCCGCTTTGCCAAGAGGAGAAGACAGATGGGTCATTCACCCCTCCTCCTCGCTTCCCGGGAGTTTGGCAGAAGTAACAATTATTCGCATCCAATCCCGTATCACTCACTCCTACAAGTTGCCCCTTCCCCTACGTTCCATGTATTCACCCCTCCTCCTCGCTTCCCGGGAGTTTGGCAGAAGTAACAATTATTCGCATCCAATCCCGTATCACTCACTCCTACAAGTTGCCCCTTCCCCTACGTTCCATGTGTTTGCCATACGTTTTGTGTATGTCCCATACGTTCCATGTGTGGGGTTCATGTATGTTTCATACGTTCCATGTACTCCCCCCAAAACGACAAAGAACAATGGGCTAGGTATCTCAGATTATGGGAAAGACCTAATTCTGTGAAGTAGTTCCCGATAGAATCGAAAGCTGGAATGTATGGGGCAAAAGTGCGATTGTTATATTTTAAAGAAAGTTAGTAAAGGAATCAAATTACGTCGTTAATACCTCTTTATCTACTCCTCGTAGGTCATTGATTTTGCATGTTCCTCCTTTTTCTCGGGCAGAACACATCAATTGTAAGTGGAAGTAGATGCCTCAAAGCACTGCTCTCTGTTTCAGCTCCCTGTCTTGCCATCCTCTTCTCATCTCTCTACTTCTTACGACCGTCGGCTATTCGTGCCTCGACGGTGTGGAATGATTGGCAGAGAACTTAGTCATCCAGTGCAGACAAGGGCAAGAGATAAAAGACCTCGCTCTGTGCAAAGATGCCCGGCATCCCAACGTGGTAGGCGCGCACGTAAGCCCGATTCCCACCGTCCCCATTCATAGGCGCAGGAGCCGTCCAAGCCACCTCGCGTGTCTCGCCGATGCCCATGTCACCAGGGACCCTGGTCACCTCCACCCCGCTGTTCTGCGTTCCCTGGAACAACTCGACCGTCACATCCGCCTTCATGGCAAAGCCTTCCAACAAAAGTGTATAGGGCTGATTCGCTACTGCATGCTGAATGGGGGCCACCTCATACGCCGAGACCACCGTGATGTCGGGCCAGAGGCTCCCAGAATCTAACGCGTTACTCGTGTAAAGCTTCTGATAGAAGCTCATCCCCGCCGCTGTGTTGACGGCGGGGAGAAACATAGCTGAACGCTTCGTCACGCTCACGCTGCAGAAGGGTGCTTCCTGTGTCCCTTGGTCTTTGATGAAGGCCATAAGTGCATCACTGTCGGTAGCTGCTTTTTCCAGGATAGTTCTTACATCCATCACCGAAGATTTGTCGGGCGCCGTCACAAAAAGAGAAAAAGTCAGGCCTTTCCCACATCCGTCAAGCACTGGCGCCTCAATGGCCGACATGAAGCTTCCATCAACATCATTCACAATTTTGGAGATAGCCGGGTGTACCGCGGCACTTGCCGACGAAATCTTGAGTACAGTGTCCTCATGCGCAACCTCGTCAAGATAGTCTTGGAATGCCGCCTTCATGTCCGCATGGCTATATTCACAATCCGTATCGGCCACAGGGCAGAACAGGAAAATGTCGTAGGTCAAAACATTCGTGTCCGGCAGCTTAATGTCTGCCCCAGGATTTTCGGCCTGGTGACTGTCAATCCCCTGCAAGATACGCGCTGTGTACTTGGAGCCCTTAGTCCAGCTCTTCGCCGCAGGCGACAGTACTAAGTCTTCGCCGTCCGGCAAAGCCCCCTGGAGCTTCCCCATAATGCCTTGGACTGAATCAGTAGAAGTGCATGCCTCCGTGACATGGCAGATGGCTGAATCCTCGCCGGCGTCCGTGTTCCAGTGGGACGCAGTACTCCCGGGACCGACCCCACACAGCACACACTGCGAAATGTCGCCGCCACCCACGTACACCTGTTCGCCCCACCGACCATCAGCATCCACCGCGTCTGCATTGCGTTCTACCGCCAAGGCACGCTCGTTGGTGGTGCTGCCAAGAACATTTTGGTCGTTAGTCTCGTCCACAGCCATTTGCCAAGCTTTCATGAGCGAGGCTGGTGACAGGCCGTGGAACATGTTGAGGACACGGGTGGGGTTGACAGCGGCTTGCCCTTGGAAGCGCCGTTTCTTCTTCAAATCCGATACCAGTGACTGCAACTTTTGGGCCAGTATCTCGGGTTTGGGAGGCTGGACCTTTTTCGAGTCCATAACACTGTCGGCCATGCTCAGAGCAGGACGAGTTAAACCTTTGAGGAGGGCTCGGTTGTTGGATTTACCAGTAACGCTGCTCACAAGTTCATCCACAGCTTCCAGGAATCGATGCTTGCCAGGCATTCCAGGTTCCGCGTTGAGGATATTTTGGCCAGCCTTGTCGACAAATAAATTAGAGTTGCTTACCAGCGTTTCGTTGACACCGACCCCATTTACCACCCAAGCCACTTTTTTGCCCGCACGATAGTTGACAATACGCCTGACATAGGTCCGCGAGCGGATAAACAGGGCAGCGCCCAGCCCGATCCAGCCTTCGTAGCCCGGAATTTGCGCATTCACCAACTGGAACGCCCAGCGCGTACTGTTGATTTCGGCAAGAAATCCGGCTCCTTGGAAGACCTAGACAAGTTTAGGGTGACAGTATGAAACCCGAAAGAGAAATGAGATCCCACTTGATGGGCAGAAATATCTATAGAAGAAAGCGACGGACAGAGGAGGTGAGGAGAGAACGCCGAGAGGTAACATAAAAGCGCTTAATTTGACTATCAAAATTCAGTCACGCGAGTTTTTTTGGTATGAAAAGAGGCCATGTGGTGCAGATATTCACAGTGCGGGCATAATCTTGATTGACTGGTATGGAAGAGATGGAAAAGCAAAACAAAGCACGAGGACAAAGCTAAGACAATAATAGGAGGAGAGCGACTCATAGACACAACCATCAAAAGAAGAGACGGGCAGACGTAAATTGCATCATGCAAAGCCAGACCTACCTCGGCACCAAGAATCTTTTGGACGCGGAAGAGGGCAATCACCATACTGGGGACGTAGATGAATGTCCCGCACCCAGCCCCGTTGAACCAAGTCATGCCAGCGCCATTCTGGTCCAGGGTCAAAGAAAGTCGGGCAAACTGCTCGCCCACAATGTTCATGTCGCCCGCGCCCAAATAGCTATGGTGAGGGGGGGGGGTAATTGGAGAAAGAGCATTAAAGGGAGTGAGTATTGGACCTTGGCCGCTTCCTCTCCAACAAAGACACAAGGCACCATTCAAAGTTGAGCGAGATAAAGCACTCTCCAACCTCCTCTATAAGTAAGGGAACATGAGAGAAAAGGGGAGATTGGAAGTAACAACGTACGCGGACCCGCCGACCAGCGCTTGGAAGGCCGAGACAGCACTGTTGACGACCTCACCATCGGTCTTGTCCAAAATGCCCGCGCCATTGGAGTACATTTGCCCGGCACCGATGATGGAGGCCACACCCCACACATGGCTCTCGAGCTCCGCAATTTGAACCAAAACTCCAGCACCAAGAGCGGTCATGCCGTAGCCCGCACGCACTGGGCACACAAATACAGTCTGCTGCTGATGGCCCACGTTCACAAGCACCCCGCCGCCAACGAATATATTATGGCGTGCGCCTGTGTGTGTGTGTGTGTGTGTGTGTGTGTGTGTGTGTGTGTGTGTGTGTGTGTGTGTGTGTGTGTGTGTGTGTGTTTAGGAATGAGTGCAAGGTGCGTTGAAGGCTTCCCTACTTTAGTAATGGTGATCTGACACAGCTCTTTAAAATGGGTTTCTTATTCTCTCTTCCCTTGCTCTATTTCGTCTCCTTTCTACATGTACAACCTACCAAATTGTCCAACGAGAATGGCAGCCTCCTCCATTCCGCCGCCAACACGAATACTGACGCCGCCCAGGACAGCTATAGAGTTCCCAATATTGATGCCGCTGAGGAAAGGCGTGAGAGCCAAATGATGAACGCCGATCATCACGCTTGTCCCGGCGACAACCAAGAAATCCTGGCCAACCTGCGCCATATTCGTAAGAACCAGGCCATAGGGGGCCCATCGGATTATCTGACATCCGTAACAAAAGAAGGAACCTCCCATCACGAGGGCGTGCCCGCCATACGCGCATTGGCGCTGGAAAGGGCGTTGCAGCGATTTTTGAAAGTCTATGAAATTCTGAGTAAATTCGCGAAAAATCACGGCCGTACCACGAAAGAAGCCTCCAAAGCGCACCAAGACACTGCCCCCGGTGATGATGTGTAGCTCATCTGTCGGTCGTCGGCCAAACGCGCGGAAGATGCTCACGAAACGAATGTCCAAGGATCCCCCCGACACTACGTCAAAGACCCGCTCTGCATGCCCGGTTATCCTAATTTGGGGAATGTCAAGAGGGTGCCCCAGGATAATCTTGCGGCTTGACACAACCATTTTCTTCTCTGCAAAGTACGGGTTCATCGAGCCATTTGTCAGGAGAATGACGCCGCAAGTGCTCGTGCTCGCTACCATTCGCTCTAAATCAGATCCGTCCACGGGGTTGCAAGTGCGAAGGCCTGCCAGTTTAGCCAAATTACTCGCCAACTCGTCAAAGCCGCCATTCACAGTCGAGGCGCCGGGTAGGGCGCCCAGTGCTTCCTCGAGACTGACGCCTCCCGTGCCGGTTTCTGAAGAGTTCTGGAACGTGAGATCACCTGTGCCCTCAGCAGGTGGTGCCTTCGAGGCTGTGGGAGCAGCGCGAGTGCCCGCGGGAGGCACAGGGGCAGTGGGACCCGCGGACTCAGTCGAAGCCACAGGGGCGGTGGAACTTACTGGCCCAGCCGGGGCAACGGAGGTTGTGGGACGTACCGGTTCAGCAGGCGTCACAGGAGCCATAGGGCCTACAGCCGTGTTAGCAGGGGAATTATTATAGCCGTACACAGCCGAGGCGCCGGGTAGGGCGCCCAGTGCTTCCTCGAGACTGACACCTCCCACCGTGCCGGTTTCGGAATAGTTCTGGAACGTGAGATCACCTGTGCCCTCAGCAGGTGGTGCCTTCGAGGCCGTGGGAGCAGCGCGAGTGCCCACGGGGGACACAGGGGCAGTGGGATCCGTGGGCTTAGCCGAGGCCACAGGGGCGGTGGAACTTACTGGCCCAGCCGGGGCAACGGGGGTTGTGGGCCGTACTGGCTCGGCCGGGGCCACTGGAGCTACAGAGCCTAAGGGATCAGCCCGAATAGCAGGGGATGTGGGACGCATCGGTTCAGCAGGCTCCACAGGAGTCACATGGGCGATGGAGCCTGCAGACTCAGCCGGAGTAGGAGGGGCAGTGGGACGTACTGGACTAGCCGGCGTCACAGGAGCCACAGGGTCTAATGTTTTAGCCAGGGTAACAGGGGCAGTGGGACGTTCTAGCTCAGCCAGGGCAAGAGGGGCCACAGGAGCAATGGGATCCACAGGAAGGGAAGCAATCGGTGTTAACTGTGTTTGGGTTGCCAAAGTGTGGAATGCATCATTCGCAGTCGCGGCCCCGGGCAAGGCGTCCAGTGCCGCGCTGAGAGTGGTGCCTCCCACCGTGCCGGTTTCAAGGGATTCCTGAGCAGTTGCGAGGTCACCAGAGCCCAGAGCAGGCGTTCCCTTCCAGACCATTGGAGTAGCGGGCGTGATCGTCGTAGCTACGGGCTTCGAAGGGGCAACCATGGTTACCGCGTCGGTTGACTGCACTGTAGTGCAAGACAAAGAGAGGGGAAAAGCGGGGAAATGTTAGAGAAACGATTGAATAACTCTTTTAGGCGGGTTATGTGCTGGCCACTCAAGTAGTGTCGAGGCAAAAAACCGGCTCTGATGGTAGGAGAGGGGTGGAGGAAGGGATTGAGAAAAGGAAAGGCGTCATGCACTGGATGCACCGGGGAGATGTTGGAATTGCATATCGATCTGATCAGGGAATGAAAAGGGCACATGATAATCGTCAGCGACACAGGGAAATGTATTTTATGGGGAGTTTTGAATTGTACGCCTTTGAATAATTGGAGCAGGAGCAGTAACACTAGTATAAGCACTCTGAATTGTCAAACCAGGGGATCAATTCTGCGCATAGAATGTGCACCATCCCTCTATTACCCTCTCCCCCTTTTGTTTTCTCACCCGGATCCATCACATGGGCTGGAAAATGCGCCATTGAGGACATGGTCCCGTCTACGGTGGCCGTTGGCAAGAGCTTTTCCTTGCTCTGGCCCTCTCCAGCAAAGGCAATGGCCACTATGGCTCCGAAAATCAGGCATACTGCAACCAGCGAGCCTAGCAGGACACGTCGGTAACTGCTGCGGGACGCATTTTGGGGCATTGTCTCACCCATGAAAGAAAATTTCGGAGACAGTGTGTTCTATACTGCTGATCCTGGCTTAGTCTACTGGGAGGTGGGAAAGGAAGGTGTGGAGTTGTGTGAGGGTGTGAGAGAGAGAAAGAGAGGTCTATCGCACGCCATTATTATGAGCACCAAAATAAGCCCGCCCTGCATGACGGGATAGATGCCGGCATCTGGCCAAAATCAGGCCACTAGCATTTCCACGGAATGATGACAGCATCCCGCTATGAACAAGCCGCTCCTTTGACTGCAGGTCATCCCGCGAACACGAGTGGGACTGATGCCGGCATCTACCCTACGGCCGAATCTTGAGGGGAGCATGGACTGCCTTCGAAAAATTAGTCAAACAACCTCAGCTTTAATTTCAAGTGAGTCTTGAACGCCGAGCATCCAAACAATTTCCCATTCAATCGAACTGACACCGTGCTTTTGTGGGGGCCTACGATTTGGCGTGCCACCGCTCGGTCGCTTGTTGCAGCAAAATGAGCGATTGCGATTGGACGGACGGATTTCAGCTTCAAGTTGCCAACAGGGAGCAATGGATGTAGCTTTTTGTTTTTCTTGTCGAGCATGAAGGCTTGTGAGTTGCAAGGAGAACAGGGCGACCCTGAAAGCCAATAGATTGTAGGGGCCCATCATGTGGCGGGCGAAGAGTTACGATAAGTCGCATGTTGCAGCAAAGTGAGCGATCGCGATTCGTTGGATGTCCACTCAAAGAGGCCGAGTGGGCAAAAGGCCTAGAATCCGCTCTTTGTTTGTTTCGCCAGCGTAAATGGCATGTCAGTTCTGAGATCTTATTTAATAATTATCTGGCTCGGTAGGTGGCCAACAAGTTGAATTTGCAGTTTTGCCGGTCAACAACTCAGGGTAGGCACATGGGCACACGAGTCCGTTTTTTTAGGATATCCGTAGACCCGGGGACTGGACCCCGGTAAGTGGACGAACCAGGTCTAATTAGATAGATCGGATCCGCTGGGAAACCAGGGGACTGACCAAGTACAAATGATGCTCTAGACGAGGGCTATAAAGGAGAAGAGAAAGAGAGAATGGGTGAAGCCGGTTGAGAGGGGGGGTGTGTGGCCCCCAATTCAAACCCCTCGATTTTAGGGCCGCATTGACATCCAACCCCCAACCACACACACCCCTCCGCCGGGTCGACCCGGGTAGAACTATCGGACCCGATTCGCATTCCTGCACTTATCCAGGGATTGCATCGAGTGTTGATCTCTCTCACTCCGCTAAATTGGGGCATTGGGGCTTTTTCCCCAGAAAGCAATTAAAACACTTAATATAGATGGAAATGATTCCAAGAGCGGCACGACCGTACGAACGAAGGGTTCAAGGCGCCAAGACACCATCACCTTTCATGCTACCTTTTGAAGCTTGCGGGGACCTTGAAATTTCCTCTTTCTACACTTACTGACCCCCCAGAATCTTCTTCCTATCAAGAAAAATACCCCAACAATCTCCAGAAGCCCAACAAACTAAACGTGCTCGAGAAAATTCGCTTTCCGACCCCGACTCCGGGCGATGTGATTACGGTGAATGTCACGGGAACGTCCATTACGATGACAGATAAACAGGCGTATTCTTTGGTTGCGAGTGGCCCCTTCGTATCCGCCGCGTGGTACTGTCAAGATAATCGGGACGATGTGCCCTGGGACCATGGTGCTTCGTGGAGAACGGAGCACTGTACTCTGCCGTGCACTGGAAGATTCAAAAAAAGGCCCTTGTGTTGTGAGAAACTTGGCGGTCGACGTGGGAGCTCGTTCAGAGACGGTCATGTGTGCTCTCAATCTGTGGCAAATGCCTCTAAGTGCACAGGCCTGACGCCCCCTCAAGAATGCCGGTAGTAGGTAAGAGGAATACTAATATTATACCAAGGGTTTTTGTTTTTTATAACCCAGATTATTTCAGACACAACGTAGTTAGCTGTTCATACGTAGTATTAGTGACAACACGCTCAACACGCTACCTTTCAAGAAGTGGATGTGATAGGCAAAATTATGACTCTGTAGCAACAATCATAGCAATTAACATAATCCGTACGGACTATACAAAAAGTTGTTTAAGTTTTTTACTGTTTTGTTTTTTTGGGGGTTTGTTAGCCAATTTGAGCAATAATAAGTATTTGAAAAGTGAACCGGCGATATGGTTAAAGAACCGAAATTCTGGGAACCAAAAGCTTTGGCCATGGAAACCAAAAGCTTTAGCCTTGGCCACAAGCCTTGACCTTTGGGAACCAAAGGTCTTAGCCCATCATCACTCGGGAATCAAACTTCTTGGTATTTTTCACTTCTGAATCATCAAAGCGCGAAGCGCGTTAATCAATACAAAAACACCAAAAATAACATAAACCGTACGGACTATACAAAAAGTTATGTGAGTTTTTTGCTCTTTTTCCTTTTTTGGGGTTTTAATCACCATAACGAGCCTTGTCATCGGCATAAAGACATCTCCTTCTATCATATTTTGAGCACCAAAATAAGTATAAGCCCGCCCCGCATGACGGGGAAGCTGCCGGCATCAGTCCCACTCGTTGGCGCGGGACGATGACGCCATCCCGCTCTAAACAAGCCGCTCCTTATGCTGCCGGTCATCCCGCGCCAACGAGTGGGACTGATGCCGGCAGCTTCCCCGTCATGCGGGGCGGGTGCTCAAAATATGATAGAAGGAGATGTCTTTATGCCGGTGACAAGGCTCGTTATGGTGATTAAAACCCCAAAAAAGTAATGTAGAGCAAAAAACTTACATAACTTTCTGTGTAGTCCGTGGTAGTTCGTCCGCCCCAATGGATGGTCTAGAAGCACAAAATCAATACGACGGACGATACTGAAAGTTATGTACATTTTTTGCTCTTTTTACTTTTTTGGGGTTCTAATCACCATTACGAGCCTTGCCACCGACATGATGGCATCTACTTCTATCATAATTTGACCACCAAAATAAGGCCGCCCCGCATGACGGGGTAGCTGCCCGCATCATACCACAGGCATTTTTCGTTCCTCTTCTTTGATGACTCTTCTCATACTGTGTACGTTCGCTTTTTCGAGCGCATCATAATCAATAACGTGGTGTTAATATGTACGTAGTATCAGTAAAAATCGCAGCACGAGGGCTAGATTTTTGCAATTTGATGGGGTCCCATTATTTTATCCTTTTTCCTCTTGCCGTGAAGCCGCGTGCAAGAAGATTCACGATTAAATTTAAGGCCTGAAAGAGTACGAAAGGTGACAATACTTGAAATCCCCATCACCTGGCCATGAGGAAGAGTAATAAAGACAACGAAAGAGGGAAAAGCTACGTGGCATTGACGCTTGAAGATTAGAGGAAAGCTGTTTCAGATAGTATTTTGTGAAGACTGTGTGGATGCATATGTGCACTTTCCCTTCCGACACTTCTCCACTGGGAGGGGTACTGCGAAAAGTGTCAAGAGAGCCTCTGCTCTTATGTGTCAATCTCCACGAGGGAAAATGGCTTAAACTGTGTATGGCGTCCGTCTTCTGTCTGCAAACGCAAGATGGAGAAATCTCCATGTATATTGTAGTAAATGTAATCTATCCATCGACAATCAAGCAATTCCATCTCAAGAGTCTCGTTCTTGTCCGCTCTTTCGTCATTTATTGTCTTCGTCACCCTCTCCTCCTGTCAAAGACATTTTGAAGGCCAAGTTGGGGGCATGGGGCGCCGGCGAGTGAGTTGGGTGAATACGCGAACATGGGAGAAGGGTCGGCGTTCAGCGCCTTGTGGGCACGGCTGAGGGGAGGACAGAAGGGTCGAGAGAAAGCGGTGACGGAGCAGGTGACGATGGAGGGGAAGAGCAAGTGTCAGTAAGAAGGGGGACAGAGAGAAGGGCTCGATAGGGAATCGAAACTCGAACAAAACGGCCGGGCCATGTGACGATATCTGTGTGACCAGCGCTGGTGGTCCCACCGAGCCGAAACAGAGT
>Ga0160420_100762_pt1 | contig 10990 bp, 14 predicted proteins | sample CelAP2metagpilot_FD_108197 | JGI IMG/M metagenome (GOLD analysis project Ga0160420, IMG submission 108197) | Phycosphere-associated microbial communities from algal ponds in Kailua-Kona, Hawaii, USA - Cellana AP2-5-5 metagenome pilot | ecosystem: Engineered > Artificial ecosystem > Aquaculture >... | reverse complement strand
TCCCTCCCTCCCTCCCCCCCTTCCTCCCTTCCTTCCTGCCCCCAGGCCGCAGCCGTAACGACCAAGTTGCAACGGACGTCCGTTTGCAACTTCGAGAGGAGACCCTACACATACAGTCCCTCCTCGTGGAGCTGCTGCTCACCATGACGTCCCTCGCATCGGAACACATTGATCTGTTAATGGCCGGCTTCACGCACCTCCAGCCGGCGCAGCCGATTCGATTTTCGCACTGGGTCATGTCACACGCGGCGGCCCTGGTGCGGGATTGTCAACGGTTGGTGGACCAACGGAAACGAATTAACGTTCTGCCTCTGGGGAGTGGGGCGTTGGCGGGGCATGCGTTTGGGGTGGATCGGGAGATGATTCGGAAGGAGTTGGGGTTTGAAAGTTTGACTTTAAACAGCTTAGATGCCGTTTGCGATCGGGATTTCGTGGCGGAGTTCATGTGGTGGGCGTCCTTGGCAACGGTGCACTTGTCGCAGCTGGCCGAAGATTTGATTATTTACAATTATACCAAGCAGGTAGGTCATGAAGCAGGTGTTTTGCACTCCCTCCCTCCGAGCCTTCTTTCGACCCGCGGCGTGTTTATGCGTGCGCCACCGTGAGCTTGTGTTACTTTCTCTGGTGATTGTCGTTGGCGATGACGCAAATAACAACCGACCAACCAGAGGTGACGTTCGAAAGAAAGATTGACGACAAGACACCCATCCCCTTCCCCTCCTCCCGCTCCGCGAAAATAAATGCTGTGACCCAACTCAACTTCAACCGTTTCCACAGGTCGGCCTTTCGGACGCCTACTCCACCGGCTCTTCCCTCATGCCCCAAAAGAAAAACCCCGACGCACTCGAGCTTCTCCGGGGGAAGGCTGGCCGTGTCCTGGGCCACGCCACGGGCTTCATGTCCACCCTTAAGGGCCTCCCTCGTTCGTACAACAAGGACCTGCAGGAGGATAAGGAGCCGTTGTTTGACACGGTCGATACGATGGTTGCAGTATTGCAAATAACCACAGGTGGGTGGACAAATGGGGGCTTGTCATTCTTTTTTTCCCTCGCTCCCTCCGGCTCTCCCTCGCTCCCTCCCTTCCTCCTATTTTTATTTTTCCCACCAGTCCCACCAGCTCCTCAAGTAGGAAAAAAATATATGTCGAACGACTCTTTTCATTTTAACGATGGGTCGATTTATCATCCAATCCCTTCCTTTCTCCCTCCCTCCCTCGTTCTTTCGCGCGACCAGGCGTCTTTGCAACCCTCACCCCCAAGGCAGAGGCACTTGCCGCACAAGTGAGTGGCAACGGGATCATCAGAAGAATGGGAAAAGGAGTGAAGGAGGGATGGTAACCAGAAGGCATGCATAATAAAAGGAAAGCAACACTTCGTAGATAATTGCGACCATATTCGAAGGAGGAGACACTTCTCACATCCATCCCTCCCTCCTTCCCTACTTCCCCAGCTGGTCCCTGAAATGCTTGCCACCGACCTTGCCGAGTACCTCGTGCGTAAGGGCGTGCCTTTTCGGGAGACGCACCACATTTCCGGTGCGGCTGTCAAAATGGCGGAGGAAAGGGGGGTGGCTCTCTCCTCCCTATCGGCAGCAGATCTACAGGCCCTCCATCCCTCCTTTGCCGATGACGTGGCGGAGGAGGTATGGTCGTACGAGAGGAGTGTGGAGAGAAAGAATGCGCCGGGAGGGACGGCCAAGTCATCGGTGGAGGCGCAGATAGAAGCGGTCAAAAAATATGTGGCGTCGTTGTAGGGAGGGAGGGAGAGAGGGAGGGATGGAGGGAGAGGAGCGTATTGCGTGGTCTCAGACGACCAAGGGGGTAAGAGAGGGGCCACGTACGTGTGCAATCTCGCTTAAAGCGATGATTATGACAAAACAGATGACAGGGGATGGTGGAGAAGAGTGCTTGGCGAGGGTAGAGCGCAGTGAAAGACGAGGGAGGGAGGCGACATTGAGGAATGAAACCAACGGCTTCGGACGTCGAGAACGAAAGAAAGGAGATCATGAGTCAAGCTAACAAAACGGTACGACAACCATCAAACGGACGACTCGATCCCTTTATGGTTGGTAATTACCGCTGAATTCATTCCATCGTCTTATTTCTTCTGTGGCTGAACTACTTTACTTTGTGCTCCGATTACGATATGGGATCATAATCGATTCGTCGCGGTCGCTGGATCGTCACGCACGAGCACGAAGACGTTGCCGCGCCCACCTCTGTGGGGGTGGATGAAGGGGCGAGTATGGGATGAGAGGCGAGCAAGAGTCTTCTTCGTCGACGGGGACCATCATTCTATTTCCTCCCCACCCCTCTCTCCTCCCTTCCCTCTGTTGGAGAGGGAGGGAGGCAAAAATCATACGGGAGCAAAAGCAGGAAACGAGTTCGAGAGCCAGAGGAAAAAAGAAAGAGAGAGCATAAGAACAAAAGAGTCAAAGAGAGCGAGAGGAAAGATCGTAAGGCACGTACCTCGAGATTCTCATTTCTTGATCCAGGTAGGTCGTATCCAGGTAATTAGAGCTCTGGAACTTGACATTGAGAGGGCCAATCATAAGCCGTTGGAAAAACACATTGACCCGTTGGGGGGAGGCCGGTTCGATGGTGGCGTCGATGGCCTCGTCGATCGCGGGGAGGAAGGGAATGGGTCGGATTTGCTCTTCGTTCCTGACGGAGGGCGGGAGGGAGGGCGGGAGGGTGGGAGGGAGGGAGAGCGAGGAAGGGGGAGGGCGTAAGTGTGTCTGCTCACTGTGAACATATTTATCATACACCTATGCATGCACGCATCATTTTCTTCACTCTTCTCTCCCTCCTTGCCTCCCTTCCTCACCTGGCCGTGCCCTTGGCAAGGTCGATGTACTGATAGATGGGGCCTACTGGTCTGAACAAAGCCGGCCGAGTCTTCCCTAAGATGGATTCGCTGGTCGTGTACACTAAACGCCAGCGCGCGGTAATGAGCGGGGATTTGGTGGGCCTGAGGAAGCAGACGGAAGGGTGGAGGGACGAGGGGAGGGAGGGAGGAAAGGAGGATGAGTTGGCTTGCCCGAGTGGGTTTCCTGGATGTGTAGACGCAGTTGTAGAACGCGCCAATTAGCAGCGACAAATATCCAGATTAAAGAGAACCCAAGGAGCAAGAGGTGATACAAGAAAAGAGGTGACGAGGGACGGAGCGTCTCATACGTACGTCTTGGTGGGGTTCTTCTTCTCGATGGTCTTGATGAGGCTGAGGATGGCTTCTTCCTTCTCGGGCGTGGATTCCAGCCCACGGTTGACCTCTTCCGCTTTGGAGAGGAGGTCTGTCTTAAGCTATTGGGGTTTGTGTAAGGGTGCGTGTGCGGGAGATGATGGGTGAAATCAAGCGGAGCCGTCTGTGCCACGTGACGAGACGTACAGTGCATGCTGCACCGTCCTTTAGGTGAAATGCATTTGAATCATGCCCCCCTGTGTCCTGAGCCGAATGGCACATGTTTGTTCCGGCCTGTGTTCCATAAACTGCTGTGCTCCACTCCCTCTTTCCCTCCTTCCCTCCCTCCACGCCCAGGACGCGAGCCCCAAGCTCCTACTTCCTTCCACCCTCCATCTGCACCCCATCCCATTCCTAACGAAATTCCTCCACCAAGCCCCCACCCACAAGTTATTCCCCCATAATCCCATAATAAGTACACACATACCTTGGCCAAGGGGCCACCGGCCTTGAGAGCTGCGCCCGAGGAGCGCGTCGGGAAGAAGTTAAATGCCAGGGTGGTAGGCATCAAGAGGGCCAGGAAGGCCGAAAGGAGCAGGACTAAAGGCTTTCGGCGGCTGCTGCTGCAGGGCATGGCCATGATTGACTTTGATGCTGCTGGGAGAGCGTTGCCTTTGTGTAAAAGGGATTACGCTGAATGTGAGCGAACGTGAATGTGGAAAGTAGCGCTTGGACAGTGTCCGCATGCTTTGAACGTGCGTGGCGTCTGATGCGACGAAGGCACCGTCGCTGAAAATTCTAGACCTCAGTCATCTACCACTGCGCATTTCCTGACATAAGGCGCCCACATCAACCACTACGACAGACAAGAGAGGCAGGGGCAGCAGGGTGAAGACTTGCTGTGTATCTCTTTTTTTGCCCGCGGCTGGTCTTTCTGCCTTGTGGATCTCCTCCTGCCTTCCTCCCCTCCTCCCTTCTACCACGTAAAACCCTTCACATCATTACGGAAAATGTCATCGACCGTCATTTCGCCGTCATCTTTCTGTTCCTGCTCCTCACTCTTACCCGCCGACTCCTCCATCCTTCCCAAACCACCAACCTTCTCTCCCCATCCGTCCTCCTGCTCCTCCTGCTGCTGCTCCTCCTCCTCCTTCTCATCCTCCTCTTCCATTGCCGTGCTCGAAGCAGAAGCCGACAGGCTGCACAAACTGGCTCAACGCCTCAATAAGGAAGGAAAATACGAAGATGCTAAAATTACGTACAAGGAGATGTATGCGGTGGAAGACGAGACGCTGCGGCAAGCAGCGGCAGTGGGTATAGCACGAGCAACAGCAGGACGTCGAGGGGAGAGGAGCGGAAAGGATGAGGGTCACGAGTCCTGTAATACTCTGCAGCCTCTTCCACCTTTTCGAAGACGACAAACACAAAGGGAGAAAGGGCGATCGAGAGAAAAGGAAGAAGAAGAGGTAGCACAAGAAGATAAAGAGGAGGAGCAAATAGTTTCCCGTGCGTTGGGCGCCGTCTTGGGGAGTGTGGTGGGGGACGCAGCAGCTATGGGCATTCACTGGATCTATGCTCCGGAGGAACTGCAGAGACTATGGGAGGCAAGACAAGAGGAGGAGAGGGAGAAGAAAAAGAAGGCGGAAGGGAGGAGGAACGAAGCAGAGCAGCAGAAATCGGGTGAGGAAAAGGAGCAAAGTGCTCATACCCTTGCCACCATCACAACTACAACTACCACCATCGCCGAAGACGACACAATTGACGATGCAGGCCTCGAGTTTTATCAGCCGCCCCAATCACCCTTCTTCTCCTACCCTCACGGTCGGTCCTCGCCCTACGGAGAACAGACAATCCTCCTCCTCAGCTCCCTACATCGAAACTGCGGCCTCGATCCCTTCCTTTACGCTCAGGCATATGCCAGGCAATATGGAGAAGGGTGGGAGGGTTATAGAGATGCGTCGACGAAGGGATTTTTGAGGCGATGGTATGAAGAAGGAGGGGCTAGGGAGGGATGGAGGGATGGGGATAGGTGGGGGGTGCGGGATTGGCAAGCTAATTGCTTCACCAGGTTGCCGCCATTGGTGGTAGGATTTGGAGGAGGAGAGGAAGAAGGGGGAGAGGGGGAGAGATCAATGTTGCGAGCGGTGGAAGATGCGACCCGGGTGACTCAAGACGATGATCGGGCGGTGATGTGGGGGAAGGGAGCAGCAGGAGTGCTGTCTAGGATTATTTTTGAGGGAAAAACCATTGAGATGGCCATAAGGGAGGTATTGGAGGCGTTCGGAGATCCAAAGACGCCGCTGGGGGAGAGAGGGAGGGAAATAGAGGAGGAAAGGGTGGTGGAGGGGTTGAAAAAGGAGGTGACAAGGGCGTTCGAACAAGTGCTTTTTTTGGGTGTGCAAGAGGAGGGCAGGACGGACGTGGGAGGGACCGTTAAATTGTTGGGGAAGAATTGTCACTTGCCGAATAGCCTACAGACGGCTTTGCATGCCGCATTGTTTTATGCGCATGGACGTTCGTGGCCGTCGCCCTCCTCTCTGGTCCCTCTGTCGTGGACAACAGCAGCTGTCTGTGAGCAGCAGCAACAGCAGGAGCAGGAGCAGGAGCAGGAGAGGGATCGGAGGGAGAAACAGGCGTTGTTCAAGAGAACCATTCGTGCTGCCATTCGGGAAGGAGGTTGCTGTGCGTCACGGGCGGGATGGGTGGGTGCTTGTTTGGGCGGGTGGCTGGGTTTGGAATGTGTGCCGGTCGAGTGGCGGAAGGAGGTAAATGGATTCGACCAGATCAGGAAGGAGGTGGAGGAGATCATAAGGCATAGGAGGAGGAGAAGGATGCAGGCCTAAACAGACGGAAGTAAGGAGGGGAGAAAGCACCGAAAGATTTGTTTGGGTGAGGAGATAACGAGGCAAGAAAAAAATACAAAAACCTGTCCAACAAATCCGCTGCGATGGTCGTGCTTTGGTCCTCTATTCTTTTTTTATTTGCTATCTATACAACACGCTTCCATCCCTCCATGCCCCACTTCCCTCCCGAAGCTTCATCAACATTTCCTCTATCGATCGTGTCAAGCCAAGCACCAAGCAGTTTGCCTGCACTTGCCGCAGTCAACCTTCTCCATTCGGAGGTCGAGAAGGAGCGAGGGAAGGAGGGGGAAAAAAGATGAAAGCCTCCCTATCCCAACTTTGCCAGCAACTCCTCCACCGACCGCTGCAAGCCCGGCATCAAGCAGTTTGCCTGCACCTGCCGCAGTCTCAACGGGTCCTTCAACCTGTAGGCTGTTTCAGCCGCTTTCTGCCACAGCCGCACCTCCACGTAGAGATCAAAGCGATCCTCTTGCAAGGCTACCCTATCTATATACCCTTCCACTACTCCACTCGGCTGCTTGTGCTTAATGCACGCCTGAGCAAAAGGCTTGTAACCTACCGGTGATTTCTTCTCGTTTGAAAACGATTTCAAATTTTCGAATTGACCGCTGGCAGCCAAGGCATTGATTTTAAGGTGCCAGAAACGCTTCTCAGGGACCTTGAATTTTTTGGCAACTCGACTGGCTTCGGCCAGGAGGAGGGAGGGAGTAAGGGAGGGTGGAAGGCTGTCAGAGGCGAGGACGATGAGGTTATAGATGGTTTCAGAGACGGAGAGGCCAACAAAGACGTTTTCGTTTTTGCCGGTGCGCTTTTCCAGGGCTGACTGGACTTCGAGTAGTTCGGCTTGTTCTTCTGTGGCTCGGTGATAGAAAGAAGCAGAGGCCGCACTCGCTGCCAGGGCCGCCGTGGCTGCTGCAGCGGTTGCTGTGGCGATAGAGGAGGAGGAGGAGGAGGCCGGAAAGGAGGAAGGAGAAGAGGAGGAGAGGGGTCGTTTGCCGTGGTGGCTGTAGAGGCGGGCGGCTTCCTTGATGAGCTCGATTCGGCGGGGAAGACTGTGACAGCAGGTGGGGATGAGAGGAAAATAGTAATGAAATGGAATGAGAAAGATTCAGGATGAGTACACGTGGTGCATTACGATATGGGTACTATCCACCCCCCCCCCTCCTCCCCGCCCCTTAGGCGCCCTCGCTCCTCACCTTTCCTGCGCATATGCCTGAAAGGCCAGAATGGTACCTGCCTCCATCAGATCTCCTCTTGCCAGCGACACGTTGAACCACGGTGTCCGCTCTTCCCTTGTCATCCTACTCCTGTAGTACACCTTGAGCAGCTGCAAGGACATGGGATGGAGGGACAGCAGCCGGAGGAAGGTCTCTTGGCTTGGTTTATGCGCCTCTACGTACAGTAGAGCGCGGTAAGCCAGGTCGAGGTCATTTGAAAGGAGGGACTGATGGAGGGCGAGGTTGAACTCTCCCATCTCCAGCAGCAGGTCCACTTGGGAGGAAGGCGAGGGTTCAAAGGTGAGGAGCATAGTGGCAAGCCCGCGCCGACCCACTTGGTCGGCGGTACGCGCAATGGCGGCATAGGAGAGGTAGGGAGGGTGAGAAGAACGGGGAGAGGAAGGGGTCAAGAAGGCCGAGTTGACTTTACGACGGATCTCGTCCCGGAGCTCCTTGTCGGTGCAGACGATGGCATGGCGTGATTGGAGATAGGCACATGCCCACTGCACCAGCACCTTTTCCTTCTCCCGTGTACAGCTCATGTAATCACACACCTTTAACGCCAAAAAGTATTGCCGGCGCAACAGTAGCCGATCGATCAATGCTCCCCACCCTCCTTCCCTCCCTCCGTTCCCCAGCTGCCCGGCAGTAAGAGGTATCCCGACATCAGACCGACGAAGATGGTTCAATACCCGGAGTTTCCGACAAACATCCACAAACTCGTTTGGCTCCCCTTCTTCCCCTCTGCCCTCCCGCCCGCTCTGCTGCTGTTCTTCATCGTCGTAGAAACTCTTCCCATAGGAGGCAGCATGCAAATATTTTTTCTGCCTCTGCGCATCCCAGGCTGCAAGGGCAGCTCGAAGGCAGGCCTGAATCGCCCCGTGCAGCTGACTCTTCTCCCCACCCCCACTACCACTTGCGAATGAGGACGAGGAAGAAGGGAAGGACGAGGAGGACGACGACGACCCTTCCCCAGCAACAGCGGAAGTCTTGCTGGATGAAGATGAAGCGAGGATTGACCGTATATTCTCATCTGCCTTGGGGTCTCCCTTTTCAAACGCCTCCATGGCGTCATACAACATTGCTGCCGGCTCCGTGCTTCCTATTCTATGGATCGATTCCGTCGCTGCAGGCACCCGTTGGAGCACCTCGCACTTTCCCTCCCTCCCCCCCGTCCACAACCGACAACAATCCACCTCCGGGATCAATACAAGCGGCTCACCCGCGTAGGGGAAATGGAGGAAATCACCATAGGGACCCACGACGAGCAAGCCCATAGCTTTCCAGTACAATATCAAAGCGTCTTTCCCACACCACCCCATGGCAGCAGGAACCTGACTCGTGCCCGCGTCGAAGGGGTCAAGGACTTTGCTGTAGTTAGAGGTGGCATACACCGTCAGTAGCCCCTCAGCAAAACACCCGACGAAGCGACTGTCGGGCGAGACACTCATCTTTACCACCGGCCCCGGCAGGGTGCTTTGAAGGTTATAAACCTCACTCGTCCCCCTCGCTCCATCCACCACCAACAAGCTGTTATCGGAGGTTCCCAACAAAATTTGCAGTACGTCACCACTACTATTGCTGCTAGCTCCACCGTTTCCCCCTTCTTCCTCCCCGCCCAAGGGCGGCTGCAACAACGCTAGGCTGGTCGGTGAACGTTGCCCAGACAAGCCAGACGCCGGCAGACGATATAACCTCCCCTCCGGATTCGCTCTCGAACCGTCATATATATGCAAAGTGTAATCATCAGCCAACGCCACGTAGCCATTGAGCCATACTTGAGCTTGAATCACCCGTCGAGGGGAGCCCTCGGCGAAGAGCCTTGTGATGCCCTCTCCTCCCCTGGCACCCTGACCACCACCACGGCTACTGCCACTGCTGCTGCCGCTGCCACTGCTACCTCCCCCCTGCTCCATTTTCTGACCCAGCAGTGTGTACCAATACACGTGACCCGTCTCCGAGATGATGACCAAGGCCTCGGCCTCGGTCCACCCCATGGACACCACTTTCCGCCCCAGCTCCCAAGGGGCCTGCCCTAGCAACACACCTGCCGATGAGTAGATCCGCAGAAAGCCAGCCAGCCTCTCCGCCCCCGTCATCATCACTTGCCTTTTCTCGTTCCGCAATACCGCTAAGGGCCCGCCGTTTGCCGCTCCCACCACAATGTGGTCCTCCAAGGCCAGAGAGTCCCAACAGGGCAAGGGGGCGGGATAACAAGCCCACTTCCGAAAGGGCACGTCCCCTAAAAGCTGCCATTCTTCCTCCTCCTCCCCGGTGTTGTCATCCACTGCATGGTGTATTCGTGGTGGCGCGACCATGCTGTAGTTGTATGTACGGTGCGTGGCACGGGTTGACAAGTGAGGCAGGAGGCCGCCACAACGAAAGAACATAGGCGGTTGTCCGTTGTTGATGACGCTTTGGAGATCATTGATGCTGGCGCGCCTGTTGGTGAGCCTAGGAGATGTACATGTCCCCAAACTCACGACATTCCCCTCTGTAAATCTACAGATCGGTAGGGGACACAAAGAGTAGCGGGGACTGGTTGCGCCGCAAAAGAGGAAGGGGACAGAGACAGGAAAGGAAGAGCAAAGCAAGTACTCTTTGAGACGAGGCGCGCACTCAAGCGGCTAGATTACTTGTCCAAGGATCCACACCACTACCACAAAGGTATGTAGTCGACCACCAATACCGTCAAAATAATCGGATGGGGTTGCTTGTGTAAGGCGGCAAGGACGGAGCTCGTGGGACTGCCGCAGCATTAGGGTAAGGATGCAAGACACATGGAGAGCCAAGATAGCGTCGTGAACATCACCAACAGACCCTCTCTCCCTGCAACCGCCTTCACGGCAACATATGCAAATGGGTAGCCGTGTTGAATCGCAGACATTTATGACCGGCCACTCATTTCCTCCTTCCCCTTAATTCTTTTATCAGATGCCGTTTCGCGTCAACTTTCCCTCCTTCTTCATGGCCCTTATCCGAGCTCCCACTCAAGCTCAGCCGTACCAAGCCGTCTTCCGCGTGTCCCCAGCCATGAACAAATTAGAGATCCGGGAATACTTGACAAAAATTTATGGGTTGTCAGTGCGCAAGGTCATGACGGCAAATATGGCAGGGAGAAGAAAAAGGTGCGTTTGTGTGTGTGTGCTGCCATGAGGTACAACGTCTCTCATTCCTTTCATCCAACGCGGTGCAGAAGTCTCTCTGGCTCGCATGCTACCCTTTCCCATACTCCTTCTTCCTCCATCCTGTGACCCTCCGAACCCCATTTACTCCACCCATCGGCTCTCTCTCTTCCTCCCTCTCTCTCTCCCTCCCTTCCTCCTCCTCCTTTTCCTCCTCCTCTCCAGGATTTTTGGTGCCAGGAGACTTCTGCGATACAAGCGACCCGATTTTAAGAAGGCATATGTGACCCTTGGAGAGGAGGTGGAAGCGGGACAAGGAGGAGGGGCGGTATGAGGGAAGGAAGGAGGGAGGGAAAAGAGGATAAGACAAACGGAAAGAATGAAGAGGAAAAACGCATGTACGCAATGTTTTTTTTTTCTGAATGCGAGGATACACATACATACATACATACATACATACATACACATACATACATACGCACACACACATACGCACACACACATACATACACACACATACACACACACACACACACACACATACACACACACACACACACATACACACACACACACACACACACACACACACATACACACACATA
>Ga0160420_100761_pt1 | contig 10997 bp, 12 predicted proteins | sample CelAP2metagpilot_FD_108197 | JGI IMG/M metagenome (GOLD analysis project Ga0160420, IMG submission 108197) | Phycosphere-associated microbial communities from algal ponds in Kailua-Kona, Hawaii, USA - Cellana AP2-5-5 metagenome pilot | ecosystem: Engineered > Artificial ecosystem > Aquaculture >... | reverse complement strand
GGGAGGGAGGGAGGGAGGGAGGGAGGGAGGAAGGGAGGGAAGGGAGAATGATTTTCTCTGCATGTCATGCGCGCTTGGCATGTCCTTTCCCCTCCCTCCCTCCCTCTGCCTGTGGACCTACTCTATCTGCCTCGCTCATCTTGTCGAATTCGTCAATGCAGACGGTGCCCCTGTCAGCCAACACCATGGCCCCTGCTTCCAGCCTTCGGTCGCCCGTGTCGCTGTCCGTTACGACCGCAGCCGTTAAACCAACCCCGGAGGACCCGCGGCCCGTGGTGCTGATGGCGAGCATGGAGGTGTTCAGGATAGCGCGAAGGAGCTGGAGGGAGGGAGGGCAGGAGAGAGGGAGCAATGGTGAATATCTGATAAGGTGCAGACTCGCATTTCCTTCTCTTCTGCCTCCATTCCTCCCTTTGCTCCCTCCTCCTGCCTTTCCTCCCTTTTGTCACCCTTGACCGCCTGGGCATGTATACCTGTGACTTGGCCGTGGAGGGATCGCCCACCATGAGCACATTGACGTCTCCTCGGAGGTGCGTGCCGTTGGCCTGTGGGCAGGGAGGGAGGAAGGGAGGGAGGGAAGGACGAAGGGGATGAGAGTGAGCCGATGGAAGAAGGGGGGAATTGAGGGAGGGAGGGAGGGAGGGGACTTACCAGTGACTTTTCGCAGCCGCCGACGGCTTGGAGGATGAGAGCCTTTTTGATGAAATCGTGGCCATAGATGGAGGGGGCGAGGGAGCGCCCTGAGAAAGGGAGAGAGGGAGGGAGGGGGGGAGGGGAGGGCACGTACCCAGGACGTCCAGCACGCGTGGCTCGTCCTTGGCAAGGGAACGAATGTGGCCGATGTCGTCGGCGCTCATTTTAAGGGAACCTGAGTCTTTGCCGATGAGTCGGACGTTGTTGACGAGGACGACCGTTTGGAAAACCCCAGAGGTGGAGCCCTGAAAAAGGAGGGAGGAGGGGAGGGAGAGGGAGTCGGTGGAAGCTGGAGCGCGGGGAGGAAAGGAGGGAGGGAGGGAGGGAGGTGCATTACCTGATGCTGGCCTGCGATAGCCTTGTAGATGCCCATGCACTGGATGCGGTCTCCAGGCTTGACCCGGTCCTGTCGGAGGAAGAGGGGAGAGGGAGGGAGGGGGAGAGGGAGGGAGGGGGAGTTAGAGACCAACAAGAACGCAAGAGCGAGTATGAGCTTTCCTCCCTGTCACCCCCCACCCCCCCGCACACCTCCCTCCCTCCCTCCCTACCTACCACCAAATCGTACTCAAAGACCAGGCTAACACTCCTCGGCATCTGCCCGAGGGGGGCCCGCTCGGGCATCTCCTGGATCGTCACACTCTGGTGATCCTTGTAGGTCGACAGCCCGTACTCCGTCTCTAAGGGATTGCCATCCTTATCCTTACTAGGGTACGTGCTGTTGGTCGGCAACATGGGCCGCCCCCCGGCCTCCAGCCCGATGGAGATGCAGGTGGCGTCGCGGTAGTCACGTACCACGTACCCCTGCTTGGCGGGGCAATAATGCACGGAACGGACGACCTTGGGACGGACGAGGGAGCATCTGGTCACGATGCCTTCCACGCAGACGAGCTGGGCAAGACGCTGAAAAAGAGGGAAGGAGGGAGGGTCAGTGGATAGGATGATACTATTGGAGCGCAAATGCATTTCCCCTCCCTCCTTATCCCGTCCCTCACTCCCTGCTTCCGTTTCCTTCCTCCACCCTCTTTCTCCCTGACATAGCATGTGTATGTATGAGTGTTTAACGTACTCTGGAAGTTAGCCCGCGTGGTGACACGTGGTTCTGACCGAAGGCCCCGTCGAAGCCCACCTTGAGCTCCTCGTGCCGTGACGCCGCCTTCCCGAAGCCAGGGTCTAGCCGTTGGGCCACCTCTGCAAGATGAAGACGGGGGGATGAGGAGGATGGAAGAGAGGGGGGATGTGTATGAGCGGGTTAAGAACAGAAGAAGTGGAGGGAGGGGGGAAGGGAGGACGGGAGGGCGAAGACAGACGTACCCTTGACGGCGGTCTCTAAGGCGAGCAGGTACTCGAGGGGAGAAGCAATCACCCGGCTGTTTTGTGAAAGAGCGCAGTGATTGGTAAATGATAATATATGAATGAGAGGAGGAACCGGCCAAAGGTGGAAGGGGAAGGAAGGAAGAAGATATGGGACGTACCGTGCCAGTTCCATATCGAACTCTCTGAGGTCGTTGAGGTTTATGACAATGCGCCGGCCCTTCTTGCCTGTGGTGAGCAGGTGATGGAGATGAGGGGGATAGGCTCGTGATATCGATGCGTGCAGTGATTGGCTGGTTGGTCGTGCCATTTATTGTTTGTTTCGCAAAAAAAGAAAGAGCCGTTGCGTAAGAGGCTCTAAGGGTCGGGTGGACTTACTTAGTGTCTGGGCGATGCTGTCCTTATAGTTGGCGGGGCCGTCTTCCGCCTCGAGGAACTCGACAAACTGCTGCTTGTGCTGTGGGGGGTGGTGGAGGGACGGGTGAAAAGGCAGGGCAAGGGAGAGAAGAGGACGTCGGTGTCGTTTCGGAGGGAGTGGTTGCTTCGCTCTCCCCACCTCTGCCTGTACCTACCCTATCAAGCGTCCCCATATCTACTCGGACGCGCCGGAGTTCCTCCGGCTGGTTGTCTTGGTTTAGGACGTCATTCATCTTCCAGCCGTGCTGCTACAGATACAAAGTAAATATACAAGCAACCACAACCCTTTCCTGTGCGTGTGGGGTTGGGGGTTATCCGAGGGAAGGGTAAGGAGGAGGGATATGAGGCGCATTGGAAGGGCCAAGCCATTCAGCGTGCTCCTTTGTCGTGCTACATGTGGTCATGATCGTGCAAGGGCTGAGCGGATGCCTTTTGGAGGCAGGGAGTTGATGTATACGAGGTGAAGAAACGCAGAAAGGTACGGTGAGTGTAACGCAAGTTCCCTCCAAAATCGTTCCCTCCACAAGAGGCACCTTAGGTGTGATAATGGTTCTTGGGTTTACATGTGCAGGGCGATTTGGGGTCAGGCAGACGGTTAAAACTAGCCTGCACATGCATAGAGATTGCATGGACACAGTCATGGTCTCCCTTTCTGTTATTTTCGGGGGTGGTTTTTAAATACACATCGTGCTGAAAACTTGACAGTGCGACAAAGGGGCTCTGTTCCATCATAACCTCCATGATGATATAGACTCCCTTGTTCCTCAGTCCTCAGAGCAGAGCTCTTTGGAGTCTCTGCAGCCATAAGTGAAAAGGCCCTGCAGGCCGGCGTTTCGAGGAGGTAGAGAAGTAAAGGAGAAAGGCGTGGCGTAATGATAGCGACATGTTCCTCGTCAAGGCCCGCCTCTATCACATTCAGTCTCCCCTCTCCCATCATCCTTCCTTGGATACACGCCGTGCTCACTCTGACACGTACCTATCATCTACACACAGGAGACCCCGGATATTCTCGCCCCCTCGTCGCTCATTATGCTGCTGCTAGTGTCTTTAACCAGGAGATAGCTGGTTGCCCTGCGGGCGTACTGCCTCGACAAACAACTTTTGTTTTCGTCGTATTCGTCGTCGTCGCAGTCGCCACTGGGACAAGCAGGATCATCTATACTCCTCATACCCCGCATCAGTAGCACTCTAGGCAGTAGTTGCACAAGCACACGCAAAAATGCCTTCGTCTCGACGACTTTTGCCCGTCGGCTCTTTCCTTCCACTACTCCTCCTCCTTCTCCATGTCCCTCCCACCTCTTGCTCTGCCTTCTGCAGCAGCAGCAGCAGCAGCAGCAGCAGCAGCAGAATACGTGACAGAAAAAGATCAGCATCAAACTCCTTCACAATATGCCGACATCAGATGTGCTTCGGCCCCCCCTCGTCCTCTTCAAGCTCGGGTGGCGCGGGCGGGGTCGGGGCTGTCCGTAGCAGTAGCAGCAGTCGCACAGCAGCACCCTTGTACTCCTCCTCATCCTCGTCTTCCTCCTCGTCTGCTGCTGCCGCTGCTGCTGCTGCTGCTACTGCTACTGCTGCTGCTGCTGCTGCTTCCTCCTCATCTTCCTCCTCGCAGGCAACAGCAGCACCACCACGGCAACGCGTGCACATCACACGGTTTGACGCCGACCCCCAAGGCACCACGACCATGGACGAGGCCCAACAACGGCAGCAGCAGCTGGCGGGAATTGCGGTAGAAGGTGAAGCGGATGATAGCAGCATGACCAAGCCGGCAACATGCTTGTGGTACGAGCTGGAAGGCACCGCTGCTGCTGCTTCCTTCTTCCCTCGTCCTCCTTCCCCCTCATCAGAGCTCACAAAGAAAATGGGTGCCATTGCCACTCCTTCGTCCTCGCCTACGCGTTTCTACTACCTAGGCGGGAATGCAGAGCATTTCCTCACGTATCTCCAGCAGGAGCTGGGCCAGACAGGGGCGGCGGAAGGAGAAGTGGGCCGTAGGGAAGTGGAAGACATCACTCAGGAAAAAGAGGCGTTCGCCTCCCTGTGGCGCGAAGGCCGCTTGCTCGTCGCGGATCCCAACACCCTCGATATGATCAACAACAAAACGTCCTTCGGGGAGCTGCTAATGACGTACACCCATCGCATGAAGCGGACTGACGACGACCCTCTCTCCAGGGACGACCTCCTCTCCTTCCTCCGGGCCGAATACGGCGAAGCCTTGACAGCTGACGTCACATTCTCCCCCTCCCGTCCCCCCGCCGAGAGCATGGCGGCACTCAAGCATCTCCTCCAATGGTTCAAGGAAGGCTTCCCCTATTACAGATCCACCTGTCTCCACTGCGGCCACTCGGGGGGACATGCTCCTCCTTCCCCCCCTCCAGCAGCTTCCACTCCCTCCGCCCCCCCCGTCCCTCTCCCTGCCCCTCTGCCCAATGATATGGTGGGTGTCGTTGCTCCCTCCCCTCCTGAACGCGCCTTCAACGCCACGCTTACAGAGGTATACCGCTGCGGGGCTTGTGGAAAGATTTATCGTTTCCCTCGCTCAGTGGCCCTGAGACACGTGCTCGAAACGAGGAGAGGGCGGTGTGGGGAATACTCCAGGTTGTTCTTCAAGACAACCGAGGCCCTGGGATACGTGAGTCGGTGGGTGGTCGATTGGGAAGACCACGTGTGGGTGGAGGTTGAGCTGCCGGGCAAAGGGTGGGTCCACTTGGACCCTTGCGAGGCGGCGGTGGACGAACCGCTCTTGTATGAGGGATGGGGGAAGAAGCAGACGTACATCTTGGCGTTCTCGCGGGAGGAGGTGCAGGATGTTACGCGAGGATACACGACGGATTGGGAGGGGGCGTTGGGGAGGAGGACTGTCAGTGGCGAGGAGATGGCCGGGCTGTTGGAGGGGGCGAATGTAGTGCTGAAGGGAAGGCGAGGAGGGGAGGTAGGGAAGGACGAAGGGGGGGGGCAGACGAGGATGACGAAGAAACAAGGAGGGGGGACAGAGGCGAGGAGGAGTGGGGCTGGAGCTGTAGTAGGAGATGCGAATCGTAGCAGCCGCAGTAGCAGTAGCAGTAGCAGTAGTGGTGGTGGAAGGAAGGGTGCTCCCGGTTCTGCCAATGGCAAACAAAGCCCAGCAGCTGCAGCCACTGCAGGGTCAACAGCAACAGCAGCAACAGCAGCAGCGGCACTAGAAGCGCCACCACCAGCAAAATGAGGAGCTGTGAAAGATTAGCTGTGTTGGAGCAGAAAACGAGGGGTGTGTGAATACCTAAAAAAGCCCCCAAAGTTGAACCCAGTCAATGAAAAGCTCATCCGTTATATTTACGTGTCTTTCCCGTCTTTCCTTTCATTTCCACTTGGATTATTTGCTTTTATGTTTACTCCACTCCCTCCACAATCTATCTCACATATCCTACCCCCCCCTCCCTCCTTCCCTCCTCAAAACGTCTTCTCCCTCACCATCGGCCGGTCCCCTCCCACCCCTCCTCCTCCCGGCCTCCATCCGCCATCCACCCCCTGCAGCGTCTCCTGCTCCACCACCATCGCCAACCGACTGTTCTCCACCTCCTTCAACGTCCCATTGTGCTTCTGAAACTCCAACGGCACGATCCCCAAATCCCCATCGAACCGATTCTTCCTCACATCCAAGTAATGCCTTCCCTGGTGCCTCTGCAAAATCAACACATTATCCGCATCCTGTGTCGCCTTGGCCGTGCCCGAAAAGGACGAAATCCCCAACCGGAACTGGTCGCTCTCTTTCCGCGGGTGCACCACCAACACCACGTGCACGTTTTTCTCCGTTGCAAACCGCCTGAACCTCTCCACCGCCACATCCATCTGATGAAAACGATCAAACCCTCCCCTATTCCCCCCTCCTTCCCTCCCCCCCCCCATTGCCATCATAAACTGCAAATTGTCCAGAATGACCAGGCTAGTATCGTACACATAGGCACAGTATTCCATCGCATCCATTACCTCGTCTAAATTCGAACTTCCATGGAACTTCATAAACATTAACGGCAGCTGCCCAAACCTATCCGCCACAGCATCCAACCCCAACGGATCCCCCATCGGCAACGGCGCCGCGTGGTACTGCCGCATCATTTTCTCAATCAACTTGACATTCTGTACTTCAAACGACCCCCACAATGTGTTCATCCCACCCGCGGCCAGATCCAAGGACAGCTGCGACAGAAAAGTCGTTTTCCCCGCCCCCGTAGGCCCCGTTAATACAGTCATTTCCCCTTTCCGAAATCCCTTCATTAATCCCATTAAGGCAGGAAAACTCTTCGCCGGCACGCCCTCATGCTTGTCCTTGTTCCTTAACTCATCAAACACCAACGGACGGAGGTCCGAAAACTTGATGATCCTGTTGTCGGGTAGTCTCTTGGCGTTTTGAATCATTTTTTCCAGGTCCATCCCTCGCAACAAAGCTTCGTTCGCGTCCTTGGGAGGAGACAAATCCTCCTGCAACGGCCGCACGATAAATGTGCGGCGCACCCCCAGCTTATGAGCAAACTTTTCCGCTCCCTCCACCCCGGGAGAATCACTGTCCATCCACAACAGGATGCGCTCAAAGCGCTCCAGCAGCGGTAGCACCTCCACCGGCAAGGACCTACAACCGTTGGGAAGGGATACAGTCGCACGGCCCGTGGCTTGGTAGACAGCCATCGCGTCGAACTCTCCTTCTGTGAGAATGATCTCCTTCGCGTCCGCGGGGACAGTGTGCAGGCCGAAGAGACCCCATCCTGACGAAGGGGATGGATAGAGCCGTTGCCAGGCCTTTTGCTTCATGGCCCGAATCTTGCAACGACGGGGAACCCAGGTGGTGGAGGGAGGAGAGGTGGAATCTTTTGAAGCGCCAGTAGCAGCAGGAGCAGCAGCACGAGGCGCAGCAGTGTCCGGCACCATCCAGGGGAAGACCACCGAGTCGGCGGGTTCGAACAGGTTCTTTTCGTTCATGAACGAAAAGGTGGCGCAACCCACGCCGTACTTCCTCAGGACCGTCGGGCTGATGCCTCGTTGACCCTCCCCCGTGCCTGTAAGCCAATCGCGCACATGTCTCTGGGAGGGATCGTCCATGAGGGCGTATTGGTACTCGCGAAGACGTTGCCCGAGTTCGGCCTGAGAGAGGGGGGAGGACGAGGAGGAGGGGTTGGTGCGACGTTGTTGTGGTAAAAGTGGTTGTAGTTGTGATCTCTGTCCTTGGTAATGTTGCCCAGGATCGAAGCTGTTGCTCCCTCTGTCATTGACGCTGAGGGTCGTGCTGGTGCCTGCTGCCATCACCCGTCCGGCATGTCCTTCATCCCGCATCAAATAATTCCCTCCATCTCCTCCTCCTCCTCCTCCTCCTCCACTGCCTGCTCCGCGTCCACGTGGCATGCCAACACTCCCCCAGGTCGCCTCCGCCTCCTCCATCTCAAGCGAGCCGGGTGAAAGCAGACTGCCCGCACCTGTGCCCGACAGCCTCCTCTTAAAGTCAAACCAGCTCCCCTTCGCACCACACCGATGGCAGAACCATGCAGCCCCATTTCTTGCAATGTAGAGTTTCCAGTGATTGTCGGCCTTGTCCATGGTCGGTTTATGACAGAATGGGCACTCTTTCAGAATGAGATGCGTGGCTGTCTCCCGAAAAAAGAAATCTTTTCGATGGAGGAATTCCATGACGTCTCCTACTTCGATTTGGTAGTATTTGGAGACAAAGGTTCCGCCGCCCGGAGGAGTTGAAGAAGTGGGGTAGGAGGTAGGAAAAGAGGAGTTGAGGGAGGTCAAATTGGACAGGATGGACGCACTGCTGGATTTGTGCCGGTGTTGTTTGAATTGAGCTGGTGATTTGAGGGAGAACGGGGAAGAGAAAGAGGAGGAGAAAGGGGACGTGGGAAAGGAAGAAGACGGATGGGAACATGAGCTGCAGGAGCTGTTGTTGGGGTCATCGGAGCCGTGACGATGCTGTGATGACAATGGCGGCAGAATAAAGGTGGTCGCATTCTGTTGCTGCTGCTGATAGTGTGGGTGTTGGTGGTAATGTGGGTGCTGGTGCTCGTGATGGGTGGCGAAGGAGGTGGAGGAACATGAGGTCGGGTGTGGCGAGGCAAGCTCGTCCTGTCTGAGCATACGGCTTTCGTGTTGCCGATAACTCCCACTCGCGCCGGTAGCTCGACCCAGGACCTGACCAAGCCTCCGACTACTGCCACTGCGGGTACCGGCCGTGGTGGTGAGGCTTAGCATGGCGCTGAGACCAAGGAAAGGCAGAGGTGGGGAGGCTGGCAGCAGTGGTATTTTGTTTCCTGGCGGCGGATGCGGAAGAAAAGGGGCGAGGCGCGGCCCTTCGTGCGTCCTGTGGAGTACGAACAGATAGAGAGAATGAGACACAACTCGATACGTTTGAGTGCACAGTAAAGAGAGAGTCTCAAGCCACCGCAGAAAGGGAGGAAGGAAGGAAGGAAGGAGTCACGGCGACTCGGAGGAAGGAAAATTAGACGGCAGCGGCGGGCGCACACAAGGTGCAATTTTGCTTTTCGAAAGATACAAAACCACAACCGTCAACCACAGGCGCACTTGCCATAAAAGCACAGGTGCAGGACAAGGTCTATGCCGAGGGGTTGAAATTTGTGCTGGTGCGGTCTTCCTGCCGTCTTCTGTGACGTGCAAGGAGACCCCAGCGCTGAAGAGGGAGCCCTCTCGTCCTGTGCCACAGAGCCCGAGCACTCACATCCGAGACATACACATTACACACAGGAGCGCGTGGTGACAATGGCGGGCCACCAACAGCAGCCCCACCATCTCATCAACGGCACACCACCCAACCCCGGAGGAGGAAACCCTCCAGGGGGGGAGCAGACCGAGGCGATGCTATCTGAGCTAGGACAGATGCAAAACCAGCTCGACCAAAACGTGCACGTGGAGAACGTACAGCTGCGTGGCCAGATCCAAGCCTTAATGAACGAGGTCGCAGCTCTCAAAGGCGCGAACACCCTGAATGGTGGGGGGGACGGCGGGCAATCAGAACAAACACACGAGCAAGTTTCCGCCAACGCCCACGCTCTAGCCCTTGAAGCCCAGCTACAAGCTACACAGACAGAGCGGGCCTACTTTCAAGCCTTGCTGGAGGAAAAGGAAGACGTGATAGTCCGCTTGCAAAAACGCTTGGAGAAGCAACCCATGCGAAATGTCATGCCTACTCCTCCCCCCTCCGTGGCCCCCAAAAAGAACAAGACTCAACCACAGCAATCACACGTCCCCGCCGGTGCTTCGCGCCAGCAACAGCACCCTCAAGATGGCGGAGATAGCAGTTGTTCTACACGTGTGGAAGGGCCAGTGGCAGGAGGAGGGGGAGGGGAGGAGGGCGCTCCTCGTCGCGGGTTCCGAGCAAGCAATTTGCGGAAGAGTGGGACAACCGCCTTGAGCAGCAGCAGCAGTGGTGGAAATGGAAGCAACAGCCTGGATGACGATGCCATCGTAGGAGCCTTGCAAGGGCAGAGTGAAGATAGCAACAACAAGATGGTTGGGTACGAGAGCGGGAGCGGAAGCAGCACGAGCCCGTTTCCCTCCCTCCTTCCCTCCTCCTCCCTCCTTCCCTCCTCCTCCCTCCTCCCTTCCAACCCGATCGTTCCTCCTCCTCCTTCTGCAGACCCCCGCGCAGGCGTCACAACCACTACTGCTACCAGCTCTGCCACCACCATCACCCACTTCCCTCTCCTTTCCTCCTCGGTTATCGGCCGTCTCACGGACATGCTCTATGACGAAATGCAGCTCCAAAAATTCAACCATCCCCGCCAAACGATACAGTCGTGCCTGGAGTGCGTCCTCACCCTCTTCGACATTCCGTCTACCGTTCAGGAATTAAGTGAATTGTGTCTTGTTTTTGAGCAACAGTCCGAGGCCCATGCCCGCGTGGAGGAGGTGCTCGAGAATTTGGAGGCGGGCGATGGGATGAGTAAGCCCGAGTTGGACTGTTTGAAACGGATTTTTGATTTGGTCTTGCCACCTTTACCCGAGGAGGAGAGAGGGAAGGAGGAGGGAGGAATTAGGGAAAGGGGAAGGATAGAGGAAGGGGTAAGGGTGGAGGGAGGGGTGGGGGGGGGGGGAAGAAGGGGAAGGGATTTCATGCGAGAGCTGATAAGTGCTTTGAACAAATTTCATGGGATGAAAAACAAGAAACCGGACCTGGCGTACATGTGTCAAAGGGCCGGTGTGGAGCAGCAGGGTATCCATACAGTTGAGGCGCTGAGGGAGGGGTTGAAGGACCATCTCGCACTGCAGGCGGCGTTTATAAATGTTTGTGCCACAATGCCCCCGGGACAACAGTCCTGTAACCGTCGGTACGTTGCAAGGAAGCTGTTCGAATTTTGTGGCTTGGATGCGAGTGTACTGGTGGCCAAAAAGGGAACACAGGGGCGCAAGCCTCCGATAAGGAAGAGGGATGGGGTAGGGGGGGGGGGGAAGAAGAAGGTGGAAACGGGGGGGGGGAAGGGGGCAGGGAATAAGAGCCCGCAGGGGCAGGGAAGGAGGGGGGGGGGGGGGGTGAGGATAGTGAGGAGGAGCAGGAGATAGCGGGGGAGGAGGACGAGGAGGAGGAGGAGGAG
>Ga0160420_100756_pt1 | contig 11063 bp, 11 predicted proteins | sample CelAP2metagpilot_FD_108197 | JGI IMG/M metagenome (GOLD analysis project Ga0160420, IMG submission 108197) | Phycosphere-associated microbial communities from algal ponds in Kailua-Kona, Hawaii, USA - Cellana AP2-5-5 metagenome pilot | ecosystem: Engineered > Artificial ecosystem > Aquaculture >... | reverse complement strand
GGGAGGGAGGGAGGGAGAGAGGATGGAAGAGAGGGAGGGAGGAAGAGGGAGGAAGGAAGGGAAGGAGGGAGGAAGGAAGAGAGGGAGGAAGGAAGGAAGAGAAAGAGGAAGGGAGGGAGGAAGGAAGGAAGGAAGAGAGGGAGGAAGGAAGGAAGGAAGGGAGGGAGGGAGGGAGGGAGGAAGGGAGGGTTGTGGTGCTGATGACGGACGTACCATGTTCAAGAGGCTGGACTTTCCGACGTTGGACCGGCCGATGAAGCACACCTAGGGAGGGAGGGAGGGAGGGAGGGAGGGACAGGAATTGAAGCAAGGATAGAATATAAGACTGATTGAACGAGACGCTCCCCCCTCCCTCCCCCCCGCCCTCCCTCCCTACCTCGGGCAATACCCTCCCCGGCAGCGTGTCCATGCTCACCGCCCCGGCCACGAATTCCACGGACTTAACAAGAGTATTTCCCACGTGGTTGTACGAGTCGGCGTCCGGGTGCAACCCGCCCTCCCTCATCAGGTCCAGCGTGTGAAACATTCCCTCCACCCGCCCCTGCTTCCCCTGCTGCCGCAAGAGGTCGTTGCACACCTCCATCGTCGGCTTCACCCCCCATCCTACCATCCCCCCCACCATCCGAGTTGCGCCCACCGTGTCTCCCCTCTTCAGATACGCCTTTCCCACCGTCGTCAAGAGCCCGCCCACCTCCTCCAACGACAGGCCCAACGGCCCCACCCCTCCCTCCCTCCCGCCCTCCCGCCCTCCCCCCAAAACGCCGAGCAGCGTCAAGGTCTCGAGAGCGAGGGCCATGCTTCCCTCCCTCCGTCCCGTCTCCTCCTCCTCCCTTGCTCGCACCTCGGCCTTTTTCATGGTCTCTGCCCCCCCTCCCTCCCTCCCGCCCTCCCTCCCGCCCTCCCTCCCTCCCGTCGAGCTGTGGACCCCGGACTCGCTGCATCCGAGTCGACACAGCCACTTCAATGCTTCCGCATAGCACGCCGGGAGCCCCTCCTTCCCTCCTTTCTTCCCTGCCTCCCCTCGCCCTCCCTCCCCCCCTTCCTCCCTTGCTGGCAGGAGCAGCACTTGCTCTCGCCAGTGGCTGAGGGCGCTTTGCACGAGCACGGACGCTAGGTCAGGTCGTCGCATGTCCATCTCCGCCCGGACAGTCACCTGAGGGAGGGAGGAAGGGAGGGAGGGAGAGGGTTGAGGGAAGGGAGGGAGGGATGACATTCCGATGGGTCGCATGCATTGTCAGAGAGCGAGGGGAGGGGAGAGGGAGGGAAGGAGGGAGGGCGTGACTCGACTCGTGGGAGGAGGGAGGAAGGGAGGAAGGGAGGGAGGGAGGGCGTACCTTGAGGACTTGCGGTGTGAGGAAGTCGCCAGCCATGGCCAGTGTGGCTAATTCGATCAGGCGCTTGGGGGCCTCCACCTAGGGAGGGAGGGAGGGAGGGAGGGAGCGAGGGAGGGAGGGAGGGAGGGAAGGAGCAGCATGCCGGGAACCAGAAGGAAGGCGGACGGGGGTAAGGGGTGGGGAGGAGACTCCGGCTCACAGACAATGCATTTATATCTGTATCTAAACGTGCGTATATCATCATACCTTTCGATAGACTTTAGCCTGAAGCAGGGCCTCTTCCTCGTTTGTCGCTGTGGGTGGACCCGCCTGCCGCTGCAGTGCTGCGCGCTCTTTTCCCTTCTCGTTGTGGGCGTTGCCGCTGCTGCTGCTGTGACCGCTGTTGCGGAGCCTTTTCTCCTTACCTTTCATTTCGCGCTCTTTTGCCCGACGATTGGCTTCGCGCAATTCTCGACGGCGGGTCTTGGAGGATTCCTGGGCATGACGGAGGGAGGGAGGGAGGGGGGTAAAGTAAGATTACGGAAAGCCCATGGACACACAGAAAGACTAGGTTATATTCTCTGTGGAAGGGTAAGAGAGATTAAGCCGTATTCTTGGCCATGCAGATGTTTGCCCACTTGCGCTCCCTCCATCTCTTCATTTATCCTTTTCCCCCCTTCCTCCCTCTCACCCTTTACCTACCCTCCTCCCTTCCTCCTTTACCTTGAACATGTCATGGTCTAACTCCAGTGCTGCCAAGTCCGCCCCAGCTTTGTCCACGCTTCCCAGGAGCCCTTCCTTCTCTTCGTCCTCCCTCCTCCGCTCGCTGTCTGCATGACCATGGCCTCCTCCACCTGCACTTCGTACCAGCACAAGGCTTCTGCCGCTATGCCTGAAGAGGGCGGCTACTCGCCATGGTGGAGGGCGAGGAGAGCAGGATGAGCTGAAGGAGGGGAGGTGAAGGACTAGAGGAGAGGAGGAAGACGTCGACCACAGCGATGCGGATAGCACGGCTGGTGACAAAGCTTTGGGTAGGGAGGGAGGGAGAGAGGGAGGGAGGAAAGGGAGAGGGAAAGGGGTGAGGTGGAATTGGACGGATAGGAAGAGGAGAGAAGGGAACACAGTGTTTACATGCTGCTTTTGCATGCAGATGGACTGCCCATCCCCATACGCCCACGTATCCATCGTACAATCTTTCAGGCAAGCAGGCAGGCACATTCACCTCGATGATGCTGGTGATGGCAGTACTGTTGCTCCATCTGCCCTCCTCCTCTTGTTCCCTTTATCCCTCCTATCCCGATGCCGCTCATACCCCGACACTGAAAGGCACCGACGCCAGCACGACCTACTGCGTACAAGGTTCGAAGCGCCCACAGGCCAAAAAGGGATGAGCAACGCCGTCTGGGGCTGCTGCTGCTGGTGGGAGGCATAGGGAGGAGATTTCCTTGTCGTAGTCTTCGTCCTCAGCTCGTCCTTGCTTACCGCTCTTATTCTGTAGTTGTTTTAGCAAATATGCATTTATCTATGCGTGTGAGGAGAAAGGGTAGGTATGCGTAAGCCACGTCGTAGCTGGCTGGATGGGTGAAACGAGAGTTCGTCGTTGATAGTTGACGTTGAAAGTGAAGAGAGAAAAAAGAAAGGAGAAGACACCAAGGAAGTATAACGAAACTAAAGATGGAAATGTGAGTGCGGGGTGTGTGGATGTACATGACGTGCAAGCGTGCATGATATGCGCTTTAATTACCTGTATCAACAGTAAATGTCCAAGCGAGTCCCTTAAAATTGGTCTGTCTCTTAATGTAAAGGAGTAGCCCTGCTACCACAAACCAATAGGACTACCACTGTACCAAAGCAGGGCTGCCCCCACGCTGTCTGGAGCTTTGGCTAAAGATGCCACTATCTGGTGCCATGCTCAGTCGCTACTGCGGCCGTCGGCACTTCCTGTGTTGACCTTGGAAAACACCGGCATCGACACACACACACTCCCCTTCTTTTTCCGCCGCCTTCCCCATACAGACCAAGCAAGCCGCCCCAAGCCGCCATGACTTCTACCAACACCACAGCCAGCACCAGCGATACCAGCAGTCTTCATCTTCCTTCTCCTGCCCCTCTCACAGCAGGCGGCGATGGTGAGCCGCACATCACGTCCATCGAACGAGGAGAGGCCACAGCCGAGCCGACAGCCAAGGGTACAACAGGATCACCAACCAATTCTTTGTCAGACGCAACGGCAGGACTAGAGGAGGCGGGGCAAGTCGGAGTAGGAGATGAGAGCGGGGAGGAAGTAGACTTGAGCGACCTGATGACCTTGTTATTCCAGCACTTGCGGACGGACGAAGGCCGTGCCGAATTCCAGGCCTTGGTCGAAGCGGAGGAGGTCAAGGCGGCCGCAAAAGCCGAAATCGCTGAAAAGAAGGAGGAGAATGAGGGAGAAGAGCGAAGCGGGGAGATCACAGAAGGAGATGAGGAGAAGAGAAAGCCGCCGGTCGTCAAGGAAATGAGTGAAGAAGGGGGAAAGGCATAGGTCAACGATAGGAAAGAAGAAAATGAATGCATATTGTTGTGATATGCTATTTGCAGTCCAAACTGCCGTTTTCCTCACTTTAATAAGCCAGAATGCGACGGGGTCAATAGAATTGCAGGACAAAAGTGGCTTGTCGCTGCCTACAGTCCTTCGTTGCCATCTCCTCCCACACACACACGCACGCACCTCATCATTGAGACATCACGCGCGCAAATCGACAACTTCAGGCCAAAGATAGGAAGTCAAGTTTCCTTCTTCGTTTTTCGACCCTCATCTTGAATTCCTTGGTCCATATATGTCCCCTTGCCGCGCCATGAGCTCCCCCGAACATATCTACAGGTACTTAATATCTCTTGTCTTCCCTGTCCGCCATGACGCCGTTCCTTGCGAGCTTGAAACGAGGGGGAAATCACAAATTTGAAAGCGCATGGTCGGATTCAATTAACTTATTCCATTTCCGTTGCCTTTTCATCCCCTTCTTCCCAGTCATCAGACCATTTACCTGGCTTTTAAAAAAAATGCTATCAAGAATATTTTTAAATTACAGAAATTAATCTGTATTTTAAATTTTAGGATGAAATTAAATTATAATGCGGGAGCTTCAAAAGCAAAGTAGATGCGCGCTTGTATCTCTTTTAGGCAAAATTATAAATGGCTATACAGAAAGTTATGTACGTTTTTTGCTCTTTTGATTTTTTGGGGGTTTTAATCACCATCACGAGCCTTGCCACCGACACGATGACATAGATAGAACTTCTATCATAATGTGAGCACCAAAATAAGCCCGCTCCGCATAACGGGAAAGCTGCCGGCATTAGTCCCACTCGTTGGCGCGGGATGATCGGCAGCCAAAGGAGCGGCTTGTTTAGAGCGGAATGGCGTCATCGTCCGGCGCGAAAACGCCAGTGGCCTGATGCCGGCAGCTACCCCGTCACGCGGGGCGGGCTTATTTTGGTGCTTACATTGTGATAGAAGTTCTATCTATGTCATGGTGTCGGTGGCTAGGCTCGTAATGGTGATTTTAAACCCCAAAAAATCAAAAGAGCAAAAAACGTGCATAACTTTTTGTAAAGTCAGTCACTGACCAAGAAGCACCCCTAGGCCTGAGCGGGCCCCACAACGACGACGCTGTGTGTTTGTGCCTTGATGAGTGACAATCTGGTGGCGAGGAGCTTCGTATATGTGTAGAAAGGCGGGGCAAGTGTGTATAAATTTGATTTGTGGCTTGCATTATGGGCCTACGGGTGGTATGGGGGAACGGTGGGCTAGTTTGCGTTGGTCCCAAAAATCTGCGGCGACACGTGCATGACCACAGACACATCCAGGACGATTTCGGGGCCTTTTCCACTCTAAAAAAGTTCCCGTGAGCCTCGGTAAGGCATATGGGTGTGCTTCATGTGCCTTTTGCTTTTTACAGGGTTTGCTCTGCTTCTCCAACCCTGGAGTGTTGTTCCAGAGTCGTTCCAGAGTCATTCCTGTGACATCTATCTATATTGTATTATGTCCATCAAAACGAGGCCTCCCCGGGCGACGGAGGGAATGCCGACCATTGATTTTTCCGCTTGACGAAGAAAAATCCAACCATAAACAAGCCGCGCCCTTGGCAGCCGGTCACACAGAAGCGATGAAGCTCAAGCTCCGGAGAAACGCCTCAGCTGATGGTGGGATGCAGGATATACGGTGGTATTATCCATGCGTTACTACCACCTATACATGCGACACACCCGTTGCATATTACAGTCACGATGAGATGAAAAGCTTCACTCTGTCAGAGAAAGACTAAGGGCCTGGCCAGGCTTTGCCTCCCTCGCCTTCCCTTCCTGCCTGGAGCTTCCAACCTCCCCATGATAATCACCACCCAATCACCCAACTCAAAGTGAAATTCCACAATACCACAGCTATAAGAGGAGCCAAAGCTCATCATTACCACGTGCTCCACCTTACGATCCTCCCTCGTTTACCCTTTGCCTCCTTCTCTGCTTTGCTCAACCACCGGCGCACCTCTTCCCTGCGAGGCACGAAGAGATAATCATGCCCCCCCGCAGCAGCAGCGCTAGCACTAGCAGCCCTTCCTCACCTTCCACGCGCCGTAAACAGCAACACTCGCAGCATCATAAGCAAAGGCAAACAGGCAAGCACGCACTCTTGAACAAACGAGGGCTCTCTCTGGTCTTCGACCCGGAAGCCCGCCGGGAGTACTTGACTGGCTTTAGCAAGCGCAAGACTGAGCGGCGGAAGTTCGGTCTGGCCATGCAAAAAGTGAAGGACCGAAAGGCCCGTTTATTGGAGAGGGAAGAAATCCGCAAGGCCAAGCAAGACGCTTGGGATGAGCTTCCGGCGTCAGTGAAGGAGGCGGATGAGATGGCATTCGGGAGGAAAGGGGGAGGGGGGGAAAGGGGGGAGGAAGTAGTGGAAGAGGTGGTGTACGATGACCAATACACAACGTCTACATTTGGGGAGTCGGTGATGGTGACGACGTTTTTGGGCATCCCCTCCACGGGGGAGGAGGGGGAGGAGGAGGAGGGCGGAGGGGAGGTGTTGGCCATGGTGCGGGGTGAGAGGAAGGGGGATGGCGTGGACAGGGAGCAACTACACGCGGGCTCGGTGGCTCGATTCAAGAAGATATTGACGGGGAATATGCCGGCGAAGACGAAGAGGAAGGGAGGGAGAGAGGGGACAAGGGAGAACATCTCGGGGTCGTACATGCCTAAGGGCAAAGGGAAGGGCGAGGATGAGGGTGGGGGAGGTGGGAAGAGGGGGAAAAAGGGGAAGAAGGGAAAGAAAGGAAGGCGGTGAATGTGTTGATGGAGTCGTTGGTCATGCATGTACATAAATTATTTTAAAGGAAAGAGAAATAAAAATCGACAAAGAAAGTAGACAAGTCGCGTGGGATGTGTTCAGGAAAGGAACCGAAGGGCGGAAACAACGGGTAGAAAGATAAGGGGAAAGAAAGGTTGGGCTGGCAAGGTAAATAGCTCTGTTGTATTGGAATCATATTCGTCGCTCCTCCTTCCCATCCCCCCTTGTGTTCTCCTCGCTCTCTCCGTCCCCCTGACTGCACTCATAATTGTACCCTGCTTCTGCAAGCAAATCATTTTCGTAACTTTTGGCTTCTTAATTTGTTAGGGTGAAGAAATTTATTCTTCCCTCTTTCTCTAATCTTACATTATCTACCGGACTCTGGTTCTCGCTGGGAGCACTGCACGACCGTCGTCCTTTCAGGTGTGATTTAGTTGGGGGGGTATTTCCAGGTGTTGTGCTGCGCTATTCCAACAATACTAAAGGCTCTTTTTTTGGTTTTTTCATCGAACATATAGGCTATAGTCATAAAACTTGACAAATTGGAACTAGCTTTTATTTCGAAAAGCCAGCAGAGTATCTGTGGCGGCTTTTAAAAATTTGTGTAGGGGCAATGGGGACGACTCTGGAGAGTCCTTCTCCATCTCTCAGCCACCGCACAATTATCGCTGCATATCGTCACAGGCCGCTTAGTTTCAGCAGTGTCGCATGTTTCTGTCCATATTATGCAACGAACGCCTGCCAATGCCGGGCGGGACGGTACCTCTTGAGGTACCGTGCTGGTGTGGTGTGTTTGAAGAGGGCGGGAAGAAGACGCGATCGCCGACGACGTTTTGGAGAAAGTATGCGATGAGACACCACCTCCTCACACATTTCCTTCCCCCTACACACAGGAAGCGAGCGAAGAGGCAGCGAGAGCAAAAGCAACAGCAGCACCACCAGCAGCAGTAGTAGCAGCAGCGTAAGGACCAGCACCAGCTCCAGGACCAGGACTCTCTCGACACCAGGGACGTCATGGAGTGCGTGGATGGAGTTTGCAAGTTCGTACCAAAAAGCCAGCGTGGCGGCGGGCATAAGGGAGTGGGGGAGAACGATGAGAACGTTGCCCCCGCCTTGCCCCTAGTTGCGGTTGGGGACAAGCTTCCCATGCCGCTACCCCTGGAGCAGCTTGAGGAGGGAGGGAAGGCAACGACGCTGCAGAGCCTTTGTTCTGAGAGAGGGGATCGAGGCCGAGTAGTCGTGTTGGGTAAGAGTGGAGACGGTGGGAACTGGAAGAGGGGTGCATGGCCAGAAGCGGCATTGCCTTGTCGACTGCGTGCACCTCTCTGCTCATCTCGACTTGCTCGCTCTTTGAGCATTAGTCTGTGCTCTTTGGACGTGCAACCTATCATTTTATTCCCTTTCCTCCTTAACCCTCCTCCCTCTTCCTCCTTCCCTCCCACCCCACCCATAAGATCTCTGGTCCAATGCCTGCGTCCGGTGCCCTGAGGCCCTGGATAAGCTGAACGCCCTCGCCGAGAGAATGAAGGAAGACGTGGAGAAGGGGCTCGTTATCTTTGCTTCTGTCAACATTGATGATAAAGCCAAGGCCCGGGGGCTGATCGCAGAGAGGTGAGGGACGGCAGATAAAGTGAGGGAAGGATATGTGGTAGTGTAGCTCGCCATAGGAGGACGATCAAGCGAGATATCGCGGCAGACACACCCATTCCGCCCCTCCCTTTTTGTTAACTTCCTTCCTCCCCATTCCCCCCACCCCCCTTTCCTTCCCTCCATCCTTCTCGTCCACAGGAAGTGGACCAGCCTCTCTCATCTCTTCGTCGATGCCGCCACCAAAGAGATGCTCAAGGCACGCTTTGGCTTGGCGAGTGTACCTTTTGTGATGGTGTTTGACCGGGTAAGGCGACGGATTGGGAAGAGAGGGAGAGAGGGAGGGAGGAAAGGAAACGAAAGGAGGTGAAAAGCAGGAGCAAACCGTTGGTGAGGGACATGATCCGAAAACTGAAAATGCCTCCACACCATTCCCCCCCCCCCACTCCACCCCCTCTCCTCGCCATTCCTCATTTCTCCGTCTCTCCCGCTGTCGCTCAGGAGGGCACGCTTAGCCAGATGGGCAACCCCAAGAAGATCGACTTTGATGCCCTCCCGGCCATGTGGAAGGCGAAGAGACAGGTAGGGAATGAGGCTAAAAAAGAAGGGGGGATAGATCGGCAGAAGAAGGAGGATGTGGCGAAAGAGGAGATGCCTGTCAAGGCCTTGCAGGCTTTTACGTTGGACGAGGACTTTTGAGTGGAAGGAAAAAGGAAGGAAAGGAACCGATGAAATAAAGCAAAGGGTTCGCCACACTCAAGAAAATAAAGCACTGTTGGAGAGGGAGTAAAGCTCCGCAGGTTTTCCTTTTTGGGACGCTGGAACGATGAATGAATGCTTCTCACACATTTTCTGGTGACTTTTAAGGGAGTCGCTGCTAGCAAGAGTGAGGCAGCAAAATAGTAACATCATCATTTACCATAAATGCATTACTGTGGCACTAATCATAGAAGGTGTGTTGCAAATAAGTACATCGCACATTTCGACAATGGGGTGGACATTGGATCACTTGGAGTTATAAATCATCGGAAAACTCATCCTGAGCGTTTCGCCCTTATGAAATCTCAGACATGTCTCCTCCCTCCCGATGTAACACAAGTGCGGATTTGATAAGCCTCGCTTCCTCTCTCGCTATGTATTGCGCATAATACACATGAAAATTGAGCTCACGGCACCTCACCCTTGACGACGACTTCGCTACCGCTACCCGCTACCTTGGCAGCTGGGCGATTTGTGCACGCCGAGGTCGACCACAATATGTCCAGTTCGTCGGATTATCCGATGACAATCAGTTCTAGTCATGATTCGCGCGCATTAACACCCATTCGCCCATTCGGCACCGTACCAACAGAGCCCCCCCCCCGGTCCAGAATCGAGCCAGATACAATGATGTGTCCTGAGTAGCAGGAATGAATTCCTCATCACCAATCCCCACATACAACCGAAGTCCTCACGCATTTACCAGCCACAGCGAGAATCGTTTACTGCAGGGCAGGCTAAAGGGAAGAATCCTTCCAAAAAGACAATGAAGTGAAGAGGAGAAGAATACTTAACCTGGAGAAAGAGAAAACCTGGAGCAGAAAGCGCGTGCCCAATCTATTTTCTCATGCTGCGAGAAAAGGAGTGTAACCGTGGCTGGTTCAAAAAATGGGTGCAGTACTGTCTCGCTCCTCTCGAGAGAAAGATCATTTCTCTGGGAGAGGGGAGATCAGCCAGAGAGTCCCGTGGCAGGGACCGGTGCCAGGACGGTTTCAAAAGTTCATGGTGGGAAATTCGCCAAATCATGGCCGTTTCTGTCGGTTTCAATTTGAAACCGAAAAGGATATGGGCAAATCTGTGGATACAGGATAAAGTAATGAAATTGTGGATGGTTATTGGATGAATCAAAATTTCTTGAAAAAGAGGACGAGGTGGATTTGAAATCCTCAATTTGTTCTGTCAGAGGATTCACCAAGTGGCGCGCATTAACGCACGGAGTGTCTGTGGTGTGTACTTGAAATGCATGACGCGCATGGGGGCATGTTGTGCAGGGCGAGAAGTGTAGGCGCCGAGTGTTAGCTACTGATATGACAGCCAGATGTCCAGTGTAAAAACAGTGCGACTCACTTTATCGCCCCTCAAAACACATGAATGACTACACACAGTGGTGGACTGTAGAGACTACAGCAGTGGACGCCGAATTGTTGTGCGTGCCCAGCAATATTGTCTTGTGGTATGGTTTCTACCCTACGAGATGGCTTCCTTGTTCATCGCCGCACTTAATTTCATTCTTTATGATACATCAATGCCAGTACCCATCCCCTGTACACGGGGACGTGACGACAAGCGTCTGCTTACACACTCACATAAGGCCGTGTCCTGGGCTCGCAACTCTCAGAGAGAAGGCGTCCCTCAGATAACCACGAGCGTGCCCATATCATACACACGATGAAACAAAATCCATAAGGCGTCTAAAATTCACAAACATCATCATACAGGAAAGAAAATGAAGAATCTTCCTCCCATGATGATAACCAAAATAGGCTGCCTCCTGGCCTGCCTCATCCTGTCACTCCTACCGGCCGCCCATCTCCAAGAAACCGACCATGTCTACCAGCCTACCCTCAACGAGAATTTACTGAGTAATGAAAAATCAAAACGCGTCAATCGCTTCATGCAAGATCTCTCCAACGCCACCGTCTCTCCCTCGGTCTCGCAATCAATTAGCCCGACAGAGGTGCCCTCTGCGTCTCCATCCGCGAGCCCGTCGTCGTCTCCGTCGAGCAGTCCGTCTGCTTCTCCGTCGGCGTCGCCTAGCAGTAGCCCGACGGAGATGCCCTCTGCGTCTCCATCCGCGAGCC
>Ga0160420_100755_pt1 | contig 11084 bp, 22 predicted proteins | sample CelAP2metagpilot_FD_108197 | JGI IMG/M metagenome (GOLD analysis project Ga0160420, IMG submission 108197) | Phycosphere-associated microbial communities from algal ponds in Kailua-Kona, Hawaii, USA - Cellana AP2-5-5 metagenome pilot | ecosystem: Engineered > Artificial ecosystem > Aquaculture >... | reverse complement strand
CGCCTGCCTTCGTCAACGTATGTCCTCCCTCCCTCCCTCCCTCCCTCCCTCCCTCCCTTCTTCATGCTGCCCGGCTCCAGTGACCACCCGAAGAAACCCTGACCGCCCTCCCTCCTACCTCTCCATTCTTTCTTCTCCCGCCCCTGTACTGTTTCGTCCGGCCTCTCTGACCATCTTTCCCTCCCCCCCTCCCTCTCTCCTTCCCTGCAGGCTGCCCAGCAGCTCAAGGAGCAGGGGGAAATGCCGTATGAGTTGAAGAAGGAGGGAGAGACCTTCCTCTCGTGCGTGGCGCGTGTACCCGAGGGGGTCGATAGGCAGCGGGTCTCGTTCAGTGTGGGCGATGCCCTGGCCTTACCTGCAGATATGAAAGGTGAGGAGGGCAGGGAAAGGAGGGGAGGGAAAGGAGGGGAGGGAGGGAGGGAGGGAGGGAGGGCACAAATCCAGGGCAACTGTGTCTGAAGGGAGGGATGAAGGGAGGAAAGAAAGATGGATGTCGTCCAACCATCGTCTCAGGAGATGCAAGCTCACGTCCCTCCCTCTCTCCTTCCCTCCCTCCCTCTCTCCTTCCCTCCCTCCCTCCCTCCTTCCCTCCCTTGATAGGCACATACGACGCCGTTCTTCTCGCTAATGTTTTATGTCGTCTCCCAAACCCTCGCGGCGCCCTTCACCTGATTGCAGGGAGGGGGGGAAGGAGGGAGGGAGGGAGGGAGGGAGTGTTGACCCCGGGTGGGTTGCTCATGTTAACGACGCCCTTTTCATGGAAGGAGGGATTTACGCCCAAGGAAAGGTGGCTGGGGGTAAGGAGGGAGGGAAGGAAAGAGGGAGGAAGGGAAGGAGGGAGGAAGGGAAGGAGGGAGGGGAGGGGAGGGGAGAAGAAGTGTATAGATGTATGTATCACTACCCTGCCTCTCTCTCTAATATACTGACTCATCCCTCCCGCTTGCCCTATTCCCTTCCCTGCCTCTCTCTCCCTCCCTTCTTCCCTCCCTCCTTTTCTCCCTCCTTCCCATAGGGCGCGGCCCCGGAGCATCTTGATTCGCTGTCAGAGCTGAAGAAGGAGATGGAGGGTATGGATTACGTGTTGGTGAGGGAGGAGGAGATGCCACTGGTGATCCGACAGCACTCTCGTTTGTACGAACTGATTGCGGCGCAGGCGACGGTGTGGCAAGGACCGCGATAGGGAGGGGAGGGAGGGGGGGAGGGAGGAGGGCAAGAGAGAGGACTGATGAGGGACTGAGGTGTTTGTCGTCCCCTGCGCGGGAGGCACACAGGGGTCGAGGTGTGCACGACAGCGGGGGTGGTAGATGGGGGGGGTAGAGGGGGAGGGAGGGGAAGGGCATGGAGGGGGTGAAAGAAAAAGAGATGGTTGTGTGAAGTAGATTCATTTTATTTACTGATGTCCCCTCGCTTGGAGGGAAAGCGTTGCAGGCGGACCGAATGAAGAAAGGAATGATGGGATTCAACCCCCCCCCCCCTAAAATACCATATATATTATATTTATACATATATATTCACTATCTTTTCCGAAGGGAAGGAAGTAATGTAGTGAAGTAGAATAAGTCGTCATGTCATGGATGTTACTGCGTGCGTTCTTTGGAGGGGAAGTCTAATTGAGCTAAAGGAGCTAAAGTCTTATTAAATTAAATGATTAGTCATGGATGGTATTAGGTTTATTGAGATTGATATCGTATGGGAAAGTACGTCTTGAAGGCTAAGGGCACTGGGAAGGAAAGACGCAGAGGGAGTGAAAAAGAGAGAGAGACAGAGAGAGACAGAGAGAGAGGGAGAGACAGAGAGAGACAGAGAGAGACAGAGAGAGACAGAGAGAGAGAGAGTAGTAAAAACAAATAAAAGCAAAAAAATATCAGAAAACGAATATTAATTGGAATGGCAATATACACATGAGGTGAAATGTAGCCGGGCATGGGAACGGGGAAAGAGGGAGAGCCAAGTACTACACTGGAAAGGAGGGAGAGAGAGAGGGAGAGAATGAGAAAGAGAGAGGAAGGGAGAGGGAGTGAGAAAGAGAGAGGCACCAAATGAAGTCAGCAACGTTAGCAGTGATTCAATTTCATTACAAATTACAAATGCCTTGGAAAGCAGCTTGTTGCATTCTTACCTTCCCCCCCCTTTTCCCCCTTCCTCTTGCCCTAGCTCATTCTGTACTTTTCCCTATGCGTATAAAAACATAATTATCTCCTCCCTCCCCTCCCTCCTTTACTTCCTCCTCCCTCCCTTCCCCCCCTCCTCCCCCCCTCCCTCCTTCTCCGCATGCATATCCCTCGCTTCTTCCAATATCACACGGCGAGTTTCCTCGGGTAAAGACATATAAAACCCCCACTCCATCCCTACCCGTCTCTCAATCAATCCCCTCTCATCCCCCCAGGCCATCCCCTTCTTCCTCTTCCTCGTCATCGTCTTCATCGCCTCCCTTTCCTCTTCCTCTTTGCCCGCTCTTTCCCCCTCCTCCACCCTGACCCCAACCTTCTCCGTCTTGTTCTCTTCTTTATGACCGAATTTCTGGTGGTAGCAGGCGTGCACTTCTTCGTCCTCTTCCCGAACCATCACCCCACATATCCCACATTCCATTAGCATGCTGCCACGCATGTTCCGTCTCCCCTCCCCCTCCTCCCGCCCCTCCTCCTTTTTTTTTCCTTTCTTGGCATTACTTTTCTCCCCTCCAACTTCTTCCTCCTCCTCCTCCTTCTTGCTCTCTTCCTCTTCTTTTGGCAGGCTGCTGCCGGGTTGTCGATATTTATCCTCTCGTCTTCTATTTTTCTTTTCTTCCTCCTCCTCCCCCTCCTCCTCCTGTGGCCGCTGCACGTACTTTAGAATCGAGGGTGAACCACCTGCCCCTCCCTCCCTCCCTCCCTCCCTCCCTCCCTCCCTCCCTCCTGCCCTTCCTCCAGGGACAGGCTGAAAATTACTCACACAAACATTCATCATGACGAGGATAAACGAAGGAGAGGGAGGAAGGGACGGAGGAAGGGAGGGAGGGAGAAGGAGGCGATCGAAAAGGAGAGTTTTAGCTTCTTGGAATAAAGCAGAAACGACGCGTCCATCGACTACCTCTAGAGGGGGAGGGAGGGAGGGAGGGAGGGAGGAAGGGCGAGATGGCGATGGCAGGGTAAAGGATAGTGGAAGAGGAGGGGAAGGAAGAGGAGGAGGACAGAAAATCGAGAGCGGATTTTTGAGAGGGGCTTGGCGGGATTTTTTCCTGCTATGGGTCGAGGAGGACGAGGTGGAGGAGAAGGAGGAGGCAGGAGGAGGATTCCGACGGATGATGGTGAGGCGGAGGGTATGGGGGAGCTGGAGGAAAGAAGGGAGGGAGAGAGGGAGGGAGGGAGGGAGGGAGGGAGGGAGGGACATGAAACCTTCAATACAACCATAGAATCCATGATATATGGACCATCCCCCCTCCCGCCCTCCCGCCCTCCCGCCCTCCCGCCCTCCCTCCGTCCTCACCTCTCCATACGCAACCCTCCTGTCTTCGACTCTCTTCACCAAATGAGTCACCAAACGCCTCAGCTGACGTGCTGCTTCTTCTCTCGTCGTCACCGTAAAAGAAGTACCGGCTGCAGTTGCAGCAGCAGCAGCAGTGGCAGTGGACGAATGGAACGAGTCTTCTTCTGACATAGATTTGGGGAGGGAGGGAGGGACGGAGGGACGGAGGGGCGACGGATCGACACCCCAGGAGAGGGATAGGAGGCGCTTGGCCTACAGGGAGGGAGGAAGGGAGGGAGGAAGGCAGGGAGGGAGGGAGGGAGGGAAAGGGAAAAAGAAGAGGCAGAGTGAAACAGGTATACATGCTCGCCCTTGCACCCTTCCCATGTCCACACCCTTCCTCCTCCCCTCCCTCTCTCCCTCCCTCCCTTCCTCCCTCCCTCCCTTCCTACTTCCCTACCTGCATCTCCCCCACCGCGGGTGCTAGAGTCGAGAGTGATATTTCTCGCAGGCAAGCCACAGTATCTATGCCCAGCCCTTGGAGCGAGTGAGCCGTCGCCCACCCACACCCTGGCAAGCGACGAGGAGGAAGGGGGGAGAGGAAAGGGATGGCATCTCCCTTTGAGGAGGAGGAGGAGACGAGAGGGGGGGGGGGGGAGGAGGAATGGGAGGAAGAGGGGGAGGATGAGGGGAAAGGAAGGAGAGGGAAAAGAGTGAGAAGAGGGAAATGAGATTGATTGAGGAAAAGCGTCAAGGCATGACATCCCCTCTTTCCTTCCCTCCCTCCCTCTCTCCCTCCCTCCCTCACCGGCAAGAGCGTGGTCTGAGCATTGGGCTTGTGAAGCTCTCCAGCCATCTTGGCAAGCATTTTGTTGTTGCTAATGCCCGCACAGGACGTGAAACCCAGCTGGGGAATGAGTGAGGAAGGAAGGGAGAGAGGCAGGGAGGAGAAGAAGGGAGGAGGGAAATACAGTGAATTCTCTCCCTCTCTCTCTCTTTGCGTGTGTTTCTCATTGTCTTTCTATCTTCTACAGTCCTAACGAGCTACCTTTCGATGCCCGGCTATCCATGTCAGTGAGGGAAGGAGGAAGGAAGAGAGGGAAGGAGGGAGGGAGGAGGAATGCGAGAATACAAGACGTGGAATTTTCAAATGAATAGCCCTCCGATCCCTCCCTCCCTCCCTCCCTCCCTCCCTCCCTTCCTCCCTCACCTCCTCAAAGAGTCTCTGCCGCATGGCCTGGGCAACGTGTGAACCGGCCTTCAATCGCTCGACACACCCGCAGGTACAACACGCGGGCTGACGCTCCTGCCGCTCCCGTTCCCGCCCTTTTTCCCTCCCTCCTCCCCCCCCTCCCGGGGTGTACAGGTTCCCGACTAAAGAGGACAAGGACGAGGGAGGGAAAAAGGTTGAGGACGAGGGGGAGGACGAGGGAGGGGGGGAGGCTGCCATTGTCTTCTCTCGCACCTCCGTAGCCTCCTCCCCTTCCCCCTTCCCCCCTTCCTCTCCCCCTCCCTCCCCTTCCTTCCCAAGAGCGGCGTCGATGATGGCAGTGATGTCGAGGTAGGTCTCGTCCAAGCCCTGAGAGGGAATTGTGCGTGTATCGTGACTTATTGATTAAACATTTCGATGATTTAGGAGGCTCAACCAAGGCCAATAGCTGCAAATCCACAAATCAATCAATCAATCAATCAATCGTCCAAGCCCTGGGAGGAATGAATAGAAGGTCCATGCAAACTCTCAATCAATCCATCAATCAATCAATCAATCTCAGTGCATTTTGCTAGCCTTGCCTTCCCTTCCTCCCTCCCTCCCTCCCTCCCTCCCTCCTTCCCTCCCTCCCTTACCCACCAGCCTCTCCAGCTTGGGAGTGAAGGTCTTCAAGACATCATATATCAGCTCCGAGCATTCCCTATACCGAGTCAAATCCTCCCCATTGACCACCACCAGCTCTGGACATCGCCGGCGGGCCTCAGCGAGGGACTGAGGGAGTGAGGAACGGGAAGAGGGAGGGAGGGAGGGAGGGCGGGAGGGAGGGAGGGGCGAGGTTGGATTTTCTACCATCCTTTTAATGTGGCTCCTTAAAGTACTGCGTAGTGTATGAATACACATTATAAACACACATATATGTATAAATAAATTCAATTACAAAAATAAACAAATAAATGTTACAAATAAATTTCCCCCAAAGGAAGCCTCAATTGATCCATGAGGGTGTCAAAAGCACACAGGAAATAGACAGGGATGAGAAGGATGGAAAAAAGGAGGGTGAAAAAAGGAGGGAGGGAGTGGGGGAGGGGGCCAAACCTGCATTTTGTGGACTCCCTGGTTTCGCGCAACTTGATTAGAGGTGACGAGGAGGTACTTCTGCTGGATGGCCAGGGGTCGGTCGCGAAGGGATGGGTTGTGCCTCATCTCACATTGGGCGTAGAAACAATCCAGGTCTGTGGGGAGGAGGAGAGGAAGGAAGGAAGGGAGGGAGGGAGGGTGGGTGGGTGGATTAGTTGGTCTAGGAGAAGAGAGAGTTGGGACGAGAATGAACAGGGGAAGGAGGGATAGGGATAATGAGGATTGAGGATTTACAAATATGCGTGTGTAGGACGTGTAAAGTCCTTGCATCGACCGTATTTAGTTCCATTCCCTCCTCACATCCCTTCCATTCCCTCACCTGCGGTTGCCTTCCGTACTCCCTTCCCTTTCGTTTTCCCTATCTTCTCACCCCTGCCCTCGCTTACCGATATGAACAATGACACGACGGTCATGCTTTGTTGCATTGCTGCTTCTCCCAATTGCAGCATCACGAGCCTCCGTCAAGAAGCAGCTGCTACTTTCCTCGTCGTCTATCTCCTCGATCTCGTCCTCCTCCTCTTCCTCCTCCTCGTCCAACATGGATTCACGGCGCAGACGATGATATGCACACTTAACTACGATTCTGCGATGTACATGTGCATGAAAACGTGGTTTCATCAGCGAGGCCAGGAAATCGGGCTCGCTTCTCGTGCATACATACTTTTATCTCATGAAGGGACCATGCTTTACCCACCAATTTGCCTGTATCACACAGCCGTTTGCGAAGCGCAGACGGACATTTTATGATCACCTTTGTCGCTAACAACTAGACATCTCCATCATAGGTGGGGAGAGGAGGTTGGAGGGGGAGGGGGAAGGGGAGGAGGTTTGGGGGGGGAGGAGGTGAAGGACGAGGAGGAGGAGGAGGATGGCGACGAGAGGAAAGTGGAGGCAGAGACGGTACTGTGGTAGGAGAAGCTTCGTTGAGAGTGCGGGACGTGGTGCATGTCGAGCTGGATTGGCCTCTTCTCTGTGAGTTGCCTGTCAAGACGCGCCAAACATCTGGCGGACAATGAGCCTTGACCGGGCTCGCCATTGTGACCAAAGGGGTCGCATAAGGTAGCTCGCTGCATAGTATGCCGATTGGTTGCCTCGTGCGAAATTTAAAAAAAATGAGGGGGGCAGACGCCGCTGAGAGGGGCGTCTGGGGTGGTATGCGACGCCGGGTGCTTCTTTATATTTTTCAGCCTTCTTCTCTTTGCTGCCCCTGCCGCAGCCTGATTCAGCTGCTACTGCTGTAGCTACACACTTCTTCAGGTGTGCTATCTTTTGGTCTCCGGAACGATTATTTGTGCCCCCGATTTTGTGTCCCAGTGTAGTGTACACTCTAACATTTCGCATCACCCTCACCAGGGACAGGAGGTCGGTGCAAGCCATGCAACCATCATACGTCAGACCAAGAAGAAGGCCCCTCCTGCTCCTCCTCCGTCCTCCTCCTCTCGTTTCCGTGCTTCTTATCGTCGTCGCCATCCCAGCTTTCTCCTCTTCCGTGCTCAGCGGTAGCAGTAGCACCACCAGCCTTCTGCCATCCCCTCCTTCCTCCTACACCTTCTCCCCGGCTTCCCTCCCCCCTCCTCCTTCCTGCCCCAGCGTACTCAAGACAGGCACAACCATTGCCGGCGTCGTCTGCGGTGATTCCATCGTGTTGGCAGCCGACACACGGTACGTCTGGCGAGGGGAAGATGGGAAGGTTGGAACACACATGCTCATAACAGACACCCATGCCTTCCTCACCGTCCCTCCCTCCTCTCTCTTCCTGTCTCCCTCCCTCCCTTTAAGCTCTACCATGGGTCAGATGGTGGCCGACAAAAATTGCGAGAAAATTCACAAGCTGGGCGACGCCATGTATTGCTGCGGGGCTGGCACGGCGGTACGAAGGAGGGAGGGAGGGAGGGAGGAAGAAAACATGGAGAATGTGTGAAATTATCTAAGGGTAAAATATAATTTACTCCTTTTTCCAATGAAACCAAATCTTCTCCTTCCATTTCTCCCTCCCTAACCCTTCCTTTCCTTCCTTTTTCGTGCTCTATTTCCTTTCCCTTCCTTCCCTTCCCCTCTCTCCGCCAGGCGGATGCGGAACAACTCACGGCCGCAGTCCGCACGTGGCTTCGACTAGAGGCTTCCAAATCCATCACAACAATCCGCGAGCAGACCCTCCCTCCTTCCCGCCCTCGTTCCCTCCCTCGTGTGGTGGCGGCCGCGAGGGGCTTGTCCCGGCTGTTGGGGAAGGGCGGAGTGTCAGCTGCCTTTGTATTGGGAGGGGTGGATGCTACCGGACCCTCCTTATTCCAGGTATATGGCCCTCCTTCTCTCCCTCCCTCCCTCCTTCCCTTCCTCCTCTCTGTTTTGTAATGATCATCGATCCATCCCTGTCTTCTTCCTTTCTACAGGATGTCGGTGTGTCGCTGCTATTACTATTTCTGCCACCACCCCTACTATTTCTGCCACCATCTCTACAACTGCCACCTTTCTCTCTGCTAAAATCCCTCCCTCCCTCCCTCCTTCCCTCCCTCCCTCAGATCGAGAGTGATGGCACGACCCAAAAAGTGCCTTTCACAGCCATGGGCAGTGGCTTCGCCGCCGCCATGTCCGTGCTGGAGTCACAGCACCGGCAAGGCCTCCCTCCCTCCCTCTCTCCCTCCCTCCCTCCCTCTCTTCCTCCTTTCCTTCCTCCCTCTTTCCCTTTTTTTCTTCCTTTCTTCCTAAGTCTCCTTCCTGCCTTGCTTTTGTTCTCTCTCCCTCACTCTCTCCTTGCCCTTCTGCGGAACGTACGGTCTCCTCAACCCCTCCATCGTTCCCTTCCTCCCTCCCTCCCTCCCTCCCTCAGGTCCTCCCTAAGCATCCAGGAAGGCATCACGCTCTTGCACGCCGCCATCAGCAGTGGGATTATGAACGACCTTGGGAGTGGCAGCCGCGTGGATATCTGTGTGATTCAGGCAAATGGGCAGGTAGGTAGGGAGGGAGGGAGGGAGGGAGGGAGGGAGGCATGGGAACAGAGCTGGCGTTCTACATTTTAAAGAATAGGTAGGAAGGGAGGGAGGTAGGTAGGGAGGGAGGGAGGGAGGGAGGGAGGCATGGGAACAGAGTTGATGTTCAACATTTTAAATAATAGGTAGGAAGGGAGGGAGGTAGGGAGGGAGGGTGAGAAGGACGAAAGGATGGTAAATCGCCTTAACTCTTGAAAAATAGAACAGAGTGACACTCTCGTTTTTCCTCTTTTTTCTCTCTCTCTCTCTCTCTCTCTCTCTCTCTCTCCCTCCCTGTCTTATTCATCTCATGCACGCATATCCTCTTATGTAATTAAATCTTATCCTCTTTAATTTATTAATCTGTTTTTTATAATTATCTAATTTAACACAATTGATTAAATTTGTGTGTGTCTAGGTGGATTACAGGCGCGATGTCCAGCTTGTTGAAGGGCCCTCCCTCCCGCCCTCAATCTCGCCCTCCTCCTCCTCCTCTTCCGCCTCTTCTTCCTCGTCAAGATACGCCTCAAAAGAAGATGTTCAGGAGGAGGAGGAAGAAGAGGAGATGAAGAAGGAGAAGAAGGAAGAGGTAGAGAAGAAGGGGGGCATCTTCTCACCGCTCGCGTGGACGGCCTCCTCTTCCTTCTCCTCCTCCTCCTCCTCTTCCTCCTCCTCCTCCTCCTCCTTCCCTCGTCCCATTTCTCCTTCCACTCCTTCCCTTTCTTCTCGTCATCGTCCTTCTCCTCCTCCTCCTCCTCCTCCTTCTCATTCTCCCTCGGAGTCTCTTGACAGGAACGAAAAAGAACCACAAGACTTGTACGCCCTTCTCCTCCAACGCCGTCCCTCCCCTTCCGCCCTCCCCCCCTCCCTTTCCCGCCCTCCTCTTCTCCTTCCCTTTCGAAGAAAGCAAATCCGCCTGGAGGGCACAATGGAGGGTGAGGGGGAGGGAATGGAGGGAGGGAGGGAGGGAGGGATGGTGTTAAAGGAATGGGTGTCGGGGGAGATAGATGAGGACGTGGAGCTGTTGTGATGAGTAAGGAAAAAGTATCAAGTAAAGAAACAAGAAGAAATAGGGGATATAGGGAAGCTCTGGGGCTTACAAGTAAAAAGAAGGTACGACAAACACCAAAAAGAAGTATGGACTCTGTGTACGCCACACAAGCAAGAGAAAGGGAGGGAGGAAGGGAGGAAGGGAGGAAGGGAGGAAGGGAGGGTAGACGGGCACATGGCGCTTGTTCTTCACCTTGCTGTCGTTCTTCAGTCATTCTTTCGTTCCGTTTCGGTCATTGTAATAATTAAGTATCGCTTTTCCGTGGTCTTTACCCCTTCCCCCCCTTCATCAAAAAGGCATGTCCCTGCCGTGCTTTTCCTCCTCCATCCCTTGTCCTCCCTCCCTCCTTCCCCCTTTCCCTCCTTCACTCCTTTCCATTCTCCTCTCCCTCCACGTTTCCTACATACTTACCTATCTGTGTGAGCAATAATTCTTCAATGCTCCTTTCATGAAGCCACAACCAAATAGCCTTAGGTTATTTGCTACATTAATTTGCCAACACCTGGTAACCTAACACGACCTCCTGGTTAATTTTGAGCTTCTTTTTTGGCGCGAATTACTACGTCCCTTAGGACCTGCCCACCGTCCTTCTATGGAGAGGGAGGGAGGGAGGAAGAGGGGAAGGGAGAAAGGGGAGTATGCATGAGATAGATGGAGGGATGGGGTGAAGAGGGGAGGGGGTGGGTGGGTGGGTGCCAGAGGAGGAAGGGGGGGAAGGAGGGAGGGAGGTGTGGGAAGAAAGGAGGGAGGGCATAGGGGGCATGAGAGGGAACATAGAAGGAAAGGGAAGGAAATGTGGTAACAATTGAAGGAGGGAAAATGTGCTTGGGATAAGGCGACAGGAAGTGTAGAAGGAGGAAGGGAGGGAGGGAGGGAGGGAGGAGGGAAGGGTGAGATATGGAGGATATCAAGTCCAACTGAAGGAAGGAAAATCCGGAGGGAGGGAGGGAAGGTGAGAGGGAGGGAAGGAGAGAGGATTGATTCTTTTTCTGCTGTACATACCTCCTCTGTTTGATCTCCCTCTGGAGCTCTGTACGTAATCTCCGCCAGCGTCAAGACACTTTCCTCCCCCCCTTCCTCAACCGGTCCCTCCGACCCGGCAGCCACGACGTGCAGAGAAATGTCGGCCTGGTCGTTGGCGCTTTTTTTGACACGAACACGCTGGGAGGCGGGGAGGAACTGAGGGAGGGAGGGAGGGAGGGAGGGCGGGGGGGGGGGGAGGGTTGGAGGGGGGAAAGCGAGGGGGGTGGGGATGGGGTTCTGCGTTTGTTGTTTT
>Ga0160420_100754_pt1 | contig 11094 bp, 13 predicted proteins | sample CelAP2metagpilot_FD_108197 | JGI IMG/M metagenome (GOLD analysis project Ga0160420, IMG submission 108197) | Phycosphere-associated microbial communities from algal ponds in Kailua-Kona, Hawaii, USA - Cellana AP2-5-5 metagenome pilot | ecosystem: Engineered > Artificial ecosystem > Aquaculture >... | reverse complement strand
TTGCTATTTGACAGCTGGGAAGGAAGAGACCTTAAATACTAACGGTAGTATTTATGGCGCTGCCCTGCTCTTAAATAGGCAGCCCTTAAATGGAAGCGCCGAATTCGCTATTTAAGGGCTAAAGATCCTTAAATAGCCTATTTCAGGGTTTTGGGCAGGTTGAACACCCCCCCTAATCCGCCGTGATTTTTTTGAGCGATTGTACGCGTCAGAGCAGTTATGCGCATTGCCACGCACACACTCAAAACCACACACACACACCCCGACACACACTTTACATGCACAGGGGGAGGACAGCATTATCGGTAACGCACGACATCACGTGTTAGACGAACGTGAATTCAGCAGCGCAATTTTCCCTGGCATTTATGCAACCTCTTCGTCTTCCTCAATGTGGCACATCTCGGTCCATACCCGTAGCTGTCTCCCCACACGCACGTCCCTGCTTCTCCCGGAAGACCGTGGCTCTTTTATCATCCTTACATCTGTGCCCCCGCTCCGTGCTTTCCCGTTTAAGGTCGAGAGCTCTGGCTTTCCCTCGATCCCATTTATTCCCCCCCACATCCTCCTATACTACAGGACGCGACTGCAGAATTCATGAAGCGACGAACCCACCATTCGCTGCTGCTGGGTCAGTCTTTCTCACCCGCCTTCACATCTTCATTCCTTCCCTCTCTTGAAAGTCCGCGTCCCTTCTATCATCGCACCCGTAGTCCCAAGTTGTCTGCTCTGCCCCCTGGCTCATTTCTTCAGACCACTTCGACAAACACGTTTCTGGCCGAAATGACAGAAGACTATGGCTTTATCGCTCCGACGTTCGAGGCACGTTTGGATGTGGGTGCACTCTTCTCGTTAGTGGTCATGTCCGTGGTCGTGTCTTTGTTCTGGTTAAGGGTCGCGACTGCCATTACGGATCGTGAGAAGAGGGAAAAGGTGGAGAAGATTCAAAAGGAAGTCCGGCTCAAAAGGCTGACGGGGAGGATGAATGCCGAAGATGAAGAGGAACTGCGGCTAGCAGAGGAGGAACGGGCCAAGCCGGCATTGGGCCTTGGAGTTGGATCTTTACTGCGGAATTTCCGCTTGATCAACGAAGGCGGGAAGAGACAAGATGGCGAAGGTGGCAACGACGGCAGCAACGACAAATAAAAGTAAGGAGAGAATTAAAATTGGGTTTGATAGTCGTTTGTATCCGGATTGCCTATATTTTTTTCTCGGCAGGGTTATTGCCCTGTAGGAAAAAAGAAATAACAGCCTGCCAGGAAGAATTAGCCCTACGAATGTTTTTGGCCGTAGCTTCATTCTTTCATAAACACTGCCCACAACATTTTTCGGTTGGAGGAGAGACGTCTAATCTCTATGCACATGTCAAAGCTTCTTTCTTTGATAACCACTGCCCACAACATTTTTCGGTTGGGGGAGAGACGTTTAATCTCTATGCATGTGTCAAAGCACAGACATAATCAAAAGGCAAGTCGTAACAAGAAATGGCAAGATGATTTCCTCCTCCCTTCTCCACATAACGCCAATCTTCCCCTGCTCTCCTATCCTTCCCTTGTCACTGACCAAACTCCCTCAGTGACAGGACGGCATCTCTCATCAATTGCTTTGCTTGTTTTAATGAAATTTGTGTGGGTGTGAAGTAGACGCCAGAGTCGTCGAAGAACCATATGATGCTGCTGTTCTGGCTATCAAAGCGTTCCACATGAGAGGATGTGCGGTATCCGTAAGCGATAAAAATGCCTCCTCTGTACATTGTGTTTCCCTCCCGCACTCTCCCGGTGCTCCGCCAGTTTTTTTTCCCTTGGGCTACTCAGTCACCTGCATCCGAGGCGGCATTCATGACGTGCCTGTCACATCGTGTCCTCGATATCCCAGTTCTGTCTTAGGTCAAATAAAGATATAGATTGGGTGCGTGAGTTGTGGATAAAATCAGGGGGCTGACCGACGAGATGAAAGTTTGCCTGATAGGTGCTCCAATCGACAAGAAAAGCCAAGTAAACGACAGCAGCCAGCAGAAAGAGACTTGGGCAGTCCGTAAAGCCCAGTTGACTCCCTGCAGCTGTCCAACTAGAAGCTGAAAACTAGAGACATTAGTCGCGACAACAAAATGGGATGTGGCGTCGCTTCATATATAACAGCTGACCGCAACGGACAGTATAGTAAGTGGGTGGAGAGGAGGTTGGAAAGGATGGACCGCTACGGCGCTGTCTCTCACGCCGCAATGTTTCTGACTGATTGCTCGTATCCGTACTCACCCATGTACCACCCCGATTTCCTCCGACAAAAAAGACGCACAACAGGCAAACTACTCCGGCATCGTAATCACCACTCACAAGGAGAAATATCCTGGGGCTCCTAGACGGAAGGTATGCGTACTAAGCGTGACTCGCTGCGCGAGGCAGTGCATCGTGGCCAGGAAATGGGCAAAATTGGTTTGGATGTTTTGTCTGGGCTGTCTGTTTGTGGATGTGGTGCATCGAGTTTATTTGTATTTCATCCCACTTGAAAGGTCCTTTCTGGTCTGGCCACCACAACACTGTGCCATTCGCTCCATACTCATGTATGCGTGCAAGGTTGGCATGCTTTTCTGTCACCCTGTGATGTGCACCCTTCTCTTCTTCGTCCCCTTTCTCTGCTGCAAATCGCTTTCTTCCACTCTTGCCCCCATTCAGAACCCAGACGACCCAATCAGTCCCCCTCGATTGCCTCAATGTGGGAGTGCCTGATAGTTTGACGTCGGATAGAGAAAGTGGGACGATAGCCTAGTGATGCGTAGAGACATCACCGCAATTACTTCTAGCACCGTCTCGAAATTTTTGGTTATTATAGTATGTAACATTCATTTCGTTGTCCTGTCCCTCTTTCCAGCTCTTCCATTAGGCATCTTGCAAAAATGACCGTAGAAATGTGCTGACATACAATTACGCTTGAACTTGACTCTATCACCCTTTTTCGGGGGCGTTTGCTACCTTTCAGGCAAAGGAGGATGAACGAAACCAGTGGCAGCACCGCCGCCGATGTCCGCGTGCGTCTCCGCTTCATCACCCGCGACCCCACCATCCGTGTCAACGAGGTGCCCTTGGCCGTGCCGGTCGCTCTCAATCGCCGCGGGCTTTCCGAAGTTATAAACCACTTGCTTGGGATAGAGGGTGGGACCAAAGGATCAGCAGAGGAGGAGGAAAAAGATGGCAACACAACGAATGCAAGTGGATACGACTTTGTGATAGAGAACCAGCTGTTGCGCTGCTCCCTGGACAAGTTTTTGCGGGCCACGGGGCTGTCGACAGAGGTGACAATAAATGTGGAGTACTACCGAACGCTGCAGGCGCCGATTGAGGGCACTCGCAGCAAGCCCGAGGATGCCTGGGTGGGTAGTCTAGTGGCTTGCCAGGGAGGCAGGGAGGGAGGTGTAGTGGTGGCAGGAGGGTATGACGGGAAGTTGCGGTGTTACGCCGCGCAGGATTGCAGCCAGAGTGTGGGGGAGTGGTCCCAAGCTCACACTGGGCCGGTAAAGGCCGCAGCAGCTTTTCATTTAGATACAGACGATGAGGGAAAGGGCAGCGTGGTAGTGACAGCTGGAAAGGACAAGCTAGTCAAGACCTGGGGGCTGTCGGCAGCGGCGGCGGGAACCAGCAACCGCAAGAAGAAGAGTACGGAAATCGCAGCGGCCGCAGGGATAGTGATGTGGCCTGTGAGCGTTTTAATGGGCCACGAGAACAGCGTAGAGTGCGTGGCGGTGCGGGGAAAGCAGCAGCAGGTGCTCACGGGTGATTGGAGCGGGATGATGTGCTTCTGGAAGCTTGAGGGAGGGGGCGAAACGTTTTCTACCCCTGCCTCCTCTTCTTCTACAATCACTTCTCAAAAAACGAAGAAACGCAGAATGTATGACGTTCAGGTCGGGGAGGAGGCGGCAGCAGTACAAGCAGTCGCCAGCACCCTGACGCCCGTGTCTGTTTTGAAGGCCCACAGCCAGTGCATGAGCGGCATTGAGTGGCACCAGGCCGATGTGTCCAGGGTCTTCACCTCCTCCTGGGATCACTCCATCAAGTCCTGGGATCTGGAGCGACAAGACTGCGTGCAGACACTCAACAGCAGCAGGGTTGTTACGTCGCTTGCCGCTTCGGCCGGTAGTCTTGTGGCGGCGGGCCACCCCGACGGACGCTTGCGGGTGTGGGATCTCCGTTCTTCCTCAACAGACAACGGAGTGGAAGGGACATCGGCCACGCCGGGAAAGCGCGTGCTGGCTGGTTGTGGTTCGTGGATATCGGGGGTTGCCTGGCATCCGCGTCGAGAGAATGTGCTTGCCGCGCTTACCCACGACGGGCTTTTGCGCGTGTGGGACTTGAGGGCGACCAAGCCGCTGCACACACTGACGGCGCACGAAGGGAAGGCTTTGGCTTCATGTTTTGGGTGGAGGACTGGCGGGGAGGAGGGGGCGGCATGGCCTTTGTTTACGGGAGGGGCAGACGGCGTAGTGCGGAGCTTCGAGATATAAAAATATCGACGGAGGAAGTGTATGACCCAAGCAAAAGTAAAAAGTTTAGAGGGTCGTCTGCCAGAAAATCAATGCGCCATAATATGTCACTCATCTTGCTACTCAAGATCAAAGTCATGCAAGATTTTCTTTCTATGGTATTCAATGTTTCACTTGTTGGCTGCAATATCAGGCCATTCCCGCAAGACGTAGACGTACAGGCGCACACGCTTATTCCTGCCGAGCACACACGCACCGTCATCAAGGGCTATGGTCTGACGGAGGGAATTGAAGAAAAGGAAGGGTGAAAGGAGTAATGACATTCCAGGGAGGAGGAGTTATCGGCAGGAGGGTGCTGATATTCTTTTCTACATACAAGGTGGGTCGGCCCTCCGCAAATTGCACGACTTCCGTTTTTAATACCCCTCCTATCACTTCCCGGCCATACTCTCCCTCTCTCAAACTCTCTTCTTTCCCTCTACTGCACAGCTTTCCTTACTCCCCTTCCCCCGCCCTCTAAGCTGAATAGCCCCTGCTATCTGTCCGCTCCGGGACCGGGCGTGTGCTGGAAGGGCGACGACGGCCTTCTTATTCCCGTGGCCGCCGATGCCGACGCCGCTGTGCTGTCGATGGCGGGGATGCTGCTGGCAGAGCCTCTCTTCCCTCCTTTTCCCTCAGCGGCCAGCTTGGCAAGGCGCCTTCGTTCCCTGTGTTCGGTTTTGATGGCTCGCCACTCTTCTTCAAGCTCCTTCAAGCGCATGATCTGCTCCCTCTCCGCCGTCCGCACTTTCCGCTCGAAATCCGCCATGTCCCGCAGGTGCTTCTCCAGCTGCTTCTTGTGGCTTTCCTCCTTCTCCAACCGCGACTTCTTCAGATTCTCCACCCTGATCGAAAAAGCCTTTTGAGACCGCTGGAGCCCCTTCTCGTAGTCGGCCCGCAACCGGGTTATCTCCCCATCACAGTCCTCCTCATCATCTTCCTTCACATACTCCCGCTCGCCCGCCGAGTCGTCGTCGTCAGAGCTCATGAGCAGGTACGAGTGCGGATAGGAGTGAGCAGGGCCAGGCCCGTAAACGTGATGGGAGAGGGAGGAGGAGTGAAGGGAGGAAGGGAACTCCCCGTCATCCCCTAGAGAGGCCGCGGGGCTTGCCCGACTGACGTCGTCGTCGGAGGGGTGGTGGTAGTGCTGCAAGTGCGGAGGCAATGAGGTCAACGGCTGCCCGCCCCCCCCCTCTCCACCACTCCAGCACCCGTCGCTACTCAAGTCACTGCGATTCCGGTGGTGCTGCTGGAGGCCTCTATGCTGCTGCTGCTGCTGCATGTCGGCAGAGTGCGTGCGGATATGGGGCGGCTGCCCGGTCTGGTGGTGAAGCTGATGGCGGGGATGGAGGTGATGGGGGTCCAGGGAGAAGTCGGGTTGGAGCCCACCCGCTCGCAACGCAGCCAGATGGGCCATGTTGTTGGTGGACAGGGACCGAGGCAACACTGACCGTCCTACCCCTGCTCCCTGCTGCTCCTGCTGCTCTTGGTATTGCTGCTGCAGCCCTACCACTCCTCCATCCCTCCCTTCTCCTTCGCCTTTACCCGGCGGCCCCTCCATGGACGTAGACCGTTGCAGATCCCCCTTATGTGGAGGAATCTGGGGCTGCAGCTGTGGCCGCTTGTTCTCGTCCCACGCCCGCCGCGACTCGTCAGCCAAGCGACGGATGGTGCTAGCTACGGGGCCGAGATCAGAGGGAGGGAGGGAGAGCTCTTGGACCATCTCGTGCGCGACCTGGGTGGCGTCGTCGTCGGTGAGGTGGAAGTCGAATTCGATGTCCCTCAGCTTGCCCTTTATCTTGGCACGAATCACCAGACACAACACGTCCCGTGCAGAGCCACCCGTGCCGGCGTCGGCCCCGACGCGGACTTGCACCGTGGGGACGGCCGTGGGGGTCGAGGGTGCGGAGGACTGCTGCTGCTGGTGTAGCTGCTGCTGCGAACCGCTGATCTTGATGTGATGTATGTGTTGGTAGGGGCGACGGGAGGGATGGCTGGTGCTTTCCGCGGAGGAAGAGATGGGCGCGCCGCTCTTAATCCCTGCTGTTCCTGCGCCCCCGCCACTTGCGCCGCCTCGACGGGAGAGGATGCTGCTGCCAAGACGAAAGCCACCTCGGGCTGAGGAGGAAGAGGACGAGGGAGGACCGGATGTCTCATTGTCGTCGCTAACGTGCAGCAAGGCCCAGCTTTCGTGGTCTTGATTATGGTGTAGGGAGTGATTATGGTGTAAGGAGTGACTGCCACGGGGCCCAGCCCCGGTGGCTTGACTCATGGGAGAAGCAGCATGGCGCGGGGGGCGGTCGCCGCCGTGGCCGTGGTTAGGGAAGGACGAGGCACGCATCAGGGGCTTCCCATCCTTATTTCGCAGATGCTGTTGGTGGTGATGGTCGGAGTGATGATGGTGCTGCTGCTGTCCCCCGTGCTGTGCATGCTGGTGCTGCGCCGCCTCAAGCAGAGCACTGGGTGGGGCGGGGAGGGCGACAGACCCTTCCAGGAGCACCGAGCTGCCAAAGTGGCCCTCGAGGACGGGCGAGGAGGTATTGTATCTCTCTAGAGTTTCTTCAGAGCCACTGTGGGAGAGGGCGGGGGTGGGGGGGATGTCGTAATAGTGGTGGAGGGAGGAGCCGTCTGAGGTCGCCGAGGTGGCAAGAGAGTGAGGAGAGAGGGTGCGTTCAGGAAGGTGAGGAGAGGGACCAAGTCTCCCACCTCCACCTCCTCCTCCTCTTCTCCCTCCCCCTCCTCCTCCTCCTCCTCCTCCTTCTCCTCCTCCTTCTCCGTCGGCGTGGTGCCCGTTAAGGTTGTGATGGTGATGTTGATGTTGGAGGAACTGGTCGTGGCGAAGCTCAGCAGGGTCACCATCACTGCCGCAAGAGCCGCCAGAATCAGAAGAGGAGGATGAAGGTGCTGCCTCCATGCCTGGCTTGGCCGATGTTCCCATCTTCTGCTGCTGCTGCTGCTGCTGCTGCTGCTGCTGCTTTTGCTGCTGCTGCTCCTGCTGGCCGACGACACCGTTGCGCTGCCCACCAGGGTTGCTGCCCACCACCCCCATGTCCAGCTGACCCTCCTCCTCCTCCTTCTGCTGCTGCTGCTGCTGCTGCTGCTGCTGCTGCTGCTGCTGTTGCTGTGGCTGCTGTTGTTGTAGTTGTAGTTGTAAAAGGGTGTTTACGCGCATCATATCCCCCTGGTACGGAGGGGCGAGCGAGGAGCAAGAAGCTACAGAGTCCACCAGCACCTCCTCGTCGTCCTCCTCCTGCTGCTTCAGAAACGAGCTCTCCAGCAGCCCCTCCACCGTCTGTCTCTGGGCCGGGTCCGAGGCCAAACAGCCACGAATGAAGTCTCGCGCCCGGAGATTCCGCACACGAAACAAGACCTGAGGCGGGACCTGCCCGATGACCTTCTTATAGATCTGCGCGGCATTCGCACACTCCGAGTAGGGCGTCTCTTTGGTCACCATCTCCAGCACACACATCCCGAATGCATAAACATCTACCTTCTCGTCATACTTCTCGTCGTACAGCTCCGGTGCCATAAACTCGGGCGTGCCCAGTACCGACAAGGGGGCCGTGCGGCCGGTGATGTAGGTGGAGAGGCCGAGGTCCCCGATCCGCAGGTCGCCCGAGGAGCCGTTGATGAAGATGTTGTCGCACTTGAGGTCCCGGTGGATGATGGGGGGCACGTGGGAGTGGAGGTAGAGCAGGCCGCGGAGGATTTGACGGCACCAGCGCTTTATGATCTTCCAGCGGATGACTTGCACTTTCCTAATGAAGTCCTTCAGGGAGCCCGACGAGAGAATCTCCGTGATGAAAACCACCTCTTCCCTCTCCCGATTCACCCACGAGCCGAAGAAGGAGATGATGTTGCCGTGATCCAGCTGCTCCAACAGTCTCACCTCGTGCATGATCCGGATCTTCTCCTGCTTCGGCAGTCCCGCCAGGCTGATGGTGTTCCAGGCCACCAGCAGGCCCTCTTTGGTGTCGTATGCCCGGTAAACCATCTTGTACGCCCCCTTCCCCAGCACCTCGTTGAACTTCACGTACCGCTTCTGCGGCGAGTACTCAATGATCTGCTTCCGTAGCTCCTCGCCGGGGTCCCGGCCCTCTGCCGACGCCGATAAAGACCCTTCGCCAGCCATGGTAATGCCCAGTGTGCCTGTGGAAGACATGTGGCTTATCCCTCCTCCCCCTCCGCCACCGCCGCCGGGTGTGAAAGGGGTGAGCGATGAATCCGTGGGGGGGGTCGTGGAGAGATGGGAGGCAGTGCTACTGTTGCTGCTCATGGCGGTGCTGGCCACGCCGCTCATCCCTCCTCCGGTGCCGGAGGGCACTTGGGCTGACGGGGGAGCTGAGGGGGTTTGTTGTTGTTGCTGCTGCTGTTGCTGTTGCTGCCCTTGCATCGGTGAGGAGGAGGGTGGTGAGGACGACAGCTGCGTCGTGGCAGCGCTTTTGCTGTTGCTCATCGACATGATTATGTTTGCCTGCTTGCTCCTCGGTCTACTTACTCCACAACCTCCTCTTCGAATTAGAAAATGCTCGCCCTAGCTGTACGGGTCCTGCTGCTGTTGTCGCTGTCGCTGCTGCTCCTGTTGGCCTTGCTTCTACTTTTTTTGCTTGGTGTCTTTTTTTCCCTCCTTACTCTGCTTGCGTTCCGTGAGGCGGCGCCGGCGTTAGGAGGCCTGGCCATGTTCCAAAGCCCGTAACATCTTACAGCTGGTACTGCCCATATTGCTACTGCTTGAGCGGCGGCAACTGCTCTTATTTAGGACAGAGAAGAAGAATAAGGCGACGACGATGACAACGACGATGACGACAAGGAGAAGAAACCGGTGCCGATGAGAAGGGACGTGCCAGCACAGTTTAAAATGTCGTGCTCTGCTGCTTCTGGTGCTTCTCTTTTCGCTGTATGAGTGTAAATTGATATATAAGTAAGTCTCGAGGACAACGACGACGACATCGGGCCTAAGAGAACGCAATCCACTCAGCTTTGCGGGCCGTGAGGGCGCGCTTGAGTGGGTGTCATGATTGAGAGGGAGTGCCGAACTCCCATGCCCTTCCGTTCGTCTCACAAGCAGTAAACCCGTGCTTCACTACGCTGTCGCCCTACGCAGGCCCCACCTATATTGTCAACCTTCGTCACTGACACCTTGTCTCCCGCCATACACACGTCCCCACGGACGACACTTCCTCCCAATCCCTTCCGTCCAGCGAGGCGGAGATTTAGGAGAAGTGTAAAGCGCTATCTCTGACTAAACTCACCTTATGAAAAGAGGAGAATTCACTTGTTACAACGCGCGCAGGTCTACAACATAGGCCCGAAGGCCTAGGGGTGGGACAGAGGAGGAGAAAGTGGAAGTGAGGGACGATGTGGAACGAACGATTGACAAGGAGAGGAATGGAGAAGAATTTTCACTGAAGACATCCAAGATAAAAACAGAAACAATAGTTCAAAGGGAGAGATCAACTGTGGTGTAGAGCTTCGAAACACCAATGCCCTACACAACCCAAGTATATGCCACGGCATAAATGGCCACCGCATAAGCTTTTGATGCCGGTGCGGAGGGCTTGCCCGCCCGCCACCCAGAACATCCAGGGTGATGATGGAATGGCCGTTATTGTGGCCTGCCTCCCTCCTCACCACCCCCAAGAGACAGCTCTCCTTGAACACTTCCAACTCTTCCACGCCAAACGCGGATCTGAGCCCTTTGCAGACTACATGCTTGGTAGGCCAGCGACCGTAATGACAGACGCCCGTGACCCGCTCAACCTAATACTGTATACTGTACTGGACTTTGATGGTGGAGTTACACAAGCTCATCTCTTTGGAAAAGCGGGGGGGGAAGCCCTACGATCTGGGATTAGACGCTGGCGCAAGTGGACGCGAAGCTGGCAGAGGTGCGGACCCTCCTCAAGGCGGAGGGCAACATGCATGGCGTGCGCTTGTCTTTTTTCCTGGATGTGGTGTGAGAGAGTAAGGCGGCTCTTGCCAAGTACTACTCCACCCGCGGGCAGCACAAGCCGTGCAAGTCCAAGCTGAGGCGGAACGGCAAGGGCAGACGTGGAGCTTGGAGGGGCTAGCACAGCGGCAGCGGTGGAAGTGGCGGAGGTAGAAGATGATGGAGAGGAAGAAGAAAAGGAGGAAGATGAGGAGGAAGCGGAGGGAGAGGACGAGGAGGAGGGAGGGTCAGGTGCTTAGCGGGGGAAGCGGCGGTCGGATGGGGGGGGGGGGGAAGTTTCGGCCAGCAAGCGGCGCTAACAAAAATAGAGTGGGCAAAGCAATGATAACGTAGAAATTTAAAAAGCAAATCAATAGCATCCTTTATCCCATCACAAATCGATATTTATGGCTAAGTGTAAATTAACGATGCTGGAACTTGAAGGGGGCGGATTGGTCAGCCATATGAGAAGCTGCCATAAAGAGGACTCCCCTTGGTCCCTATGATCCCCCCCCCTCTTTTTTTACATACTCACTCTATTTCACAACACATTCGTCCCCTTCTCTTCTCGTTCTCTCCCTTACAACATGACTTTGTTTTCCTTTCTCTACGCCCACACTGCCTCCCTCCCTTTTATCCCTCCCCCTCTCGC
>Ga0160420_100753_pt1 | contig 11104 bp, 21 predicted proteins | sample CelAP2metagpilot_FD_108197 | JGI IMG/M metagenome (GOLD analysis project Ga0160420, IMG submission 108197) | Phycosphere-associated microbial communities from algal ponds in Kailua-Kona, Hawaii, USA - Cellana AP2-5-5 metagenome pilot | ecosystem: Engineered > Artificial ecosystem > Aquaculture >... | reverse complement strand
CGGCATCTGGCGGGCATTCAAGTGAGGAAGGAAGGGAGGGAGGGAGGGAGGGAGGGAGGGAGGAAGGAAGGAAGAGAAGGAGTGAGTGAGGGAGAGAGGAAGGAAGGAAGGGTAGAAGGAATGACGAGTTAGTCAAAGGGCGTCTTGCTTCCACAACAAGGGCTTTGAAAAAGGAAGGAGGGCGGGAGGGAGGGAGGGAGGGAGGGAGGGAGGGAGGGCGGGCTATCATCAAGTACCTCGGCGTCGCCCTCAATATCGTCCCGATCCTCCCCGCACATAATCCCTGAGTTCACGAGGCCAGTCAGGCCCGTGCGGGAGAGGGGACAGGCGATCTAGAGAGAGGGAGTGAGGGAGGGAGGAAAGAATTGAGAGAGGGAGGAAGGGAGGGAGTGAGGGAGAGTTTGTTACTCGACACCCTGACAGAAGCGACCGGTGGGAAGGGAAGGAGGGAGGAAGACGGCGATTTATTTCCTACGTTGAGCTTGATGATTTGGTCGAGGTTGTCGGCGAAGCAGGGATTGACATCCTGCTTCCCGTCCACATCGATCACCCTAGGAGGGGAAAGCAGGGAGATAGGGAGGAAGGGAAGTGGGAAGGGAGAAAAAGGGGATGGCAAGAAAAGATCAGGTGGCCAGAAACTGAGCCACAAGACTGACTCGACCTCTCTCGCCTTTCCCCTCCCTCCCACCCTCCCTCCCGCTGTCCCTGCTCCTCGCTGCTTCTTACGGCATGCAGAGCTGCTCCGTTAGATGGACCAGGTCGCGGTCCTCGTCCTCATCTGAGGAGGAGTGGATCAGGGAGTCGTCCGAGGAGTCGTCGCCCTAGGGAGGAGGGAGGGAGGGAGGAAGGTGCGCTAGCTTGTTAACGACACATTAGTCACTGGGAACTTGTACAGACAAAGGGGCCAGAAGAGTATCCTCCCTAACTTAAAAATGAGTTCCCTCCCTCCTTCCCCCGTCTGCCGCCCTCCCTCCCTCCCTCGCTCCGTACGTTAAGACCTCGCATCCAGTCCTTGCGCCGGGCCGGCTGCTTTATCCTCGAGGCACGGCAGGATGGAATAAAGATCTTTTCCCCCTGAGAGTTGGTGGGAGCGGCTGGGGGGACGCGGGAGGCAGATGCGGCGTTTAAATTTGTCTTCGCCTTGGATTGCTGGGCGCGGCCGCGCGAGGAGGGATAGTGCGGGTTGGGTGAGGAGAAGGACGGGGAAGAAGTCGCATGGGAAGAGGAGGAGGAGGAGGAATTGTAATGCTTGAGCGAAGGAGCAAACGTTGGGCCACGGGAGGCATTAGGTCTCTTCGGCTGATTCTGCTGCGGCTTTGACTTGTGTTGTGCTCCTCCACGTGTGGGTGCCTTGCTCCAGCCTCCTTCGTCCTCGTCGTTGTTATACATGGCTTGCGACTGGAGCGGTGGACTGGTATCGGCACGGTGGTCGAGAGTCTTTGGCGACAGAGTGGTACGTGACAGACCCAGTACTTGTCGTGGGCAGAGGGCAAAGCAGTGAGAAAAGTCAGCAGGAGGTCGCTTACTTTCGATCTCCGCTCAGCGAACTCGACGGGGTGAGGGGAGGTGTGAAACCGGAAGAGCAAACGGAGCGTAGCAAGATCTGTGGTGGGAAGGTGGAGGGGGCGCTGCTTGTCAGAACCATTTTTCATACATGCTTGAGCCGCCTTTATTGGCTTCAAATTGCAATGTGCGGGATCGATCTGCTTCAGATAATCGGCGCGTGTGTGGGGGGCGAAGCGGGGGTTCGAGAGGAATTCACCATGGCGGTGTTCCCATGCCTGTGTAGCTTGACTTGGCATGCTCACAAGGCGTTGTAGGGAGGAAGGTACATCGGTGCAGTACAGACATAGCCTGCAGAACATAAGAAGCAGTACTTCGCCGGGCTGTTGGCGAAGCAGCAGCAGTGCAACGTCGAAGAAAGTCAAGGAGAGTGGATGAGTGTCTCTGTGAGGGACAGCAAGAAATCTTGCCCTTTTCGTCCAACGTAATTGATGGAAGGCCAGAGTATGGTATGCCCTTGTGTCGACCAGTCTATGCGTCCGGTGCTGTTGCTATGTCTTCAGCGACGGCGACGGAATGCACGCTCGCTACTGACAACTAGCACCCTCCTCACTGACCCTCCCTTTCCACCTGCATCAAAATCCGCAGGCACACGAGCCGGAAAACACCATATTCATTTGTAGCGAATCCATGCCGCCAGGTGGTGAAAACTATGTGGGGGCATCGGTATCCGAGGCGGGCAGTGAAAGAGAAGGCGGGGCTGGAGGCAGAGGGACCTCCTCCCCTACAACGGTTAATGCGAAAGGCGAGGACAAGGCGCCCGATGGCGGCAGCGGAGGAGGTAGAGAGCATCAAAATTGGTACGTGGTTGTGTATGGGTGTCGGATCTGGTATTTAAAAAAAAAAATTACATACTACGGATGTACAAGGAAAACATGGACAAGAAAACACGATGCCGCAGTACTGAAAGCCAATACGTCTTTCTACTTTCTGACTCTCTCTCCACCCGCACACTATCGTTTAGCACCCAGCCACTGCAAAAGCCTTCCGTCGCCGTGTTGTCCTTGCCGGTGCATGAGGGCTTCGTGGCCTGGCTTGCGGGCCCGGATAGGTAGTGTGGGAAGGAAGGAGGGAAGGAGGGAGGGAAGGAGGGAGCGAAGCGGGAGGTTGTGAGACTTGACGTGCCACGTGATCCACCCTATCCGGAATTTAAAGATGGCGTTCTTAGTCAGCACCTGTCCTCCTCGACTCTTATAGATTCCCGCCAGAATATTCGTTTCCTCACACCCACCATCCCTCCCTCTTCCCTCTCCGTTCCTCGCTCTCAAGTCCGTACCAAAACGACCCGGAGGCCCAAGCCCGGGCCATGCGGGTGACGCAAGACATCGTCAGGAAACACACAGGCAGTTTCTACTGCCGACGACTGGGCATGGAGGTAGGGAGAGAAGGGTAGAGGGAGACAGGGAGGGAGAGAAGAAGAGGGAAAATATCCAAAACCTGGCTCTTGGCGAAACCACCCCTCCTTCCCACCTTTCCTCCCTCCCTCCCTCTTTCCCCTACTCATTGATATCTGAAGGAAACTATTTCGACCCTTCCTCCCTCCCACCTTGCTTTCCTACCCCCCGCCCTCCCTCTCTCCCCAAAAGATGATGACGCTGACCATGAAGGAGTACCGCAGCGACATGATGATCTCCCTGGCCGGGACTACTCGAAAGCAGCCCACCGACACCGCGGACTTGCTCGCATTTTTCCGGTGCGTCCCTCCCTCTCTCCCTCCCTCCCTTCCTTTCTCCGTCGCTTCCACCCTCTTCCTTTCACGTGTTTGCACCTCCTTACCTTCCCTCAACCTCCCTTCTTCCCTTTCACGTGCTCCTGCCCACCTCGCCCTCCCTCCCTCCCTTCCTCCCTTTCTTCTTTCCCTTCCCATGGTCTGCTCTTCTCGCCATCCCTCCCTCCCTTCTCCTTTTTCACGTGCACGCACCTGCTTGCCTCGCCCTCACCTCCAATTTAGATTCCTGGGGGTGGAATGCCCCGAGGCAGACGCGACCTCCCACCGCCGACGGACGGCAGGTCCTGCCTCTCCCTCCCCTTTCCCCCCCCGCCCTCCTGCTCCCCCTTCGTCGACATCAGCTGCAGCGACGAGTCAGTCTTGGAAGCCAGAGGGAGGGACAGGAGGAAGGAAGAAGGAGGTAGGGCCGACCCGGCGGCAGGCGGCAGAGGAAGAGGAAGGAGGGCAGGCGCAGGAGGGAGAGGAGGAGGCGGAGGAGAAAGAGGGAATAAAGAAGCCGCTCTCCCGGCGCATTCCATCCCTGCCTGCACCCGTGGAGGGGACGGCGACCGGCCTGGTCTATCGGGTCATGACGCACGAGGTGGTGCGGCAGTTCATGGAATGGTGAGGAGGGAAGGAGGGAAGGAGGGAGGGAAGGAGGGAGGGAGGGAAGGGTGTAGTTATCATGGGCATTTGCCGGTTGCGTCGTAGTTGGTTCGAGGCCAAGTCTCGGTATCACCTCGTCCAGCCTCGTTATGTTCGTGTCTCTCTGTGGAGTCCCCTTCCTCCCTCTCTCCCTGCCTCCCTCCCTCCCACTCTTCCCCTCATGCGGGCTGATGAGGGAGGGCAGTCGTCCCACCCTCCACACCTTCCCGCGCACTCACTTGCTCGCTCCTCCCTCCTCCCTCCCTCCCTCCTTTCCTCCGTCTGTGCACAGGCTAGTGATAGAGCGCGGCGGGCTGACCCCACCCACCCTCCGCAACTACGCCCGAGCCCCCGGGGCCATCATGCGGAAGCTGGCCCCGAGCTTTGGGGAGGAGGGGTAAGGGCGAGGGAAGGCGGGTGGAAAGGAGGGAGGGAGAGAGGGAGGAGGGAGCCTACGGATCTGATCAATGCTTCACAACACCTACATTCAGATTGACGGCGCGTGGGAAGGCTGAGCTCAAGGCCTACGTGAGTGAGCACGCGCAGGCTTTCTATGAGGCGGTAAGGAGGGAGGGAGGGAGGGAGGAAGGAAGGGACGGAGGGGGTGCGTGGGCCTCCAAAATCCTCGTGTGTTTACTTGGAAAGAGTAAGAGCGGGGGGCGGGGGCGGGGTTAATGGTACAAGCACGCAGGCTCGTTCCCGGTAGGGAGTAGTCTACTTACTTTCTTTTCGTCCGACACACAGACGCGGGCGGGGACGTACATGGACAAGACCTCCTGGAAGTACTTCTCCCTCTTCCTTCAGGTAAACCTCCCTCCCCTCCCTCTCCTCCCTCCCCTCCCTCCTTCCCTCCCCTTCTTTCCTCTCTCACACCCTCCCACCCTCCCTCCCTCCCTCCTTCCCTCTCTCTCTCTCCCTCCCTCTCCCCCTCCCGCCCGGCCTCCAGATCCCCCTGGACAAGAATCCCTGGGTGCAGAACGACTCGGCCCTCTTGGCCAGCCTGACCGGCAAGACAAAGGATGGAGGCAGGTAGGGCGGAAGAAGGGTGGGAGGGGAGGGAGGTAAGGCGGAAGGAAAGGAAACGAGGAGGGGTAAGGGTTACGTGCTCATTGAAAGCCTGCCGATCCATCTGCACAACAGCAGCAAGTCCGAGACGGCTTTGCAAAGCCAGAGCCCGGGAGAGGGGAATCACACGAGTAGAGGGGGGAAGAAGGGAGGGGGAGAGGAAGGAGGGGAGGAAGGGGGGGAAGGGATGGAGGTAGTGGCAGAGGAAGACACGGCAGTTTTGATGGAGAGATATTGGGGGGGGGTGCACAGAATGCAGGCCGGGGCAGCAGGGGAAGGCGAGGCGCCACGCAGTTCCTCCTCCACCGCCGTGTCCTTCACCCATTCCCCTCCTCGCTCCCACAAGAAAAACAAGGGCGACGACACACCTACTGCTGCTGCTGCTGCTGCTACCACAACTACTACTACTACTACTGCCGCTAATGTCTCTTTCTTGTCATCCCCCACATCTTTCACGTCGCCGTCTTATTCCACTCAAGCACCTACAGCGGCAGCATTTGCTGCCGCTACGGCTTCCTCCCCTCCTAACCCTCCCTCCTTTTCTTCCAACTCCTTGACCTCCTTACCTCCTGCCAACCGTCGCTCCAACCAGATCGGGACTGATGCCCGTCCTCCTACCGCCAGTGCTAGCAGTAAGGACAAGGCATTTAAAGGAGATGGAGACAAACAACAGGGAAAGAACGTGACTGTTACAAAGAAGAAAGGGCTAGAGAGGAATGATGAGCAGAAGGAGGAGAAAGAGGAGGAAGAGAAGGAGAATGACACTCGGCCGGGCACGAACACACACGAACGGAACTATGGAGGGCAAAGGTCCTATTCAGATGCAGGATGGAGAGGAGGTGGTGGTGGAGGGGGAGGAGGGGGAGGGAGGACGGGGGCAGGCGTGCTGTCGAGGGAGCTGAAGGGGGCGTTCAAGACCTACCTCCGGGGCCGGAATGTCGCTTCGAATAACTTACACAGGTACACGCGTGGGAAGGGAGGGAGGACGGGAGGGAGGGAGAGAAAGAATAAGGCGGGAAACGACGTGGGAAATGGGACAAGCCATTCGTCTTTACCGAGTCATCCTTCCCTCTCTTTCTCCTTCCACAGATACGCTCTTCTGTCCGATGCGGCTATATCCGAGGCAATGAGGGCGTCGGGCGGTACCAGCCGGTCCCAGAACTCCCCCTTTGAGACGACAGAGGAGGTAGGGAGGGAGAGGAAGGATGCTCGGTCGCTGGCTCAACGTGTCAAAACAACTGAGAAGCCGCCTTTCCTCCTCCCCCTCCCCCGTTCCCTCCCTCCCTCCCTCCCTCCCTTCCGCCAGGTGGCTCAATGGATCTTGCGACACAGGGCTTTTTACCTGGCCGAGGTCAGACCCTACCAATCCCCCCGCATGGCCGCCACTCGCTTCTTCCTCGATTTTCTTGGCCTCTCTTCCCTCTGCCCTTACTCCCCGAAGGATGGTGGGGGAAGGGACTCCCCCTCGGATGAAGGCGGAAAATTTGGCGCAGGGAGAATGATTTTGACCACAGCTGCTGCAGCTACTTCTTCTTTTGCTATTGCCTCTGCTGCTCCTGCTCCTGCTATTGCTGCTGCTGTTACTGCTGGTGACAGTGTTCTAATTTCTGCCCCAATCCCTCTTGCCTCCTCCTCCTTGTCGGGGGCAGGGACGAATGGAGGAGGGGGAGGAGGAGGAGGAGGAGGAGGAGGAGGAGGAGGAGGAGGAGGACCAGCGACAACAGGATCTTTGTCGTTTTCTCCTTCACAGCCCTCTCCTCCATCTTCTTCCATCGCCCTTTTCCTCGCACCTCCTCCTCCTCCACCTCCCCCTCCTCCTCCAATCGCACCTCCCTTCTTTGCACCACCACCACCGCCACCACAATCACCAGCGGTAGCAGCAGCTACTGCTGCACTTTCTCCGCCTTCTCCTCCCTCTCAACCGTCGCCCCTTTGCTCCTCCCCTTCTGCCTCTTGCCATCTTCTTCCGGTTGACTTGTTCTTGCCAGTCCGTCCCCGCCTGGTTTCACCCGTCCGTCCTCCTCGCCCTCAGGTAGGGGAATGGGACAAGAGGGAAGCCGAGGGAGGAGGAGCAGCAGCAATAGATACCGCAGCAACAACAACAGCAGCAACACCAGACGTGAATGAAAAATACGGTGAGAAAGAGGATGATTGTAAAGAGGCTGATGATGTCGAGATGGAGGAGGAAGAGGGTAGGGAAGAGGAGGGTGTGAAAGAGATTAAGAATATGGAGGAGGAGGAGGAGGAGGAGGAGGAGGAGGAGAGGAGGCAGTCGCAGCTGCGACCGGAAGAACAAGAGGAGCTGGATGCGGTGGAGGGTGGGAAGAGGCTAGTAGAGGATGGAGAAAAAGAGAAGGAGGAGGAGAGGGAGAAGGAGGAGGAAAAAGAGGGTGATGACAAGACGGATGAAGCGCGGGGAAGAGAAGTGAAGAGAGTGCAGGAGGAACAAGAGGCGGGAGTCCTGATGAAGGTGACCTTGCCTGAAGTAGGAGGCACGCAGCTACTGCCGCTCTCACGAAATGGGGAAGCCGAGGATCAACGGCAGCAGCAGCAGCAACAACAACAACAGCAGCAGCAGCAGCAGCAGCAACAAGGAAGGTCACGTCGCGAGAAAGGGAAGCAGCAGCTAGGCGCGCTTTTTTCGCTGTTGTCGCCGCGCGAGTGGGAAGACGAGACAGGAGGGGAGGAGGAGGAGGAGGAGGAGGAGGAGCAGCAGCAGCAGCAGCAGCAGCAGCAGCAGCAGCAGCAGCTGCACGACAAGGAGAAGGAGAATGAAGAGCTGCAAAAAAGAAGGAAGCAGCAGGCAGTCCGAGACCAACAACCGGCTGTAACACAGGCGTCGGCGCCAGTTGAGGTGGAGGGAGGGAGGGAAGGAGGGCAGGAGGAAGGGGAGGAAGAGAGTGGGCAATTTGACGATGATGAGGAGGGGAGTCGGCTTCCGTCCCCTCCTCCTTCTCCGCAGGATAGCGTGGAGGACGAGGAAGGGTCCGAGAATGAGGACGAGGAGAGACGGAGGGAAGGGGAGGGAGAGGGAGGGAGCCAGAATATGGAGACGGGGAAAAGACAGGAGGAGGAAGGGATGGGAGTAGTGCAGGGGGAGGAGACGAGGGAGGGGGGAGGAGAGGGAATGAAGGAAGATCCGCCACCCCTCACAACGATTGATGCGTCCGTGGCCCGCCACTTTGTGCACTGGCTGGAGGGGGGGGGGGAGGGAGATGGAGAGCGCGGGGTGCTGAGAGCGAAGCAGGTGGACCGGTTGCTGGGTGAGTGGGAAACGAGGGAGGGAGGAAGGAAGGAAGGAAGGAAGGAAGGGAGGGAAGCGGGATGGATGCACAAGCACAAATCCTCACTTGCCTAAAAAGAATTGTACTTACCATACCTCTCTTCTCCCCTCCCTCCCTCCTTAGACACGACTCGACGGGAGCTAGGTAAGGTCTCGCGTGTCCTGGGCCGGAAGCGGCTAACAGACGTGGTCGTCAAGTACGACGGACTGCTCAGGTAGGGGGAAAAGGGCGGAGGGAGGGAAGGCAGGCAGGAGGGAAGGAGGATTGAGGAGGAGGAAAACGAGAAGAGGGTAAGGAAGGAGGAGAAAAGGAGCTATTTGATTCACCACATTACCTTGGACGACCTCCCATTAATACAGGGATGTCGCTCATCGTTTAGATGTCGAGGAGCAAGAGCAGGAGCAGGAGGTGAAGGAGGGGGGGGGGGAGAACGACCGGACGGTCAGTAGCGACACCCTTTCCTTCTCTTCTGCGCGAGAGGAGAAGGGGAAGCAGGAGAAGGGTAGGAGATATTCGTCTGCCTACAAGAGCTTGTGCGCCTTCCTCATGCAGACTGAGGAGGAGGACGAGGAGGAGGAGATGGGGAGCAGCAAGCGGCACAAGAAGGAAGGTGAGAACAAGGCGGTGGAGGCCGCAGACGAGGAAGATCGGAAAAATCTGCTCCCTCTCGCTGCTGCTGCAGGTGGCGGCGGTCGTGGTGGTGGAAGGTACTCGTCCTCATCCTCTTCCCTCAGCTTGCTGGCTCGGCAGGAGGGAGGGCTTCTCCGTGCTCTGTTGAAGAGAAGCAACGGCGTCCTCCCTCCCGCCTTCCTAGTGCGCTCGCCGTTGTCTCGAGGCGAGGATGAGGACGAGGACGAGGGAAAGAGCGAGGAGAGCGGTAGTGGCACATGTAGCGAGGAAGAAGGGGAGGGCGAGGAGGAGGAGGAGGAGGAGGAGGAGGAGGAGGCTTTATTTGCCCAAGCATTTCTATCTTCTTCACTCTCTTCCTCTGCCCCGGGGCCTGCTAATAATGGAGAGGTAGCGACGACAACGGCCACAGCAGCAGGAGCAGCAGCAGCGAGGCCGAGTGCTCCCATCATGACCCGTGACTTGATGAATGATCTGAAGGACTTTCTGAAAGGGAGCGAGAGAGAGTTGGCCTTCGTTCAGGTAGGAAGAGAGAAAAGGAGGAAGGGTAGGAAAGAGGGTCAAAAAAACTAGGGAGGGAGGGCGCAAGGGAGGGCACTGCTCATGTTCATCGCACCCTCGATGCTCATGCTTGCATCCCCTGTGTACACCCACAGGACGTCCTGGAGTGTCTCCGAAGCGCAGTTCACGAAAGCGGAACCTTTTCGTCGCCGATTGGTACGTCCCTCCTTCCCTCCCTCTGCCCTCCTCTTTGTCTCCCCCCCCATTCCTCGCTGCCTCCTTCACGCTTATCTCCCCTCCCTCCCTCCCCCTTTAGAACTTGCCTCCTTCCTCCGGCGCCACGCGGCCCTTGTCTCAGAGCGGATATGGTGCTCTCAGTCGACGTGGCTCAAGCTGTTTGATTTTGTTGCCATGGATCCTATCCCCAGGACGACGGAGATGAGGTAGGTAGGGAAGGAGGGAGGACGAGAGGGGGACGGCAGCTAATCTTGCCCTTAATCTCTTCGTCCACACCATTTCTGTTGACAGGCCTTCGACGTCCTCCTCTCGCCCTTCACCTCCTCCCTCTCTTCGAGTCGACAAAGGCCGCGGTCCTTCCTCCTCCACCTCCTTCTTCTCCTCCTCTTCCTCCTCTCCTTCCGCATATGACAGTGAGACATTCCCGGCGTGGCTGGTCAAGACGGGCAAGGTAAGCCCTCCCTCTCCGTCATTTGCTCAAATACTCCCTTCCCTTCCCTCCCTCCTTCCCTTAATCCTTCCCTCCCTGGATAAGCCGACAATTCACGTGCTCTCCCCCCCCTGTGCCTAACCCTCCCTCCGTCCCTCCCTCCGTCCCTCCCTCCCCTCCCCCAGGTGTCCTCCAGGCAAGAAGCCGACAAAGGCATCAAGCCTCTAGACCGACTTATTCGTCGCTCCCTCCGACAGTGTGGGATTCGAGAACGCCTGCCCCAAGGCAAGGATGGGAGGGCGAGGGACGAAGGGAGGGAGGGAACGAGGGAGGGAACGAAGGATGATGACTGACGCGACACCATTTCTATTATTTACCGGATTTGTACTTTGTACACATATAGGCCTCGGTTCCCGCGTCTCCCTCCAGCGGCTCATTCTGAAAGAACGCCGTCAAAAACAGTACGTTTCCTCTCCTTCCGATTTCCCTCCCTTCCTTCAACCCCCCTCTAAACCTTCCTCAACACCTTTCCTTTTTCTTTTATGGTCTCTCGCCTACCTCCATCAGCCTTCAAAATGGGGTGCTGATGCTCCGCAAGCCCACCATGACGGTCCTAGAGAAGGAGGTGAAAGCAGTCCGCTCGCCTGCCCTCTCCCTTTACTGGTAGCAGTGGGCGGGTGGGAGGGAGGGAGGGCGGTTGGGTGGTGGGAAGTGTAAGACAGGAAGAAGGCAAGGGAGAGAGGGTGGGGACGAGGGAGGACAGGCCTGGCTGACACCACTCTCTTCATCTCGTTCGACAGGCGACACTTTGCAGCTTTCGTTGATCTCAAGCACGCGCCTCTTTCCTACCAAAGCATGAAGCGCCACGACGATGGTAATCCCCCCTCCACCCCCCCCCTCCCCCCACCGCCCTAAAAATTGGGGTGTTGTGCCCCCGAAGCCCCCCCATGCGGGCCCAAGAAAGGGGGTTAAAAGAATTCGACTCCCCTGCCCTCTCCTTTTCCGGTTACCAGTGGGCGGGTGGGGGGAAGGGAGGGCGGTTGG
>Ga0160420_100752_pt1 | contig 11130 bp, 17 predicted proteins | sample CelAP2metagpilot_FD_108197 | JGI IMG/M metagenome (GOLD analysis project Ga0160420, IMG submission 108197) | Phycosphere-associated microbial communities from algal ponds in Kailua-Kona, Hawaii, USA - Cellana AP2-5-5 metagenome pilot | ecosystem: Engineered > Artificial ecosystem > Aquaculture >... | reverse complement strand
GGGCCGGCGGGTCCTTTTTCAGGCCTTTACCAACCCTCTTTTCCCGCCATCCCCTCCCTCCCTCCCTCCCTCCCTCCCTCCCTCCCTCCCTCCCTCCTCCACCTAGCCTTCCTCGGACATTTTCGCTCGGTTCGACCAGCTCATGCTCCTCGTCAGCGGCCGTGTGGTTTACTACGGGAAGAGTAAGCAGGCTCTTGCCTACTTTGAAGCCTTAGGTACACACCCTCCCTCTTTCCCTCCCTCCCTCCCACCGTTCTCTTCCCTTCTTCTCACCCCTCCCTCCCTCCCTCCCTCCCTCCCTCCCGCCCTCCCTGCCAGGCTTCCACTGTCCCTCCCTCTCCAATCCCGCCGACTATTTCCTCTCCCTCTGTGACGAGTCCGATGAGCCATCGGCTGACGACCCAGCCGGTAGGGAGGGAGGGAGGGAGGGAGGGAGGGAGGAAAAGCTTATCAGGCGCACGACGAAGAGGCAATCCCACTCACTGCTGTTTCTCCTGCTTCCCTCCCTCCCTCCCTCTCTTAGCTCCTCCTCCTCGCGAGACGGTGGTGCGTCTTGTCTACCTCTATGCCTCCTCCGCCACCAAGCGGGCCACGCTGGCCGCCGTCGCCCTCGAAAAATACCCGGAGGAGGGGGGGAAGGAGGAGGAGGAGGGGGAGGAGGAGGGAGGGAGGGGGGGGAGGTTGGATTGGGGGAAGCAGTTTTGGGTGTTGTGTCGAAGGAGCTTATTGCACAGGTAGGGTAGGGAGGGAGGGAGGGAGGGAGGGGGGGACAAATGGAGAAGTCGAAACCATCGTTGGTGTGCCTGACGTCTTACCCCTCCCTCTCTCCCTCCCTCCCTCCCTCCCAGCTGCCGAAACCCCCTCTCCTCCTACGTGGTGGTGGGACGCACCATCATCATGGCTCTCCTCGTCGGCTCGCTTTATTACCAGCTCGACCTGAGTAAGCCCTGCCCCCCTCCCCCCCTCCCTCCCTCCCCCCCTCCCTCCCTCCTTCTCTCGATATTTCTTCCTGTCCGAGCCCGCCATCTCTCCTCCTCTCCCTCCCTGCCTCCTCCTCTACCTCCCTCAAAATAATTTCCCATCCATCCCTCCCTCCCTCACTCCCTCCCTTTCCCAGGCACGGCGGGTATCATGAACCGCGAAGGCGCCATTTTCTTTATCCTCGTCAACCAGATATTCAGGTAGCGAAAGAGGGAGAGAGGGAGCGAGGGAGGGAGGAAGGACTCATCAATAGCGGCTGGTCCTCAATTTTTATATATCATCCTCCCTCCCTTCCTCCCTTCCTTCCTCAAGCAGCTCCCTGGGCATCCTCCACATGCTCCTCACTTTAAATACACCTTTCTCCCTCCCTCCCTCCCTCCCTCCTTCCCTCAGCTCCCTGGGCTCCCTCCACATGCTCCTCGACGAGCAAGAGATCGTCTCTCACGAGTCCCGCTCGGCCATGTACCCTGTCTCGGCCTACTACTCTGCCAAGCAGGTAATCCCCTCCCTCCCTCCCTCCCTCCCTCTCTTCCACCCTCCTGACCTCATCATCATCGTCTTCCCATCTAATCACCATTCTCTTCCCATCTAACCATCGTCACCACCCCATCTAAGCATCTCATCGAATCAAATGTCATCGCCCCATCTAATCGTCATCATCTTTCCATCTAATCATTGTTACCCCATCTAATCATCCTCATGTACCCATCGAATCACAGGTGGCCGAGCTACCAGTCCAACTCTGCACGTCGGTACGTCCCTCTCCCTCCCTCCCTCCCTCCCTCCCTCAGGCCCACCCCACCATTATCACCTACTGGATAAAGGTGGACAGCACTCACCTCCCTCCCTCCCTCTTTCGCTCCTTCTCTCAGGCCCTCTTCGCCATCGTCACCTACTGGATGGTGGGCTTCCAACGATCGGCCGCCCGCTTCTTCAGCTTTATCGCTGCCATGCTCCTCACAGGACTTGTAGGCGAGAGCTACATTCGTACGTGCCCTTCTTTCCTCCTTCCCTCCTTCCCTCCCTTCCTCCGCCTCTCCCCATCACACCGTTTTCCCTCCCTCCCTCTCTCCCTCCCTCCCTCCCTCCCTCCCTCCCCAGTGGTCTGCGGCGCCGTCACCACCAGTGGGAAGGTAGCCATTGTCATCGCGCCTGTCCTAATGGCCCTCTTCATGCTCTTCGGTGGTTTCTTCATCAATGCCGGCTCTGTCCCTGCGTATTACGCTTGGATCAAGGTACTGCCCTACCTCCCTCCCTCCCTCCCTCCTTGATGTATCGCTCGTCGTCCTCACCCTCCTTCCATCCCTTCCTCCTCTCCCTCAGTACATCTCCCTCTTCAACTACCTGAACGGAGCCCTCCAAAAAAACGAGCTCGAAGGCCTCGTTTTCGAGGATGGCACCACTGGTGATGACGTACGTCCCACTCCTCCCTTTCTTTTTCACTCTGTCCGGCTGTGTGACCAACCTCCTTTTTCCCCTCCCTCCCTCCCTTCCTCCCTCTCTTCCTCCCTCCCTCCCTCAGGTCCTTGCCTCCCTTCACCTCCTCCCTCTCTCCGTCTGGTCCAACTTATTTGTAATTTGTGGCATGATTGTGGCTTTTAGAGCCCTGGCTTTTGTCTTTGTTAGAAGGAATTTTACCCCTGCCCCTTTTCGCCTTCCTTCCCCCCCTCCCTCCTCGAAGGAGAACGAGGACGGGACGGGGAGGGAGGAGAAGGTGGAGGGAGAGGAGGAGGAGGAGGAGGCGGAAAGGAGGGGGGAAGAGGAGGGGAGGTTGATATTGCCGAAAGGGAATAGCAATAGTTAGAATTGGACAGCATTGTGAAGAGAGGGGGGGAGGGAGACCGGGAAGAAAGGAAGAAAGACAGAATGAACGAATGATTGTCAGGGGGCCAAAGCAACACCATGCCAGTACGAGAGAGAGTGAAAGGGAGGGAGGGAGATGCTGCTTATCTCCTTGAGTTGAACGGAAATTTCTCCTTTTTTTTTTCCTTTCAAGTGTTTTTTCTATTTTCAGTGCTCCTCCTCACATGTGTATGCACATGTATGCCTCGGTCGGCCCCTCTAGGCAGCGCGCATCTGAATGCTGGGAGACATCCCTGGAGGCCGCATCTTGAGAAACAAAATCTGAGAAAGCATGAGCAGAAGGGGGAGGGGAAGCCGGCTGGCGAGGAATTAAAGGATGGGGAGGAGTAGGAAAATCAAGAGGAGCAGGAGGAGCAGGAGCAGACGTAAAAGAAGGTGATGGCAATCGCCTTGCCTTCTTGGCACGCCGCCTACCTGTGGGTGAATGTGTGCAAGGGACAGGATCGTGAGAAAAGAGGGTGCTGTGTGCGCGGGAATGTAAGGGATTGGAGGGTGAGAAAGAGGGTGCATGGAAGGCACAAAGGAAACGGACCTACTGACGGACGGTACCCCTTCCTTTTCCCTCTTGCCTTTGACCTTCTGAGCCTGGGCCACGCTATCGTACGACAACCAAAGCTTGCACCCGATACATGAGTACGCATTCACGTCTCACGCATCTCCCCGCTTATTCACCCTCTTCCTGAGCCAGACCGCTAAACCGAGGAACCTCCTCCGGCGCCTCAAACGCTATCCCCGGGCCTTTCGCCTCCCCCCCCAGTCATCCCTACACCTCTACCAGCCCACCTTCTCCTCCCATTTCTCTCCACGACAATCCAGAGCCATGGCACGCAATGAAGAAAAGGCACAGGCCATGCTTAATAAATGGCTGACCATGAAGAAGGACCTCGCCACCGGTGCGTCAACAGGCCGGCAGAGAGGGAGGGGAAAAGGAGGGAGGGAGGTGATAAGAATAGCGTGTCATCCCATCCATCTCAACTCTCTCCTTTCCCATCTCGTATGCTCACACAGGAGATAAGGAACGACGGCCTTTTTTATCTTCGGACTGCCACACGCTGCCGGAGGCGGAGAGATGGCGGCGGCAGATCATCAAGGTAAGGAAGGAAGGCAGGAGGGAGGGATGGAGAGAGGGAGGCTGGAAGGGAGGATGGGAGCAGTGTGTTGGGGGCTCAGAGAATGCTGATGAGCAATAGAGCAGCTCGTATGGATAAAGGTCGTTACAGACCCATGTGTTGTGAATCTATAGAGAGGTGTCCCGCAGCAGGCTGGGAGTACAGGCCGAGATGATTGTAGTCCTCCCTCCCTGCCTCCCATCCCACTCACGCTCCCTCCCTCCCCTCCCCCTCCCACAGGAAGTCTCCAAGAAGGTCACCGAGATCCAAAACGCGGGCCTCGGGGAACACCGCCTTCGGGATTTGAACGACCAGATTAATAAACTACTCCGTGAGAAATATCACTGGCAAAGGCGGATCAAGGAGCTAGGTAAATGCCCTCCCTCCCTCCTTCCCTCCCTCCCTCATTCTGTCTCGACAGCTTGGACTCTTCCTTTCGCATCATTCGTCATCTATCTATCTTTACTCAAAACGAACCGACCCCTCCCATGTCCTCCCTCCTTCCCTCCCTCCCTCCTTCCCCCTCTTCCTCCTCTCCTTTCGCTTATTCTCCTTCACGAAGCCGTACGCATGCATACACATATGCACACTCCTAAGACCCTCCCTCCCTCCCTCCCTACCTCCCTCCAGGTGGGCCAGACTACAACAGAATCGAGCCGCGGGCCTTCGACGCGGACGGTCGGGAGCTACCCGGAGGAGGAGGATACAAGTATTTCGGGGCTGCCAAGGTGTGTGTACAATATGTGTGGTAGCCCCCCCTCCCTCCCTTCCTCTTCCCTCTCTTCATCCCTTCCTCTTCTTTTCCATTCATCTTCGTTCTATACTGAAGGCGTCTCATTCATCCTTTCCCTCCCTCCCTCCCTCCCTCCCTCTCTCCCTCCCTCCCTCCTTCAGGACCTCCCGGGCGTCAAGGAGCTCTTCCAAAAGTCGGCCCCGAAGGAAATGAGACGGACCCGAGGCGATATGTACAAGGGAATCGACCCCGACTACTACGGCTACAGGTATATACACCCTCCCCTCCTCCCTCCCTTCCTCCCTCCCTTCCTCCCCCTTCCATCCTCTGACCTTCTTCCCTCCCTCCTTCCGCAGAGACGAAGACGACGGCGTTCTACTCAAAAAGGAGGCTGAGGTGGAAAAGATTGCGGTAGCCGCTGCCGTGCGTGCCTTCAAACGACCCCGGCAGGAGGATGCGAAGGAACAGCAGCAGCAGCAGCTGCAGGAGGAGGAGGAAGAGGAGGGCGAGGAGGAGGAACGCTTGCTGGCACAGTCATTGGCGGCGGCGACGGGAACGAAGGCGGGGGGAGCAGCAGCGAGTGCAGCGACGAGTGCGGCGGTCAAAGCGCACGTGCCCGTGCCGAGGCAGGAAGATATCCAAGCAGCATTAATGGAGAAGAAAAAGAGGGCCTTGATGTCCAAGTATGTGTAGAAGATGGGAGGAAGGAGATAGGGACGGAGGGAGGAGGGACGGAGGGGAGGATAACGGAAGAAAGAATACTTTAAAGAGAGCACGACGGATAGATAGTTTTTTGTTCCTCTTAGGGAGGGATGGTTGCAGTAGTCCGCTGTTTACAAGAAACGCCATCAGTGTGAGTGGACCGTCGAAGCCCATATCATACACGCGCGCGTTTCTCAACGATCCAAAATTGTTGACGTGGCTGACGGTGCTCTTGAGGATATCATCCATTGTCCATTTTCTCATGGCAGGAAGCTGTGACTCAAGGCGTTGGTTTCTCTGTTTTTCTTTCATTTCTCTCGGCGGTGCGTGCAGCTCGGATCTGGCTGTAGAGCTTTTTACGGCCTTGATAAAACAAACAGCTCGCACCAAACGCGCACGTTACTTCAATGTTTGCTATTTGGTATTTGTTAAAGACGATGTCACAAGGAAACAACGTAAAACCCTCCCATTTAAAAAAAACAACCACGCACACCTTTCTCCGCACACAAGGGGATCGAACCAGCCATCATATATGGGCCGCAGTCGCTCTCCCAGAGCCAAAAAACCAAGTGCAGGCACCGGGAATCGGACCCGGGCCTGGTCGATGGCAACGACCAATTCTACCACTAAACTATGCCTGCGAGGCAGTTACCTATCAGTGGAAGTTTCTTTTTATCAACTACCCAGGATAATTCAGTCGTTTGGGAACATGCCCATTGCTGCCTCTTTAGATTTCCACATGAATTGGGTAAGATTCAATCATGCAATAGTACCCTCTAGAGGCCTCTAGAGGCCATCTATGTCGTATTAAGCTTTTTTCATGTTATCATGGTGTCAGTTGATACACGACGAGGTCTCGTTGCGACAACGGGCGAGGCCTTGCAGCCATAGTTCTCTCTGCGAATACGACAAATGACACACTCTCGTCCAGCAATCTATGCCGCGCCTACGTAGTGGTGGAGAAGAGCCAGTTTGGTGCGCTGCTGAGGCTTTTGAGCGGGTGTCATGGCCTTGTGCCTGCGCACAGCCGCACGCGGGAATGAGGCGGACGGGGGCATGGGAGGTTTTGCTCACAGGTCCTTTTTATTTAAAAATATTATCTCAGGGTCCCTAATTCCTCGACAGCGCTTCCATACCGCACCATGCAATATATTTGCATGCATGGGTATGTGAGATTCTGGTTGCGTGTGTTCATGTTGGGCTAGGGACAGAAGTGGCGGGCGCTCTTATGAAATGTGATAGTCGTGCGTTGGAATCGAAGTGAAACTCTTCTTTCGTATTTATATTCTTTTTTCCCCTTAGGCTACTTTCCTAGATTTACTTCCTCACTCGCCAACACGAAGTCACAGTCACACTCGTCTTGTGTTCCACCCCTCCCTCCCACCCTCTGCCCCTTGCCGTCACCCCCTCCTCGCTCTCATCTTTGTCTAATTTAAATGCGCATGTACCACCGGTTCTTCATGCGGTAGAAGGAGAAGATCTGGTAAAAAAAGAAGGGGAACGCGACAAGACAACCCCAACACACCACCTTCCGCCACCAAGGATGCTTGAGGCGGGAGGAAGGAAGGGAGACCTCCGCAAGCAAGATGGCTGAAAGAGAAAATATATAAATGGGAGGGAGGTAAGGAAGGAAGGGAAAAGAGGAAGGAGGGGGAAAAGTTATTGCGGACAGATGCTATACTTTCTATCTCTGAGAGCAGGTACATAAATCCAAAAAAAGGAAAGGGGGGAAGAGGAGGAAGGGGAAAAGGGAGGGGAGGGAGGGGGGGAAGGAGGGACGGACCTGCCAGAGCACAGGAGATGTTGAAGGCCCCGATGATGAAACCTTCGACGACGAATTGCTGGCCCGACTGGGGATGGAAGAAGGTGATGCGACCGCTGCAGGGGAGGAAGGGAGGAAGGGAGGGAGGGAGGGAGGGAAGGGAGGGGAGGGTGGGTTATCACGGCAGGGGAGGTGGGACGACCGTGATGAAGGTCCTCCTGTCAATGCTGGCGAGGGAGGAGGGAAGGAGCGAGGGAGCGAGGGCGGGAAGCAGAGGAGGGAAACAGAAAGAGGGAGGGAAGCCGGGAGGGAGGGAGGGGAAGAAGCCGCCCGCAAGACACACGCACGTACCTCCGACGCTCCACGTGATAAGAGGGCGGGTTCCGAATGATGTCAAAGACGAGGCCGCTGATGGAGCAGATGTAGAGGACAGCTGACACAGCCATCCAGATGTACTTGTTTTGGGCAAGGATGAGAAGAGTGGGAAGGACGCTAAGGAGGGGTTTCGCCAGCAAGGCGAGGAGGAGGAGGAAAGCTAGTGAGGAAAGGACGATGGGGAGGGGGGACTTGTAGATCTCGATTGAAACCGAGGCGCGGGTGTTGACCCACGCAGCGATGCTTTCGGCGTCTACGTGGCCTGGGGGGAGGGAGGGAGGGAGGGAGGGAGTACCTGCATGCAGAGGAAACTTGTCCTTGGTCTCGAGCTTGGATACGCCCTCTGTCTCTCCACTGCCATCATTTATCTTCCCACTCCTGCCGCCCGTGGAGGGGGGAATGTGTGCGACGACCTGGGGAGGGAGGGAGGGAGGGAGGGAGGGAGTCATGGGTCAGGTTGAAACACCTCGACTGCTCTTCGATCGTCGCGCAGCATCCATCCATTCCTTTCCCATTAAGTCTCACCTCCTCCTCCCTCCTTCATATTCCCTCCCGATTAATCTCCTCCTCCTTCGCATAGTTTAACCTTGGGCATCCGACAGGTAGAAAATCTCCCTCCCTCCCTCCCTCCCTCCCTTACCGGCACGCTCTGCAGGCCGTATTCCATGAACGTCTTGGGGGCGTTCGCAAAGTCCAGACGCACGAAGAAGAGGGGTGCTAAGGAGGGAGGGAGGGAGGGAGGGAGGGAGGGAGGGAAGGCGAGGATTCGTTGGGTATAGATATGTATACATCTCCATTCGGATGTGTGTCTGTAAATGTATGTATTTCTTTGTCGTACTCTGTCTGTGTATGTCCGTGTGTGGGAAGCAAAAATCATCAGACTGCTTCCCTCCCTCCCTCCCTCCCTCCCTCCCTCCCTACCCGAAGAGGACAGGTCGGGGTACATCCGCCAATAGTTCTCGGCGCACACGTCGAATTCCAACTCAACCTCCCGGCATTGGACGCAATTGTACTTGGCGTCCTGGACGAGGGAGGGAATGTGAGGGAGGGAGGAAGGTGGGAGGGAGGGAGAGAGGGAGGGAGGAAGGAGGGAGGGAGGAAGGAGGGAGGGAGGGAGGAGATTATTGAAGGAAGGGAGGGGGAGCGGGAATGGTATGCTTGACGAGCAAAAGAGTGCTCTCGCGTTAGCTCGTCCGTTCTGTTTTCGTGCGGATGGAACCAAGACCAGCAGACATTCACAGCCCAGATAATTTCTCGCCCTTCAGGACGAATGGATGGAGGGAAGCAGGGAGGGAAGCAGGGAGGGAAGCAGGGAGGGAAGGGAGGGCAAGGGAGTACCGTGGCGGTGAAGAGGACGATGAGGTTGTAAGTCCTGGGTTTGTCCAAGGCATAAAACGGGTACAATTCATCTGTCAGGTGAATGACACCGTGGGATGCAGAGCGCTTGTGGAGGGCGGCGAGTTGCAAGGTCTTTTGCTCAGGGGTCTGCGGGAGGATAAACGGACGGAGGGAGGGAACAGAGGATTAAAAGAAGAGGCGTGAGGAGAGGAAATGACAGCAAAAATATGCCTGCGCTGCGTGGTACGAATGGAGGTGGCAGAAATAGGGGGCATCGACAGTACAACACACACTGCAAGGAAAAATGCACCATTCCATCACATCCTCATTCGTACCTGGGCTTTCGCCATCCCGGCCGCTGCAGCCACCGCCACGCCAGCCAAGGCCAACAGCCCCATCTGAAGGAATGTCAGCCGCTGCATACTAGTTGTGATTTGCGATCTATGGGGGTTATGGGTGTGGAAGTGCGTGGGAATTTTATTGAGGGAGAGGTAGGCAGGGCGTGATGATGGACGCGCTCGCTAATGAATTAAAAACTGGGTTCTGGATGCATCATTCGATCTGTTGGTCTCTGACCACCTCTCCCCGGGCCCGGCGCACGAGTCTTGCTGACTCTCTGGCTGAAGAGCATTTTTTCGCTTGGGCGCGGAGGTAGGTTTACGAAGGTTACGGTTTTGGGCAAGCCGTGTTTGTGTGGTTGTGTATCGGCTGGTGGGCTGCTACAGGCGCGAGGAGGGGCGCCCGGAAAAAAGGCCATTGTCGCTCTCTTGTGGCTAATCACCACCGCTGTTACATGATACTCCCTTATCGACTGAGAGCATGCTGTTGCTTGATTACTTCGCATAATGCTTCTCGTGTCTTCACCGCACACACATTGCGCTTCCCGCACAGGCCAGGGCCTATCTTGAAGTACGGCCCATGGTGGGAGGCAAAGTCTGACGACGATCACCTTCGGCTCTTCCGGGGCATGATTATTTGCATTTTATCTGTGCAGGTTGTGTATATACGTTTGCGTGTGACTCCAACCTCCTCCGCCCTCGAAAAACTCCCCTCCTACAGGACTAAGAAGAAATGAGAGAATGGAAAGCAAGAGAGGCTGTAAACGAAGACGTCCTTTCATTCCATTATTATTTTACTTGTCTGACAAGTGTGGTGCTTGCTTGCCTTGCCTTACCTTCCTCCCTCCCACACCCATGCTTACCCTCCCTCACTTGAGACTTCGTGTCCGTGTCACGCACCCTTTGCGTTGCTCCTTCCCTCCCTCGCTTTTGATACTCACCGTCCTGCGTGTCGCGACCTTTCGCTTCTTCCCTCCGTCCTTCCCCTCTCCACACTCCTCCGTTTTCACTGTAACAACCAAGGCCCTCTTCATCCTCCCTCTCTCCTTTCCTCCCTCCTCCTTCTCAACAACAGTCACCTTCGACGCCCTCGTCACCTTTTCCCTTTTCACCCTCCCTCCCTCTTTCCCGCCCTCCTTCCTTCCCTCCTCCTTCTTGACAACAACCATCGTCGAAGCTGTCGTCACATTCCTCGTCTTGATACTCCATCGCTCCTTCCCTCCCTCCTTCCCTTCCTCCTCCTTCTTGACAACAACCATCTTCGATCCCGTCTTCACAATCGCCGTCCTTTTGCCCCCAACCTTTCTTCCCTCCCTCTCCTTCCCTTTCTCCTCCTCCTTTTCCATCACCATCACATCCGCCAAGGCCGCCCTCCCCTTGCCCTCCTTCCCTCCCTCCTCCTCCTTCCTCCGCTCGCTGTACAGAATGATATTCTTGTTCGCCTTTCCCGGTGATGCGCCTTCGAACTGTATCAACCACTCCTCCAGTCCTCCCTCCTTCCCGTCATTCTTCCCCCCTCCCTTCCCTGATGACGTGAGGGGGAGGGAAGGAGGCGGCGCCCCCTTGCTTTTGCCGCCCTTGACCCAGCAGCAGATGGGACATGCACTGGACACGTGTTTCTTCGCGGGGCAGTGCTCCCGGCCTTAGGGAGGAGGGGAAGGAGGGAGGGAGGGGGGAGAGTACAAGGATAGGATTGGTGAGTCAGTGGGAACTGTGGCGCGAGAAAGAGAGGGAGAGAAGGAGGGAGGGAAGGCACGAGGAAGGGAGGGGAGGAGGATAAGAGGGAAAGGGAAAACGACAGAGGGAGGGAGGGAGGGAGGGAGAGGGGGAGGGGCATACCAAAATAGATGATCTGAAGGCCAATACGGGACCAGGCGTCCCGGGGGAAGAGAGACTTGAGGGCAGCCTGGAGGGAGGGAGGGCGGGCGG
>Ga0160420_100751_pt1:0-10000 | contig 11148 bp, 13 predicted proteins | sample CelAP2metagpilot_FD_108197 | JGI IMG/M metagenome (GOLD analysis project Ga0160420, IMG submission 108197) | Phycosphere-associated microbial communities from algal ponds in Kailua-Kona, Hawaii, USA - Cellana AP2-5-5 metagenome pilot | ecosystem: Engineered > Artificial ecosystem >... | reverse complement strand
TCTTTTCTTCCTTCCCTCCCTCCGTCCGGTCCCTCCCGCCTACTTTTTCCACACCTCCTTCCTCCCTCCTCATCACCTCTCCTTTCTCCCTCCCTCCTTCCCTCCATTCCCCAGGACCTCATCGCCCGCCTTCCTCCCCTCCTTCCTTCCACCTCCCCTCGGGCACTGGCCAACATCATTCATGCCCTTTCCAAGCTACGGTAGGGAGGGAGGGAAGGAGGGAGGGAAGGGGAAAGGGAGGGGTATCCCTAAGTGCTAGGCAGTGAGCGACCTTCCTCATGGCTCGTTACCTAAATTTCATTTATCTCAGTTTCCTAATCAAATTTCTAATTTCCATTTCATCTCCTTCCTAATCGATTTCCTCCCCAATCAAATTCCTAACTCCCACTTTATCTCCTTCCTAATCAACTTTCTTCAAACAGATATTATCCAGAGGAGCCTCTCTTAGAAAGCTTGCTGGAGATGATGGAGCGACACGTACGTACTTTCCCTTCCTCCTTCCCTCCCTCCTTCCCTCCCTTCTTCCCTCCCTTCTTTCCTCCCTCCTTCCCTCCACCCCCTTTAACTCAAACACCATCGTCTTTCTTCTTTCACTCCCTCCCTTCCTCCCTCTCTTCCTCCTTAGCTCCCATCCTTCAAGCCCGCCGAGCTCTCCATGGCCACATCCGGCATCTCACGCCTCCTCTCTACCACCTCCTCCTCCTTCTCCTCCTCCACTTCTTCCACTCTCCCACGCCCCTCCTTCCTCCTCTCCCTCCACGCGGCCATCGTCCCGATCTTTGTGGTTAGCGCCAATGAGGGAGCAAGGGAGGGAGGGAGGGAAGGAGGGAGGGAGGGAGCGAAGGAGGAGGAAGGCCTCCTCGGCTCTCCCCACTTGGCCCTCACGCTTTCGGCCATCGTCCGGTTGGAGAGAGGGAGGGAGGGATTCGGGGAAGGAGGAGTGTTTCGAGGGGAAAAGAAGTTCTTGACGCTGCTGGCGGCGAGGGCGGGAGAGAGGGCGGGAAGGATGGAGGAGTGGGAACGGGTGATGGTGAGAGAGGGGATAGCCACGTTAGGTGGTAAGGTGCCGGAGGCGCTGAGGGAGGGAGGAAGAAGTGAAAGAGGGAGGGTGTAATTGGTAAATGCTTACACTGAATGGCCAAGGCGTGAGGTTTGGGAGACGAGATATAAAAGTAGTAGGGTGAGTTATGAAACGAAGAGAAGCAGGAGAAGTGTGTGAAAGAAACACACATAGAGACAGCGAGAGAGAGGTGAGAAGATGAAAGAGGAGAGTAGAACGGGGTAGAGGTAAGGGAAAGAAAGATTCTTAATCACGGGTTGGACCCGTGTCCCTCTTGATGATAGGAAAGAAAGGCGATGGCTACAACAAATGGAGTATGAAGTATGAAGTGAATGAGTTGTAAAGAAGACATAGTGAAAGGCAGGGGATGACCACTATAGTAGGGGTTTGAAGTAAATGAGTAGTAAAGAAGACACAATGAAAGGCCGGGGATGGTAGTAGGAGGAGTATGAAGTGAATGACAAGAAAAGACATAGTAAGTGGCAGAAGATGGTAGTGGAAGGCGTGCCTGGTGAATGAGTAATATAGACATTTAGTCAGTCAATCGAACGTGAGAGAGTCCCAAAAACAGGTGCATAGGGCAATTTAATCGTTTGAATGCATTGCAAAGCTTATGCGAATTCCAAAGGACACGCCGCTTGAAAGACGATGCGAAGCGAAGGGAGGGGACTCCACGAAATTTGTTGTCGCTTTTTTTCCCTTTACCTTGGTTCTTCTTTGGAGATGATTTGCATGGAGGGACAGTTTTCGCAGCAGGCTGCGCACGATGCAGCCGTCTGGAGGAATCGGGAACAAACCAAAAATAATGTCCCATGCTTTTTTTACTTTATCGACAACACGCCACCACCTCGACGACCTGTTTCATAACACGAGGGGCCTCATCCACACACACACACGACGGCCCATTCGCGGCACATACGTACTCGGGTTAACCCGAAACGCGCGCGCGGGAAAGCAAAGCGACGCCCTCGGCACGCCCAAAAACCGTGGACATCACCACTCAGACAACGACATAGATGTATCTCCAATGATAAAATTTGGTCAAAGCTTTGTGAAGCGCCTTTACCTCCTTCATTTCAACGCGCTGAAGGCCACACAATATCACGCAGTACACGACGCCGCCTCGACGAACAAAGTACCTTAAGAAAACGAGTGTCGAAAGCGTGCCTTTTGTACCATTTGAAGGGATGATCATTATTTATGTTACCAGGGTGTGAGCGAGTACTGTCTGAGCGACGCATTGCTGCAAGGCCAAGAGAATCGGTGCTGTGGACAGGGAGGTGGCACTACATTAATGGCAGCCGCCAGGAAGGCACCCCCTGCCCCTTTCCTCTACAGTCGACCCGAGTGAACGAGTGCTCTTCTCCCACTCCCCTCGTTGGCACTCATTTTGGCCACCATGCCTGGCTGCATGCGCCACCGCTCCCTGCCCAATGCTGCTTTTGGCCTTATTTTTTCTCAGGTGGCACATTGTGGGGGGAAATCACCAGAGCTTGCGGGTCTGGTGCAAGGCATGTCATGGGTCTGCCCTCTCAAACGAACGTTAGCAGCAGCTGAGGCCTCCACCTCAAGCCGAGAGCACCGCAGGGCATCGGCTCTCAAGGGCGCGACGACTTGTTGCTGTACAATCACAGCCACATGACAAGGATATGATGTAACTGATGCCAATAAAGGTAAAGGCGTCAGTGGTGTTGGACACCAAGCATCCAGAGCGAAAAGAGAGCGGGGCCGGCAGCAGCAGCAGAAGGCGTTCGTTCGACTCGTCGTCCTTCTGGCTGCGCTCAAATGCGTCTACAATCGATGTAAGCACCACAATTCATGCTCCTTCACACTCACAGACAGATTCAATAACAATTTCAATGTGTGAAGGGAGTCAGCACGCAGTAGGAGTGCAGGGATAGGGAAGAGATGGACGTCGAAAAAAGAAGCTTTTACATGCTTACGTGCCGCATCCTTGCGTGGTATTTGCATCCGCTCAGTGCTTCTCTTCGCCCACCCATACACAGGTGCCATGAAGCCAGCTTATAGGATACGATGGACTACGGAGAAGAGTACTCAAATTTAGGCTCATCTTGTTACAAGTATTTGAAAAAGAGAGGAATTTATCGGGGGGTTATATCTAGGTTTGGTGTGCATCCACCTCAAGCCCGTGGTGTATGGATGCCTTGTGCGCTGATGTGAAGAAGGAGCACAAGGCACTGCAAAGGCCTCAAAAAATGCCTGCTTTTTCGAGCCATTTCTTGGACGATCACCTCACGTATCCCTCCAAAACCTTCCATTTTCCTCCATCCCTCCCCTCCCCGTTTTCTCCAGGGAGGAAAGAGTGCTTTCACGCTCACCTAGCAGCCAAAACGAAGGACCAACGGGAGATGAGCGAGCTTCGGCGATCCGTTGAGAAGCACCTCCTTCACTTCACTTCCCTCACCGTCCCCCCACCCACTGCACTACATCCTGAGTGCCCGCCACGCACCGAGGTTACCTAAACATGGGGCGGTGCGGATGATCGGCACGTCGGGGGTGGACGAGAGGAGGAATGGAGTGCAGTAGGTGGGAAGGAAAGGGCGAAGAAATGCCAGCAAGGAATCAAACAATCAAATTCAAACTTTTCGAGCCGTCCGGTGAACTCACCCTTCTTTTTACGTTGCGATAGAGCCAAACGAGAGAGCGTTTGCTTGCATTTCTCTACCATATTGTTGTAGTTGTGGTTATTGTTGTCGTGGTCCATGGCTGCCTTTGCCACAGGCGCCCAACCCATCTTTTGCTCTTCTTGCTTCCCATTGCTTGCTTGCTCTTGCATACGGGTGCGACTGTCTCTCTGTTCCACTCTCGCTCCATTCGCACTCCCCCAACGCTCCCCTTGCTACCAAGCAACAAACGGACGGAGCGATGTACAGGATTGCACATATATGCACCCCTCCACACACTCACAGTCCACCCAAGGGACACACGACACAGCAAAGGCGACGGCGAAGGCAAAGTGAAGTTCACATGGGCCGCCATACCGAGCCCCCAAAGTCAGTGTCACCCGCACCCGCCCGCTCACCGGAAAGCGGACGGGCACAGCCGAACATGCCACATAAATACACACACTTGTAGAGCAAAGATTAAGGCGAAAGGTTGATTCAAGAAGAAGAAATCCACTCACGCCTCCCTTCCCTCTTTTGACCCCCACGTCATCACAGCAAGCTGCGTCCACCAGCTCCTCTTCCACGACGAGCAACAAAGCAAACCAGAAGAATACAATGACAACAACGACAACAACAACTACAACTACTATTTACACTGCTTCTAATACTACAACGATGGCGTTCGGGCCCGCAGCCGCAGCAGCAGCTGTGAAGGCAGGAGGTGCAGAATGGGCTGGTCTGGGCGACAGCCGCAGCCGCAGCGGAGGCGAGGTCAAGACCCTTACCGATGGCAACAGTAACAACAACAGCAACAACAGCAACAACAGTTACACCAGCAACAGCAACAACAAGAAGAAGGGGAAGGGCTGCAAGGGCCCTCGCCCGCCTACCCCTGAGAGGGTTCGTGTACAGATGGAGGCGGCCCTCAGCCTGCCCAAGCCCAAGAGCAAGAGGGCCATTAACAAAAATAAAAGGCGCATCGCCAACAGGGCGGCCAAGAAGGCGCTGGGCGAAGGCAGGAATGAGGGAGGATTGAAGTCCGCAGAGGTCATCCCTTCGTTGGTGTTGGGGGAGGAAGGGGGGGAAGGAGGGGGGGCGGGGGAGGGGCAATGGGGCAGCAGCGAGGATGACACCTCGAGCACCACAACCACCACCACTACCACCACCATCATCACTTTCACGAGCAGCAGCAGCAACGGCAGCGACCTCAGCGAGAGCAGTAGTGGCAGCAACACCTGTGACACCGGCAAGAGCACCAAGAGCAGTGGCAGCAGCACTTGCACGGCCCTCGCGCTGTATAAGCCACTGGATGTCTTCGTTCCCAGGACCACAATCACTACCTCCACCACCACCACCAAACCCTCCACTCTTCTCATTAAGAGCAAGGGCTCGAGCATGCCCTGCATCCTCTCCGAGAACCTCTCCGTCTCCTCGAAGAAGTTCCGCCGTGCTGCCTCAGTCCCCGACCATGACTCCCTCCCTGCCTGGCCCGCCTACGCACGCGGACATTGCACCGTGCTGGCCTTTCCCCTGCCCTCCCTCGTTCCGACCATCCTCCCTCCCACTGGGGCAGAGATGAAGAAGGAGGAACAGCAGCAGCTCTCGCTGCCGGTCGCAGCGACGGGAGCAGGGCACATTTCGTTTGAGGCGTCTGCTGCTGTTGCTGCTGATAATTATACTGGTAGCGCTGCCGATACTACTACTGCTGCTGCTGCTACTATTGTTGCTGCTGCAACTACTACAACTACTACTTTTATTGCTAAATGTACTACTGCTGCTGCTGCTGTTGCTGCTGCTGCTGCTTTGGAGACGGAAAATTTCCACCCAATTCACACCATTTGGGAGGCTTTCCCTTTCCTCCTCCACCTCAACATCTCCGCCTCCTCCTCTTTCACCTCCTCCCCCTCCTCCGCCTCCGCCTTCGCCTCCTCTTTTTCGAAGCTGGATGTGCCTGGCTTGAGCAACCGCCTCGTCCTCCATCATTCTGTCCAGCCCCTGGATTTGCTGATGGGGACGGAGGAAGGGAGGGAGGGAGGGATGGAGGAAGGCACGGAGGGAGGGATGGAGCAAGGGATGGAGGGAGGGAACGAGGGAGGAATGGAAGAAGGGGAAGAGGAAATAGAGGAGCGATTTTCGCGCTTAGGATCACCACTTTTCATGGAAGAGGAGGACGTGGAGGAGTGGCATGACCACCGTCCCTCCCTCCCTCCCTCGTTCCTGCAGTCGATCTCTACCTCCATTCGCGCCATTTTGGGGTCAGCTATGCGGCAGGTGAAGAGGACGTGGGAATGGATCAGGAAGAAAGGAGAGGCGGGAACGAAGGCAATGCAAGCGATGAGCTGGGTGGCTGGGGGGGGTGCGAAAAATACGGTCGCTTACGCATTGTCGTAAAAAGAGAGTGGGAGGAGAGGGAGCGGGGGAAGGGAGAAGGGAAGGGAGAAGGGAAGGAGAGAAAGGGAGGAAAGGGAGAATAAAAGGAGAAGGAAATAGGGAAGGGAGAGCGGGAGGAGAGGAAGGGAGGGAGGGAGGAAGGGAGGAACAGTTTCATTATTTATCTAACCACGAGGTTTGCGCGAAGCAAGACCCGAAAGAGATTGGAGATAGCGACGAGAGACAGAAGAAGAGTGTCGACGACAGGAAAGAAAACAAGTTCGAAAGAAAGACAGAGAGACAGAAAGAGAGGCAGAGAGGGAGAAGAAGAAAGGAAAGAAAACAACAATCATAAAAAAGAAAAAAAGGCAAGTAGATGAAGGTGGAGAACGAGAAGATGGAGAACGTGCGAGGCGAGAGAGAGGCAGACCAGATGGGACTAGAGGAGGGGGTCCACCTGTGAGACACAGAGACACAGAGGCAGAGACACAGAGATACAGAGACACAGAGATACAGAGACACAGAGACACAGAGACACAGAGATACAGAGACACAGACACAGACATGCAAAGAGAGAAAGAGAGAGACAGAGAGACAGAGAGAGAGAGATACAGAGATAGAGACAGAGATAGAGACAGAGAGACAGAGACAGAGACGCAGAGACACAGAGAGACAGAGGGACAGAGACAGAGAGACAGGGACAGAAAGACACAGAGACACAGAGACACAGAGACACAGAGACATAAACACAGAGAGAGAGACACACACAGACAGAGACACAGACAGACACACACAGACAGCCAGACAGACAGACAGACAGAGACTTCAAGAAACAAAGACAGATACACAAACATATATAGAGAGACAGAGAGAAATAGAGACTGAGTGTCACAGAAAGAGAGGCAGGGAAAGAGAGAAAGACAGAGACAGGGAGAGAGAACAGGAGGCTGTGTGGGAGGAAGGTAAAAGAGAGTTAATGGCAAAAAAAATGTTATTTGTCAACTCTATGTGGGCGAGTCTATTGGCATAAGAATGTGGGCCATGTTTGATTTTCATCTGTGCGGTGGTGGACACAGAAAAGACATATCACACACACACTTACCCCTTACTTAAACCTACCCCATCAATCTTTGCGTGAGCCGTGACAATTGCACACGCACATGGTGAGACAAAGAGACTGGCATCCCGATCACGCGAAAAAAGAAGATACAATTAAAAACAAACACGATGCGTTTGAACGGGCTCTAACTTTACGTTCCTTGTCGTCCCTGCATATCCTCTCCCTCCCTCCTTTCCTCCCTTTTACCCCATGTTGGTGTGAATACCTAACATATACAGCTTTCAATCCTTGCTTTTCCTATCGCACTACTTCTTGAACAGCCTGGCATTGGGGTCATCTTATGCCCCATGTGGTTGGGTGCAAGGCGCTCTTTCTGGAGCAGAAAGCACAGCAAGACCCAAGAAAATTGCCTGCGGGTGTTGACCTCAAGAGGAGGATAACGAGGAGGTGTTGGCCTCAAATCATCGTCCTTTGAATCTCACATATACCATTTGCCAGGCCTTTCCCTTCCTTTGTCACTTCGACTTCTCCTCCTTCTCCCAAAGGCAAAGATCTTCCCAGGTAGAAATTGAATTGAGCGATCCATCCAATTCGTGGAAACAAGGCATTAGGTCGACTTCACCCAGCTTATCGCAATAAAGGGAAAGGGGTTTTATCGTTCAAACACTGTTGGCAGTCATTATTTCACTCACTGCCATGACTCAATGTCTACTCCGTCGCCAGAAAACATAGAAAGGGTGATGGTGTTCTCTTACCGACGCTCCGAGCTCTCCGATCTATGCTTCTCCCATTCTCTTTCGCTTTTCGCTTTCCACCTTCCTGCCAGTGCGTGCCACTGTACCTACATAAGAGCCATATATCTCCTAAGCAGTGCCATGAATGCTCGTCGGCAGCCGTGCCCGTCCTTTTGCTTCTAATTTTCCCCGTCCGACCTTCCATCTAACCTCCCCTCCCTTCCTCTCCCTCCCCCTCATCTCCACACAAGCACATGGCGGGCCCAAACATCGTCCACACGGACTTAACAGGCACCAGCAATGGAGATATCAGCAATGGCTGCAAGGAAAAGGTAGTAGGGGGGAAGAAGCAGGACGTAGTTATCATCAAGCTGGGCGGATCTTCTATCACGGACAAGACTGGCTTCGAGGTAGGGAGGAAGGAAGGCAGGGAGGGAAGTGTACGGTGGGGAGCGGGGGAATGAAGGGCATAATGGGTGTATATCACGCACACCATAGCTCTCCCCTTATCCAAGAAATGTATGTTGCGCACTAATAGGTGATTTACTTCCATCTCACTCGTAATCCTGCCTCCCTTTGTCCCTCCCTTAGGCCCTCAAAACGGAGGGTCTTGCCGCGGCAGCCACGCTCATAAAGAAATGCTATGATGAAGGACTTGGAGTAATCGTCGTGCACGGTAGGGGGGGAGGGAGTGAGTGAGGGGTAAATACGTCGGAGCTTTGAGAGCAAGAAGAAAACCGAATGTTAGCTCAGAAAGAAATGTTAGGAAAGTGTAAACGTTGATAAAGAATGGAAGGAGGGTAGATTAGGAAAGTGTAAAAGGTGATAAAGGATGGAAGGAGGGTAGATTAGGAAAGTGTCGACGTTGATGAAGAATAGAGGGAGGGCAGATTAGGAAAGTGGAGAAATAGGGAGAGGAAAGAGGGAGGAAGAAAGAGATAAAAGCCAGCGTTCCTACAGCCTGTTGGCCCCCCTTCTCTCTCATCTCGACGCGAGGCATCACTCCCCCTCATCTCTCCTTCCCTCCCTCCCTCCCTTCCTCCCTCCCTCCTTCAGGTGCCGGCTCTTTCGGACACCCTCAAGCCAAGAAATATCAAATTAACAAGGGGTGGTCACAGGAGGGGGATCAAGAAGCATTCAAACAAGTGCGGTACGGGTTCGCCGCCACGAGGTAGGTATGCTTTCCCTCCCTCCCTCTCTCCCTTCCTTCCTTTCTTTCCATACCTGTCAATGTGGTCGTCTTGCAAATTCTGATGACGCTTGTTCATCCCCCCCCACTCCCTCCCGCCCAGGTGCTCCGTGCTTAAACTCAGCAGCATCATTCTCAACGAGCTCATCGCGCATGGCTTGCCAGCTACCAGCCTCTCGGCGTGTGGGGTGTGGAACACAGTCAAAGGGGAAGTAACCAAGGTACGTCCTTGCCCTCCCTCCCTCCCTCCCTCCCTCCCTCCCTTCCTCCCTCCCCTCTTCTGTGTCGTATATCGTGTATCCTTCCCTGTGCCAGATTCGTCGGATTGGCCTCTTCCCCTCCCTCCCTCCCTCCCTCCTTCCCTCCTTCCCTCTTCCCCTTCCTCCTATCTTCTCCTTAAATTTTCTCTCTCGGCTTCGTATCTTCTCTTGTCACCGTCATATCCCCCTGTACATTTATTCACTCTAGCAACCACCTTTCCATCCTCCTCCCCCCCTTCGAATACTCCGCCCTCATCTTATTTATCCCTCTCTCCCTCCCTCTTTCCTCCCTTCCGGCAGAGCAACACCCGCGCTGTGGTCGATTTGCTGGCCCTGGGTTTCATCGCCGTCATGCACGGAGATGGTGTCTTAGACGCAGTAAAGGTGAGGGAGGACGGGAGGGAGGGAGGGAGGGAGGGAGGGAGGGAGGGATTCAGGGAGGAATGGAGGCACATCATCTTCATCTATGCAGGCCTCACATGCTCTATCCCTCTCTCCCTCCCTCCCTCCCTCCCTCCCTAGGGCTGCAACGTCCTCAGCGGAGACACCATCATCCGTCAGCTGGCCCAGGATGTACCGGACGTTTCCAGGGTAGGGAGGGAGGGAGGGAGGGAGGGAGGGAAGGAGGGAAGAAACGAGGATGCAGACGGGCTTTTTAAAAGAGCGTGCCCTCCCTCCCTCCCTCCCTCCCTCCCTCCCT